>Ga0265320_10000541_pt1 | contig 29187 bp, 28 predicted proteins | sample 4827metaG_FD_202087 | JGI IMG/M metagenome (GOLD analysis project Ga0265320, IMG submission 202087) | Rhizosphere microbial communities from Carex aquatilis grown in University of Washington, Seatle, WA, United States - 4-8-27 metaG | ecosystem: Host-associated > Plants > Roots > Rhizosphere >... | reverse complement strand
ACCGTCATCGGACGCGGCCTCCAAAAGGTACTCACCGGTGCCACTGCCATCGCGAACCTGAACAAAATGCGATGAATGCCCAGGGCGGGACGCCCCCCAAGAACAATCCCACGACGACAGAGCCCACCAGGCAATCCGGCAATCCGGCGCGGGCACGCCCCCCAAGACCAATCTCACGACGTCAAAGTCCACCAGGCTGCGCGGCGCGGCACGCCCCCCAAGACCAATCTCACGACGTCAAAGTCCACCAGGCAGCGCGGCGCGGGCACGCCCCCCAAGAACAATCTCACGACGTCAAAGTCCGCCAGGCAGCGCGGCGCGCCCCCCAGGAACAATCACTCGCGCTCGCACTCCGCGGCGCGTTCGAGGAGGCGTTCCCGCTGCCGCGCGTTGCGCGCGAGCGACGCGGCGCGGGCGAACTCGGCGCGCGCCTCCGAAAATCGTCCGAGCTTCGCCAGAAGGTCGGCGCGCGCGCTCGGGAGTAAATGGTAGTTCGCGAGGGACGGCTCGGCGGCGAGCGCGTCGATGAGCGCGAGCCCCGCGGCGGGCCCTTCGGCCATCGAAACCGCGACGGCCCGATTCAATTCGACGATGGGCGAGCGCACGAGGGCGCCGAGCTCGCCGTACAAGGAAGCGATGCGCGTCCAATCGGTGTCGGACGCGACGTGCGCCTGCGCGTGACATGCGGTGATCGCCGCCTGGAGCACGTACGGCCCAGGAGCGCCGCCGAGCGCATCGGCGCGTTCGAGCGCGGCGAAACCGCGACGGATCGCGATGTGATCCCACCGCGCGCGATTCTGCTCCAACAAGAGAATCGGCTCGCCGTCGGCGTCGGTTCGCGCCGGCGCGCGCGACGCGTTGATCTCCATCAACGCGAGGAGTCCGTGCACCTCCGGCTCGTCGGGCGCGAGCCCCGCCAAGATGCGTCCGAGACGCAGAGCGTCGTCACAGAGCCCGGGACGCATCAAATCGTCACCCGCGGTCGCCGAATACCCTTCGTTGAAGATCAGATAAATGACCTCGAGTACCGACGACAGGCGCGGCGCGAGCTCATCGCCGCGCGGCACCTCGAAGGGGATCTTCTTCTCGGCGAGCGTCCGCTTCGCACGGACGATGCGCTGCGCGATCGTCGGTTCCGAGACGAGAAACGCGCGCGCGATTTCGTCGGTGGACAGGCCGCCGAGCAACCGCAGCGTGAGCGCGACGCGGGCTTCGGTCGAGAGGACCGGATGACACGCCGTGAACACCAAGCGAAGCAGATCGTCGCCCACGTCGTCGTCGATCGCCGCCTCGAGGTCGGCGACGACACGCTCGTTACCCGAGTCGCTTTCGATGAGATGCCCGAGCTCGTCGTGTTTGCGCTCGAGCATCTTGTTTCGCCGGAGAACGTTGATCGCCCGATGCTTGGCGGCGCTCATGAGCCACGCGGCGGGGTTCTCCGGCACGCCTTGCCGCGGCCATTGTTCGAGCGCTGCGACGAGCGCATCCTGCGCCAATTCTTCGGCGACTCCGACATCGCGGACGATCCGGGCGAGACTTCCGATGAGCCTCGCCGACTCGATCGCAAATACCGCACGGATCGCGCGATGCGTCTCGGAATCGGTCACCGCGAGCCATCACACCACGCGGCGCCGCGCGCGCAACTCGCTTGTTTGCCGAGCGAAGCGAGCCCGCGAAGCGGCAGGGGGAGCGGTCGCGAAGCGAGCCGCGGGGGACAAGGTCCCCCGTTTAACGCGCGTCGGTGGGAGAAAACTCGCTCAGTTGCCGGATCTCCGCGACGCCTTCGCCCACCACGTTCAAAAATCGCTTCGTCCACTCGACGGCTTCTTCCTTCGACTTCACCTGCATCATGCAAAAACCCTGGATGAGCTCCTTCGTCTCCGGGAACGGACCGTCGGTGACGCTGAATTTCCCGGAATCGATCCGCACGCGGAGGCCACGCGAGGTCGGCATGCAGCCTTCCGTGGCCAGCAAGACGCCGGCCTTGGACATGTCGTCGATGAGCTTGCCCATCTTGGCGAACTCCTCCTGGGTCGGGGGTTCGTCGGTTTCGGGCGTACCGGGCTTGTAGAGGCACAAAAATCGCATCGTTCGTATCTCCTGTTTCGGGTTCGAAGCCGGGCTTGCAGGCGACATCGCCGATTTCCCTGGGCTCCATGCTCTCGTCAAATGAGCGCCGGCCAAATCGACAGGGCCACGATCTTTTTTTGGGGGGCGCCCGGCGCGCCGCGGAATCCGCGGACACGACGCGGCCGGCTCGCGTCCTACGAGATTTCGGCGTAAACGGCCGACCGGCTCTGGAACATTTCCCAGAACTTGTCGGCGATCGCCGCGGGCTCGAGGGTCGCGCCGCCCCGGTCGAACGTCGTGCCTTTGACGAGCGAGAGCACCGTCACTTCTCCCGCGTACACGCCGTCGGGTCCGAGCTTCTTGTTGAGGAGTCCGACGAGCTTGTGCTGCGCGGCCTTGGCGAGCGCGAGCCCCATCGCGTCCCATTGCACGGCCACCTGGTTGACCGCGTCGGCGTACGACGACAAGCCGCCGCCCGTGACGAGCAGGGCTCCCCCTTCCTTCTTCAGATCGGGCAGCGCCGCTTGCAGCGTCGCGAGCAAGCCGTGCACGGCGACGTCGAACACGTCGCGAAGGTCCGCGGGAGGCGCGGTCGTCAAATCGCCCGCCTTGCCCGAGTACGCATTCCAATGGACGACCGATATCGGACCGAGCGAAGCCCGCACCTCGGCGACGAGCGCGTTCACCGCTTCGACGTCCCCGAGGTCGCACTGAAATCCTTTCGCGGTGATCTTCGCGTCGCCGAGCGCCTGCGCGCCCTGGTCGACGCGCGACCGCGTACGGCCGACGAGCGCGACGACGAACCCTTCGCTGCCGAATTTTCGAGCCACGGCTTCCGAGATGCCCGGGCCGTAGCCGCACACGAGGACGACCTTTGCCATGCCCGTGTTCTACTCCCCTTTTTTCGAGCGCAGAACTCGCTCGAACCGGCGCATACCGAACCGTCGGACGGCGTCCCGGGCCCAACCTGTCGGGTCACGCCTGGACAATTGTCGTCCTATAGACAATAATTAACTAATGTTAATCATTGGACGCCCGCATCGCCTGGCGGGCCCGCGCTTCGAGAGCGCGAAGGAATGTCGATGACGGCACAAAGCTGGAATGCGGAGGGATATGCCAAACATGCGCGCTTCGTCGCGGAGCTCGGTGTCCCGGTGGTCGAGCTGCTCGCGCCGAAAGCGGACGAGCGCATCTTGGACCTCGGGTGCGGCGACGGCGTGCTGACGAAACGGCTCGTCGCACTCGGGTGCACGGTGATCGGGGTCGATGCGAGCCCCGATCTCGTCGCCGCGGCGCGCGACCTCGGCATCGACGCGCGCGTGGGCGACGGCGAAGCGCTGACGTTCGTCGAGGAGTTCGATGCGGTCTTCAGCAACGCCGCGCTCCATTGGATGAAACGACAGGCGAGCGTCATCGACGGGGTGTTCCGCGCGCTTCGGCCAAAAGGCCGTTTCGTCGCCGAGCTCGGCGGTGCTGGATGCGTCGATACCATCGTGCGCGCGCTCGAGGCGGCGCTCGAACGGCGCGGCATCGACGGCCGCGCGGCTTCGCCCTGGTGCTTCCCTTCGGCAGAAGCGTACGCAGGAATGCTCGAAACGCGCGGGTTCGCGGTGAAAGAGGCGCGTCTCTTCGCGCGGCCAACTCGGTTGCCAACCGGGATCCGTGGATGGGTCGAAACCTTTGGGCGTGCGTACCTCGACCAACTGGCGCGCGAAGCTCAAGACGACTTCATCGAAGAAGTCGAAAGAACCGTTAATCCGGCTCTCATCGATGCGAACGGCGCGATCATCGCCGACTACGTCCGGCTTCGCTTCGCGGCAGAGAAGCGTTGAGACGTTTCGAAAGGGCTCGCCAGCGCGCGCCGCACTACTAGAATGACGAGTGCGGTCGTGTCGGTTCGTTGTCTGATGACTCGGAAGCTATCTCAGAAGCCGTAGCGTAGCAGTTACGAGATAGTTTTGATTTGGAGGTCGCGCATGCTTCGACGTTCGATCGCGGTCGTGTTGGGGGTCGGTATTCTCGCGGGTTGCGGAGCGAGTAGCGGCAGCAGCCTCGGGGTCGGTAACGGCGGCACTGCGGGGTCGTCGGGGTCCGTCAATTTCTTCGGCGGCTCGAGCAACGGCGCCGGCAGCAACGCAGGCGGCACGGGCCAGGGCGGCTCCGGCAGCGGCGCCGGCGGCCAAAATATCGGCGGATTCGGCGCCGGCGGCGACACCAGTCCCGCCACGACCGACGCGGGCTGTAACGGGATCGCCAGCGCGGGCGAGCAGATCCCGCTCGATATCTTCGTCATGTTCGATCAATCGCTGTCGATGAACTGCGAGGTTCAGAACTCGACGCGATGGGACGCCGTGAAGAACGCACTCGACGGGTTCGTGAACGATCCGGGCGCGGCCGGTATCGGCGTCGGCATCGGCTACTTCGGCAACCAAGGGCCGAACTCGTCGTGCAACCCGATGGACTATCAAACCCCGGACGTCGAGATCGCGCCGCTCCCGGGCAACGCCAACGCCATCGTGCAGTCGTTGAACAATCACAAGCCCAGCACCAACACGACGACCGCAGCGGCGCTGTCCGGCGCGATCAACCACGCGATCGCTTACCGGATGAACAACCCGGGACACACCGTCATCGTCCTCCTCGTCACCGACGGGCAGCCGAACGCCTGCGGCACGGTACAAGACGTCGCGACCGTCGCGGCGGCGGGGCTCAGCGGCGCCAACATTCCGACGTACGTCATCGGAGTCACGAGCCCGGGCGTTCCGTGCACCGGCGATCCGAATCCGCCGAACAAGCCGGATCTCGACACGGTCGCCAAGGCGGGCGGCTCCGATCAATCGACGATCGTCGACCTCACCGGCAACACGGCGCAGGAGTTCCTCGACTCGATGAACGCCATTCGCGGCATGGCCCAAGTGCCATGTCAGTACCAGCTCCCCCGGCCGGCCGCGGGCACGCAGTTCGTCTACGATAAAGTCAACGTGCTCTACGGCGACAGCTCGGGCTCACACACCGTGTTCTACGTCGCGAATCAGCAAGCGTGCGGAGCGACCAACGGCGGCTGGTACTACGACGTCGACCCGAGCCAGGGCACTCCGACGAAAATCATCTTGTGCCCTACGACGTGCACGACGGTCACCGCCGGCACCGGCGTCAACGTGAACATTCAGCTCAACTGCGCGACGGTGATCGGCCCGCCGTCGTAGAGCGCCAGGGTCATTCGCTGCGCAACAACGTGACTACACCGGCGGGCCCAGGGTCGGGCAACCGAACACGATGTTGACCGACTTCGTCTCGGTCGCCGCGCACGCGGTCGGGCAGAGCTCGATCGACGTGCCGGCGTCGGAGTCGTCGTAGTACCAACCCCCGCCACCCACACCGGCGCACTCGGCACTTCCCGTAACCAAGTAGATCGATTCGCGTTCCCCCGACGTCGCATCTCGAAGGTAGACGTTCACGAGCGAGCGATCGAACCGATAGCCCGAAGGGAACGCGGGGATCAGGAAGGAGCAAACGGGCGCTTGCTGCGGCAGGGCGATCTGAGCGAGCGCGCGCTGGACTTCGCCGGCGGTGCCCGAGGTGGAATAGGCGTGATTCGTCCCCCCCGCGCTGGCGATCTGATCCAGGTCCGTCGCCGACGGGTCGAGCCCGATCACGAAAGTCAGCACCGGCGGGACCGCCGTCGCGGCAGCTTTCGCCACGGCGGCGATGTCGGCGATGGCAAGCGGATCGCACTCCGTCGGATAACCGTCGGTCATGAGCACGACCGCCGCGTGGCGGGCGGGGTGGGCCGTGGCCCACGCCTTCATGTGCTGGATGGCCCCAGTCAGCGCCGGACCCGTCGGCGTGAAGTCGTTGGGAGTATGCGCCGCGAACGTTCCGATGATGTCACCAGCGTTCTCCGGAATCGTCCCGATATCGATCGCCGGCGTTGCATAGTCGGCCGTGCACGACGCGGGAGCGAGTCCGTCGAGTGGAAAGTATTGAATTGCGGCGCCGACGTCGCGTATCGGCGGAGCATTCAAGAACGCGGCAATGCCGTTCGTCGTTCCGGTCCATCGCGTCGTGCCCGCGTCGCCGACAACCTCACCCATCGACGACGATTGATCGAGCAGAATGAACAGGTCGAGGTTCGACGTGAGGACGGTCTCTGCCGCGGCAGTGGTGAAGAAGGTCGCGCACTCGCCCGCATCCGGGAAGTCACTCTGACTTCCGGAACTGCCCCCCGTGAGGAATCCGATGCCACCGCCGCCCGTCCCATCCGCTGGAGTGCCGCCCCCGGACGTCCCGTTGCCCCCCGAGTGACCGGCGGCCGAGCCCCCGTTGCTCGAGCCGCCGGTCCCTCCATCTCGTGCCGAAACATGCGAGTCCGTCGTCAGAATCGCCCCCCGCGACGAACACCCTGCCCCCACCGCTCCCGCCAATAACCCCCATCGAACCCACCGCGCCTGCATGGTCGAAGGGGCCATAGGGGTGGTCGATCGGCTCAAGAAAAGTGCACGGGGGGAAAATCTTCGGCGTGCGTGAGCCATTTCGGTCGCCTCACGGCCCTGGCCTCGAGAGTCGGTGTATTTCGTGAGTCTCATGTCCCGGTCGCCTCTCGAAATCTCCGAGCCGGCCTCGGTCGTGACGCGCGGAGGCGCCGAGCCGCGCTCGCGAATCGAACCCACCGAGTCCAACGGAGAGCTCGTGCGCCGAGCTCGCGGTGGAGATCGCTGGGCCGAGGAAGCACTCTACCATCGCCACGTGCGCGCCGTGACGCGCGCCGCGATGCGCCTCCTCGCGCGGCGAGACGAGGCGGAAGACATCGTGCAGGAGGCGTTCGTCTCGGCGCTGAACGGCCTCGCGCAACTCCGCGACGAGGAAGCGTTCGAGTGGTGGCTGATGCGGATCACGATTCGGCTCGTGCATCGTCGCTTTCGGCGTCGCCGTCTCTTGCGCGCCCTCGGACTCGACCGCGGCGAAGACGACGCGACGCTCGCGCGCCAGATCGATCCAGGTGCGGGTCCCGAGGTGCGCGTCGCGCTCTCGGAGGTCGATCGGCTTCTCGACGCACTGCCGGCGCGATGCCGGATTGCGTGGGTGCTTCGCCACGTCGAAGGACACGAGCTCCGCGACGTCGCGGCGGCGTGCGGTTGCTCGCTCGCGACGGCCAAGCGGCTCGTGGCGCGCGCGGAGTTCGCGATCTCCGAGCACGTCGCGCTCGAGCCGAACGGAGAGCGCCGTGAGTGACACCCGCTTGAATCCGCGCTCGGAGGATCCGGTCGCGCCGCTTCCCGATCCGCTGTCCACCGTGCTCCGCGATCCCGTCGATGAACGGACCGTCGCGCGAGTGTGGCGGGGCGTCGAGGAGCGACGGCGGGTGCCTGCGATTCGACTCGGCGCGATGCTCGGCTGGGCGACGCTCGGCGCCGCGATCGCAGTCGTCTCGATGCTCGCGCTCGGGTTCGTCACGAGGACCACGCCGGGTCGTGGTGGACGAGTCGCGATTCAGGAGCCCGGTCCGCTTCTGCTCGCCGATGGCACGGCCGTCGTCCCCGTCGAAGTGGCGACGGCCGCGACGCGCGTCCTCGTGTCGCTCGCGGACCGCTCGCGCATCTCGCTCGAACCCGGTTCGCGGCTCGAACCGTTGGCGTCGTCGGGGCGCCAATTCCTCGTCCGCCTGGCGCGCGGCACGGTGACGTTCGACGTGGAACCGAAGGGACCTCGGCGGTGGATCATCGAAGCCGGCATCGCGAGCGTCGAGGTCGTCGGGACGCGATTCACCGTGACGCGCACGCCGCGGTCGGTTCGCGTCGTCGTCGCGCGCGGCGTGGTGCTCGTCCGAGGGAGCACGGTGCCCGATGGCATCGCGCGGCTCGAAGCGGGGCGCTCCCTCGACGTGCAAGCGCCCGCGGAGAACCCCGAAAAGGATGGCGGCGTGCTCGCGCGTAGCGTGGGATCGCACCCCGAGCACGCGCCGTCGTCGCTCGCGGGCAAGGGCTGGCGCGATCGGGTACGAGCGCAGGACTACGCGGATGCCTACGATTTGCTCGGTACCGAAGGGCTCGAGCTCGAGACCGCGCGCGCTGCGTCCGCCGAGGACCTGTTCGCCCTCGCCGACGTCGCCAGGCTTTCGGGGCATCCTGACGGCGCGGTGTTACCGCTCGAGCGACTGCTGTCGACGCATCCGACGAGTGAGCGGGCTGCGCTCGCCGCGGTGACACTCGGCAGGATCGAGCTCGGGCTCGGTGCACCCGAAAAGGCAAGCGTCGCGCTCGAACGCGCGCTTGCGCTCGGCGTCCCCGCCGGATTACAGGAAGACGTGATGGCGCGTCTGGTGGAGGCCGACGTGAAGGCCGGCGATCGAGCGCGAGCAAGCGCCGTCGGCGCCGACTACGCGCGGCGATTTCCCGCCGGCCGCCGTCAGGCGGACATCGACCGTTGGCTCGCGAGGTGAAGCGGCGTCGGACTGGGGCAGCCGGCGCGGCGTTGCCGACCTTCATGGTCGCGACGCTCATCGCGGTGGCGGCACCGGCTGGCGCCGAACCTCCGCTCGGCGCGTCGCCCGCGTCCACCGTCGTGGTCGACGCGCCGCCGTGCATCGGGCGACCGTACGATCGTGGCCACCTCGTCGAGCTGCTGCGGATCGAACTCGCCACGCTCGGCGTGAACGACGTGGTCGTCCCGCGCCCGGGAACGCCGGCCGAGGTCGACCCGGCACGGCTCCTCGCGACGATCGCGCTCGCGCCATCGGAGTGTCGTGATGACGCCACTGAAGTGACCATAACAGTGGTCGATCGTGCATCGGCGAAGCGAGTGGAACGCCGCATGACGCTGGCCGACGTCGGGGTCGACGAGCGTCCGCGAGCGATGGCGATCGCCGTCTCCGAGCTGCTTTCGGCGAGCCTCGCCGAGCTGGAGCTAGCGGGCTCTCCGCCGCCGGCCGTCGCGCCGCCGCCCGAGGTTCACTCCGCGCTGGCCTACCGGCTCACTCCCGCCGCGGATGCCGCGCGTCTCGAGACCGACCGACGCATCGTCGAGGACCGAGAGGAGCAATCGCGTCGCGTTCGCGCCGAGGAGACCGCACGCGCGGAACGCGAGCGCGCGCCCGAGCTCGACTTCTCGGCCTTCACGTGGGCGATGCCGTCGCGCGAGACCGCGCTCGTGGGCGGCGCGGGCGGTCTCCGCCTTCGCGGAGCGCACGCGCTCGCGTTTCGGCTCGGCGCCCACTTCGGGATGGGCGACGTCGAGCTCCAGGGCGCGAGCGCGCTCGTCGGAGCCGCGACGGCGAGCGCCGGTATCGGTGTCGCCACTCGCGGCCCGACCGAGCTCGACGTGTTCACGACCTTGCACGCCGGGTACGGCTTCGCTCACGGGGCGCCGAGCGGGAGCGCCGGCAACGTGCAGGGCCACTCGTACGGCAACGGGATTGCCGCGTTGCTCTTCGAAGCGAGCTTACGCGTTCCCATCGACGCGCTCTGGTCCGCGCTCCTCGGCATCGACCTGGGTTATGTCCTCGCCGATGTTTCATTTCTCTCCGATTCGTCACGCGTCGCTGGAATTGGCGGTGCGGTCCTCGGCGCCAGCATGGGCGTGTCGCTTGGATTGTGAGGCGTCCAGCGGCTCCACGAGGAAGGCTCGCGACGGTTCGGCGCATCGTCCGGCGTCACGGTGATAGTATCTCGAGGGAAAGCGCCATCCATCGAGGGCCACGTTCGCTCTCGACGGGTCAGAAGGGGAAGGTCAATGACGGAACCGAAGCTCATCCTGCTCGTCGAGGACAATCCCGACGACGAAGCGCTCACGATCCGCGCCCTCAAGCGGGCGAACATCGCCAACGACGTGGTGGTCGCACGAAACGGCGTCGAGGCCCTCGATTTCGTGTTCGGCACGGGTACCTATGCGGGTCGCGACGTGAATGTCCAACCGCAAGTCGTCTTGCTCGACCTGAACCTGCCGTTGCTCGACGGTCTGGGGGTGCTCAAGCGCCTCCGTTCGGACGATCGGACGCGTTACCTTCCCGTCGTCGTGCTCACGTCGTCGAAGGAAGACGAAGACGTCATCAATTGCTACGCGACGGGCGCGAACGCTTACGTGAGGAAGCCCGTCGAGTTCAAATACTTCGCGGAAGCCATCAAGACCTTGGGATTGGTTTGGTTGGTGTTGAACGAAGCGCCGCCACGAGCCACGTCCACGTAGTGGTCTAATTTGCCTCGTGGCGCGCGCGTTCGACGCGTCTCGCCTCGTCGACGCGACTGCGCCGCACGGCTGCGCCCATGATCGCGCCTGGAACGGATGATGCAGTAGCCCTCGTGACGAGCATGTTCGCGAGAGGCAACCAATGAAGATGGGACGAGTCGTCCGCAGCGTTTCGATCGCAATCGCGCTCGTCGCATACGGATGCAACGACAAGGGTTCCATGGCGCCGCCGATCACGTGTCCTCTGATCGACGGAGGGCTCCTTTTCGTCGACGCGGGCCCGGACGCGAGCGACGCGGGAAGGCTCGCCGTCGCACGCCAGGTTCAGGCGAACGAGTGCGTGACGCCGACGGGCTCCGGCATCGGCGGTCCCGTCTCGGGCTCGACGGGCCCCGGCACGGGCGCGGGCGGAGTGGTCGGCATCGGCGCAGGCGGCGCCGCAGGAGTCGGCGGCGGCACGCTCGGGAGCGGCGGTGACGGCGTGATTCTCGGAACCGGCGGCGCGATCATCGGCACGGGCGGCGTCGTGAACAGCTTCGGCGGCGCGGTCGGCGTGGGCGGCGCGGTCGGCGCCGGCGGCGTCGTGATCGGCGTCGGCGGGTTCGGTGGCGCCGGTGTCGCGGGGATCGGCGGAATCTAAATGCGTCGGTTCGCGAGCACCTGAAACTCGCGCGACGACGACAGCACGCTCTTGTCGACGCCGCTCGCGACGACGGCGTGCTCGGTGGAAAATTGCCGACCGGGAACACAACACGCGAGCGTGTAGGCCGCATCCCAGCGCAGGTGGCGGAGCACTTCGTCGACGCCGACATGAGCGTGCACGAACGTGACGAAGGTCGGCAGAGGCGGGAGCGCGTTCAGTTCCGCGGCGACGTCCTGGGCGAGCGAACGCCGCCATTCGAAGCGCTCGACGCCGAAACGGACGCGCCAAGCGTCGACGACGCCCTCGTTCACGATCGGATCGATGCTCACGTTGTGCGCGCGGCTCTTGAGCGCGAAGAGCGCGCCCGTCCGGGCGTGCGCGCCGTCGCCGACGTGGAGTACGCGACAAGCGCCCGCGCGTTGCATGAAGGGTCGGAGATGGCAGAGCGCCGAGAAGCTCTCGGTGAGCTCCTTTGCCGGCTTCGGCGCGAGGGCGAACAGCGGCCACAAGGCCTGGAACGATTCGCGGCGCATCAGCCGATCGAGATAGTCCCCATTCGGCGTCTCGACGAAATCGTCGTGTTCGGGAGCATCATGTTCGGAGGCGATGGGCCCGAGGATCGGCCCGAGCGGCTACGGAGTCCAGTTCTTGCGCTGCGGCATGACCCAGGGGTCTTTGCAGAGGATGCAATCGTCGCCGTAGAAGTACTTTTTCGCGCCTTGATCGGCGTAGACCCAAAGCCGGAGCCAGGCGAACACCGCGGCGCGCTCGTCGAGATTCGCGGCGTTCGACGTGATGAGCGACAGCGCGCCATCGACGGGGATCAAGTGCCCTTCGTTCGAGGTGTCCGCTGCCGAGCTCAGCGTGCCGTAGAACGTTTCCACCGACGACATGTCGAAGGTGGGCGTCACGAACCCCGCGGGCGTCACGAACGTGTCGGTTTGGGCCGTGAGGAGCAGCAAAGGCGCGTGAAGCGCGTTCGACGCGCCGGTCACGCCGTGCATCGAAGCGGTCGCGACGACGTTCGCGTGAGCGCCCGCGCCGACCGCGGCGCCCCCGCCGAGCGAATAGCCGACGGTGACGAGACACGTGACGTCGAGCTTGCCCTGGTAGTCTCCTGCCACGGCGTTTTGGGCGATCATCCAATCGAGGCCCGACGTCATCAAGTCGCTCGTCACCGTCGTACTGTTACTAGCAATGACGACGAACCCATGGGACGCGAGGCCACCCAAGAGCCCAGGGTAGTATGAGGGATCGGTCGTGATCCCATTTCCCCAAGTTGCAACCGGGTGCTTGAACCCATTTTGACCCAACGTCACGGGTCTATAGATCGTGTAGTTACCGTCGGACCCCGTGTTGTTGACGACCGTGCTCGGCATGGGCCCGTTCGCGCTGTAGTCCCCGGTGACCGGCGGCATCGTCTCGCCCGCGCACCCGACGCTCGGTGGAACCGTTCCGCCGCCTCCGCCGTCGGCGACCGAGCCCCCGGACCCGATCGCACCGCCCGCGTTCGACGACCCGCCGGGAGCAACGCCACCGGCGTTCCCGGAGCCGCCCAACGCGCCGCTGTTCCCCGCGCCCCCCGAATTTCCGATCCCACCGATGCCGCCGAAGGCGCCGGTGTTCCCCGCGCCGGCGGGACCCGCCCCGCCGCTGCCGACGGTGATCGGCGGAACCCCGCCGCTTCCGGAGCCGGGCAGCCCGCCCGGGGCGGACGAACCTCCGGCGGCCGTGTTACCTCCTGCGGCAAACTCGGAGCCACCCGAACCGACCCCCTGCGACCCCGGCCCGGTAGCGGTGTTGCCGCTCGAGCACGCGACGAGAGGAAGAGCCAGCAAGCCAAGGAGCCGCGTCATCCCAACGGCCGACGGACGCGATCTCACCCATTCGATTCGTGCGTTCATGCACGCGTATCATCCGATTTGCGGCAGTCCTTCACTCACTCTGGCCGAGCCAAAAAAATCGCAATTCGAGCCACTCCAGCGGGGATCGTGGCGCGCCGTGCAGGTGTTCGGCATTTATCGCGCGACAGCGGCAACCGACGCGCCGAAAGCCGCATGTTAAGTTCGCGCGATGACGACGTACGTCGCCCTCCTTCGCGCCGTGAACGTCGGAGGGACGGGCAAGCTGCCGATGGCCGAACTGAAAGCGATTTGCGTCGAAGCGGGCTTCGCGAACGTCGCGACGTACATCGCGAGCGGCAACGTGGTGTTCGACAGCAAAGCGGCGGCGGCCACGGTGAAGGCCGCGCTCGAGAAGCGCTTGTTGGCCCACGCCGGCAAGCCGGTCGGCGTGATGTTGCGCACCGCCGCCGAAATGGTTGCCGTCGTGAAGGCGAACCCCTTTCCGAAGACCATCCCGAAGCACACGTACGCGATCTTTCTCGACGAACGACCGCCGAAGGACACCGTAGAAAACGCGGTCGGCATGAAGGACGAGGAGATCCGACTCGGCAAGCGCGAGATCTACGTCCACTACGGAGACGGCATGGGCCAGTCGAAGCTGAGGATCCCCGCCGCCAAAGCCGGCACGGGAAGGAACATGAACACCGTCGTCGCGCTGGCCGAAATGGCGTCCAAGCGCTGACCGGCTTCCAAACACTCTACCTCTTTCGCGAGTCCAAGCTTCGCACGAGTCCAAACTGACGCCACAGTCCCCAACCGCTGGGTTTAGAATCTATCTCATAAACCTACTGCGCCCCCCGCTGCGTCGGTCGGCCTCCTCGAAATACCAGCGTATGCCTGCGTCGGCCTTCCTAGGCATCGTGACAGCGGGCTCGCTACGGTTTCTGAGCTAGATTCTAGTCTGTTTGGACATATGTTGATTCTCCGAATGCAATAACCCAAAGTGGGATTATCGGAACCAGAGCGGCTGCCCATTCGAACAGGCCACGCTTGCCGAACTGACGAGCAAGTTGCCAACCGAGAAACGATCCTACTAGTTCACCGACTCCGGGAACGACCATGAAAAGAACGAGCCAGGGCGATTGGCGAGCTACTCGGGCCAAAATGAGCATTTGGTACACCGGAACGAACGCAGCCCATCCCGGGTAGCCTGCCTTTTGAAAAATCTTACACAGTGGAACACAAAAGCCAATCACAACGTACCCTATTGTGAATAGGGTAGAACCCGCGCGGAGTACGAGGCCGAAGCCAATGAGCAGCGCAAGAGTGAGCCCAATCGGGGCCAGCGTCCGTGAGCGCGATTCGAGCGTGCCGTCATCGGTATTCGTTGGCGTCATCGTCGAACCAGGATTTGGTTAGGAACATTCGGCGTCGTGGGCTGCGACTGCTTGCTCAGCGTAGTTCGACCAAACGATAGCACTGCCGATCAGGCGCGCCATCGACGAAATTCCGCGGTGCTTCGCACGCGATCACCAGAATGCCGCAACGCAGCCGCGGCTCAGTTGATGATCGCCTTTTTCGTCTGGCAGCCGAGCTGGACGTCGACGTGGACGCCGGGGTCGGACTGAATCGCGGTGCACGTCGCGGAGCAGGTTTCGATGCGCGAAGGGTGCGACGGGTCGTCGTAGTACCAGCCGCCGGAAGTGGCGTCGCAGTGCGACGCGTCCGGAACCTGGAGGATCTGCGATGGTGCGCCACCGGTGGGCGTGACGACGACGTTCACTTTGCCGAAGTCGACCGTGCCGGCGTCGGCGCTGGGAATCGCGTACTGGCAGGGCACGACGGTCGCGGCGCGGATCTGGTTCATGGCATCGACGAATTGCTTCTCGGTGTCGCCCGTGGTGTCGACGATGAACGCCTTCGTCGTACCGCCGGACATCGCGATCTCGTCGAGCTTGCTGATCGATTTTCCGACGCCGATGACGTACGTCGCGATGCTCGGCGTGTCGGCCAAGCCGGCGGCAGCGGCAGCGGCGGCGTCATCGACCGTGCTCGAACAGCCGTTCGGGTCGCCGTCGGTCGCGAACACGACGACGGTTCGATTCGCAGGATGGGCGATCGCCCACGCCTTGGCGTACTCGATGGCGCCGGTGATCGCCGGCACGCTGGGCGTGTGTCCGCCGGGGGCATGACCGGCCATCGACGACGCGAGCGCCGCGGCGTTTCCTGGCAGCGTGGCGATCGCGACGTCGGGCTTCGCGTAGTCGGAGGCGTCGCACGAGTAATCGGTATCGCTGGGCGGCACCGGAAAATAACCGATACCGACGCCGATGCCGGAGGACGAAGGGTCGTTCACGAACGCGGTCACCGCCGTCGTGAGCAAATCCCACTTCACGCCGCCGGTCACGTCGTCCAGCATCGAACCCGACTGATCCATCATGATGAAGAGATCGGCCTCGATGCTTTCGCCGCGGTGACTGACGCTCTCGCAGGTCCCGGCGTCGAGCGACGACGGCGTTCCCCCCGTGCCGTTGAAGACGAGTGACGTGCCGCCGTCGAAACTTGCCCCCCCGAGCGAGCCTGACGCCCCCGCCGCGCCGGACGCGCCGCCAGAGCCGCAAGCGGCAGCCGCACAAGTTCCCGAGGGCGCAGGGGATTTCCCGGTGCTCTTGGCGCTCGAGCCGCACGCTTCCACGGCGAGCAGACAAAACAAAAAAATCGGGGAAAGGTATCGGCGCACGCCCTGTAATGCGCGAGCGACGTCAATCGATCACCCGCCGGGGCGCAGTAGGTTTATGAGATAGCTCTCGCTAGCGCTGGGCGGCGGGGTCCCAGCCCGTCACGAGGTTCTCTTCGAGGTCGTCGAGGCGCGCCATCGCTTTCGCGTCGAGCGAAAAATCGAACAGCGCCGCGTTCTCGGCGATCCGTTGCGGCGTGACCGACTTCGGCAAGACCACGACGTCGCGCTGGATGTTCCAGCGGAGGAGCACCTGGGCCGGCGTGCGCTTCACTTCGTCGGCGATCGCGCGGAGCACCGGATGATCCAGGCGCTGACCGTGCGTGAGCGGGCTGTACGCTTCGACGACGATGCCGAGCTCCTTGCACAAGGCGACCGTGTCGCGACGCTGCAGGAACGGGGATTGTTCGATCTGATTCACTGCGGGCACGACCTTCGCGACGCGCGTCAGCTCCTGCAAATGCGTGACGAGGTAGTTGCTGACGCCGATCGCCCGGACCCGCTTCTCCTTGTAGAGGAATTCGAGGGCGCGCCATGAGTCCAGGCGCTTCCCGAACACCGGCCAATGCATCAAGTAGAGATCGACGTAGTCGAGACCGAGGCGGCGCAGGCTCGCGTCGTAGGCGTGCCGGGCGCGGTCGTAACCCTGGTCGTCGTTCCAGAGCTTGGTCGTCACGAACACGTCTTCGCGACGAACCTCGGCGTGGATGATCGCCGACCCCACGTCGGCCTCGTTGCCGTAGATGCGCGCCGTGTCGATGTGCCGGTAACCAAGCCGGAGGGCCTCGCTCACCGCGCGCTGCGTGACCTTCCCCGAGGGGGCTTGCCAGACGCCGAGCCCGACCTTGGGGATCTTCGTTCCAGTGTTCAGGGTGAGCGTCGCCGTCGTAACGTTCTCTGACATTTTTTCTCCGATGACTCAGCGCCCGCCGAAAGACGTGTTCCCGGAACACATGCTCCAGCCCGCCGCCGGCGCGCGCCCATGAGGAGGCGGCGCCGCAACCTGGCCGCCGAGCTCCGCGGCGGCGCGCCGCGACCACCGCGGGTCATACAGCATGCCACGGGTCAACGCGACCAGATCCGCGTTTCCGGTCGCGACGATTTTTCGTCGGCCGGTCGAGGTTCGGTGAGCAATCGCCGTCGCGCCCGCGGCTTTTTCAGCGCTCGGTGCGGGGAAAGGCGCGTAGCGGTTCAGGGCGCCGAGAAAGGCGTCGCGAATCCGCGCCGTTCCGGCTGGCGCCTTGACACACCGGTGACACAACGACGCGATTCTCGAGCGTCACCCCCGGGACCACACCTCAAGGGCTCACTTCGATCGCGTCCACGCGGTTCGGATAGAACGCGAGATGGTGATCGATCGCGCTCACCGCCTCGTAGGGCTCTTCGTACGTCCACACGGCGTTGACCGCCCGCTCACCGCCGGCCGGAATGCTGAAGTAGCTGCAATCGCCCTTGAAAGGGCAATACGTCCCGTGGTCCGTTCGCTCGAGGAGCGACATGTCGACGTCCTTGCGCGGGATGTAGAACACGCCGGGGTACGACGCTTCCTGCAGCGTGAGCGCGTCGCGCGTGTCGGCGATGACTCGTCCCGCGACGCGAACGACGACGCGCGAACCGCTCTTGGCGATGGTGATCGGGTGGTCGGGCCCGGGTATCTTCATCGTCTTGTTCTGCATGGCGAAAAACTCCCTTCGTCGTCGGACCCCTTCATGGGACGCCGCGCGCGCTTGCGCCACCCCCGGTCCGGACCCACATGTGTCGGCGATACCCGATGATCCCGTTCTCCGTCCTCGACCTTTGCCCCATCGTTCAGGGTGGGGACGCGACGGGTGCCCTCCGAAACACGCTCGATCTCGCTCAGCACGCCGAACGCTGGGGGTATCGCCGCTATTGGCTCGCCGAGCACCACAACATGCCGGGCATTGCGAGCGCGGCAACGTCCGTCGTCGTCGGTTACGTCGCCGGCGGCACGACGACGATTCGCGTCGGTTCGGGGGGCGTCATGCTCCCGAATCATTCGCCGCTCGTGATTGCCGAGCAATTCGGTACCTTGGAAGCGCTTTACCCGGGTCGCATCGATCTCGGTCTGGGCCGCGCCCCCGGGACCGATCCGCGCACGGCCTTCGCGCTCCGGCGCGACGCGGCTCGTCGGGCGGAAGCATTTCCGGAAGACGTCGTCGAGCTGATGGCGTATTTCGACGCCCCATCGCCCGATCGACCCGTTCGCGCCGTTCCGGGCGCCGGCCTGCACGTGCCGATCTGGCTCCTCGGCTCGAGCACGTTCAGCGGCGATCTCGCCGCCGAGCTCGGTCTTCCGTTCTCGTTCGCGTCCCATTTTGCCCCCGACCACTTGATGGAAGCGATCGAACGCTATCGCGCGCGCTTTCGTCCGTCGGCGTCGCTCGCACGCCCCTACGTCATGCCCGGCGTCTCGGTGTTCGCGGCCGACACCGATCGCGACGCCGAACGCCTCTTCACGTCGCTGCAGCAAGCCTTCGTCCAGCTTCGCCGCGGCGCGCCCGGGCCGCTGCGTCCGCCCATCGATTCGATGGACGGCGTCTGGTCCGACATGGAACGCGCGGGGCTCGAGCATGCGCTCGCCTTTGCCGCCGTCGGTTCGCGCGAGACCGTGCGCCGGCGCCTGAAGGCCCTCATCGAGCACACCCACGCCGACGAGCTCATCCTGACGTCGCAAATCTACGACCACGCCGCGCGCCTCCGCTCCTTCGAAATCGTCGCCGAGATTCGCGACACGCTCTGAGCGGCGCCATGAAATGCTGCCCACCCCCCGGCGGTGCTCGCGCCAGGCGCTCCGCTCCGGCGGCCCCTCCCCGACGCGCGCGAGCGCGCGTGGGAGGGGAATCATCGCGCCCCGTTCAATAAAAGGAGAGACCATGGAATATCGATCGCTTGGCAGCAGTGGACTCAAAGTTCCCGTCCTTTGTTTGGGCGCGATGACGTTCGGCGAGGCTGACGAAAAATCGTTCATGCACCAGGTCGGCGCCGACGAGAAAACGTCGTTCTCGATCATGAACCGGGCGCTCGAACGCGGCGTGAACTTCATCGACACCGCCGACGTGTACGGCCAGGACGGCCTGTCCGAGCGCATCGTCGGCGCGTGGATGACCGAGACGAGGAGCCGTGATCGCGTCGTCCTCGCGACCAAGTTCCGCTTTCGCATGGGCGACCTCGGCCCGAACTCGACGGGCGCGTCGCGCTACCGCATCGTTCGCACGGTCGAGGACAGCCTCCGTCGACTCAAGACGGACCGCATCGACCTCTATCAAATCCACATGCAAGACATCGAGACGCCGGAAGAAGAAACCCTCCGCGCCCTCGACGATCTGGTGAAGGCCGGCAAGGTGCTCTATCTCGGGGCGAGCAACTACGCGGCCTATCGGCTCACCGACAGCCAGTGGATCTCGAAGAGCGAGCACCTACATCGGTTCGTGTCGCTCCAGATGCAGTACAGCTTGCTCGTCCGCGATCTGGAGCGCGAGCACGTTCCGGTGTGTACCAAATTCGGGCTCGGCATCTTGCCCTGGTCGCCGCTCGCCTCCGGCTTTCTGTCCGGGAAGTACACGAGGAACCAACCCCCGCCTCCCGGCGTACGCCTCGAAAAGTGGAAAGAGCGCTTCGCGGACTACGACCACGACCGCGGCTGGCGGACGATCGACCGCGTTAAGGCGTTGGCTAAGGAAAAGCAGACCACCGCGTCCGCGATATCGCTCGCGTGGCTGCTCGCGAAGCCGGCGGTGACGTCGGTCATCTTCGGCGCGCGGTCCATCGAGCAGCTCGACGACAATTTGAAGGCCGCCGAGGTGAAGCTCTCGGCCGACGACGTGCAGAAGCTCGACGACGCGAGCGCCTTCGACCTCGGATACCCCTACAAGTTCATCGGGAACATCCAGAAGCGCTGGTAGGCGCCCGCAACGTTGGCTACAAATTGGGAAATCGCCGGCCCCGCGTTGCCGGCAACCCGACGAAAGGACGCACCATGGCCAAGGGACAAGTCAAGCAAACGAAGGACAACAAGCCGAAGCTCTCCACGAAAGAGAAGCAAAAGAAGAAGCAGGAGAAGGCCGCGGCGAAGGGGAAGTAGATCGCTCGTCGGCCGCGCGTGGACGTTCGCGCGAAAACGTCCCCTCTTCCGGAGGCGCGTCTTCGCGCGATCCACCGCGACGCGAGCCCCTCAAGGCGGAGGGTCGGTACGTGCTCGAGCCGGTGCGCCAGAAATGGCGCAGAGTGCCAGAAGTGGCACGCCTGGGTGCCAGAAATGGCCGATCGCGCCGAGCGCCCACCCGAAGGACGCCTCGCTTTTCGCAGTTTTGGTTCGGCACGGGTGTTGCTCATGGCGCGTGGGGGGGGATTGCTTTTCTGACCCAACGACGACCAGGACGATGACCGAAGCAGAACGCCCGCCACCGAGTAGCGTGACGCTCGCCCCGGGAACATCAATCGTTGGAGCGGCGTATGGCATCTCGACGGCCCCCTGACGGCGATCCCGAATCGGGCGAACCTCTTCGCGGGTTCGCCGTATCGGCCACGACCACCAGCGGGCGAAAGATCACGCTCACCGAGACGCACGATCTCGAAGCGCTGGAGGGCCTCGGGGAGGCCGAGCCTTCGCGCCGCTTCGCGCTCCTGGTCTTTTGCGACGGCGAGGCACAGGTGTGCTTACTCGACGAAGAGACCACCGCGGTGGTCGGACGCGAGCCCCCGTGCGAAATCGTGGTGAGCGATTCGTCCATTTCGCGCCAGCACGCACGCTTCTCGATCGGAAAATCGGAGGTCTGGGTCGAAGATCTGGACTCGCGAAACGGCACGCTGTTTCGGGGCCGGCGCATTCAGCGAGAACGGCTCGAACCGACCGATGAGATTCACGTCGGGCGCGCGCGCCTGGTCCTCGTCGCAACTCGAGAAGGAACCGTGCCGGCGACCGAGCGCCACTCGAAACAAGCGTCGAGCGACGTGGTCATCGTGAACCCATCGATGAGAACGCTCTACGAGCAAGCCGCGCGCGCGTCGCGAGGAAGCTTGCCGGTGCTCATCCTCGGCGAAACCGGAGTCGGCAAGGAGCACGTCGCCGCCACGTTCCACCGCGAGAGCGATCGCCGCGACGGCCCCTTCGTCATCGTCAATTGCGCCGCCATTCCGTCGTCGCTCCTCGAACCGACGTTCTTCGGCCATGAACGTGGCGCATTCACGGGAGCCGTGGCGCGCGCGATCGGGGTCTTCGAGCGCGCGAACGGGGGCGTGCTGTTCCTCGACGAGATCGGCGAGCTCACGCTGGGTGCGCAAGCGGCGTTGCTCCGCGCCATCGAGACGAAGCGCATCACGCGAGTCGGAGCGTCGACGGAGATCGCGGTCGACGTTCGCATCGTGGCCGCGACGCACTGCGATCTCGACGCGATGGTCGAAGACGGAACCTTTCGACATGACCTATTTTTCCGGCTCAACGGCGTGAAGCTCGACGTCCTCCCGCTTCGGGAGCGGACCGACGAGATCGAGGCCCTGGTGCGGCTCTTCGTCGATCGCGCGCGGAAGGAGTGGGGCGCAGGCGTGCGCGACGTGACGCGCGAAGCGATGGACGTGATCAAGCGGTACGGATGGCCGGGCAACGTGCGCCAGCTCAAGAACGCGGTGGAACGCGCGGTGCTCCTCTGCACGAACGATTCGATCGGCGTCTCCGATCTTCCGGACTACGTGTTCGAAACCGCCGTCCAAAAGTCGGAGACGCGCCCTCCGGTTTCCGCGTTGCCCGATCTCGGCTTGCGCGAGCAAATGCTGAGATACGAACGTGCCCTCATCGAGGAGGCGCTTCGACGCGCTGCAGGGAACCGGCGAGCGGCGGCAAAGCTACTCCGAATTCCAGTTCGTACGTTTTTCAGGAAAATGCGCGTGCCGGGCGGAACCGAAGAGCCCGAGACATAGTGGCCTGGTCCGGGTATGGTTGGGTGGGAAGCACGGATGCCGATATTGACGATGGAGGAGCGTCTCGGCGGTCGTTTGGCCGCGAGATACCGACTCGATGCCGTACTGGGCACGGGCGGTATGGGCGTTCTCTTCCGCGGCACCGACGAAGTCACGGGCGATTGCGTCGCGGTCAAGATGCTCAAGCCGACCGACTCGATCGACGAAGATCGCGTCGCGCGGTTCCTGCGAGAGACGCGCATCGCGGCGATGCTCGACCATCCGCACGTCGCGCGGGTTCTCGACTCCGGGTCTGACGAAACGGGTACGCCCTTTCTCGTCATGGAGCTCCTCGAGGGTCGGTCCCTCGAGCAAGAGTTGACCGAACGCAACGTGCTCGGGTTCCAGGAGGCACTCGCCGTGGCGCTCCCCATCGCTCGCGCCCTCGCGGCGGCCCACGCGCTCGGCGTGGTTCATCGCGACGTGAAGCCGAGTAACATCTTTCTCTGCCGGCAAGGCGCGAGCATCTCGGCGAAGCTCGTCGACTTCGGCATCGCGCGGAGCCCGCGCGACGCGTTCGAGACCCGCGCCGGGCTGTTCGTCGGTACGCCCGGTTACGTCGCGCCCGAACAAGCGCGGGACGGCGAGTGCGGTCCGTTCACCGACGTTTGGGGAGTGGGCGCAGTGCTCTACCGCTGCCTCACGGGTCGCCCGCCCCACGCGGGCGGCTCCATTCCGGAAATGTTGGCTCGGCTGGTCCGGGAATCCGTCCCGCCCCTGGTGGTGAACGGCGTAAAACGGTCCACCTGCGCGGCGATCGACCGCGCCCTCGAGCGAGATCCGCAGCGGCGCTACCAGACGATGCAGGCGTTCATTCGGGCGCTCGAGACATCGTCGACCGGTGACGCGGGCGACTTCGCGCTCACCGACGAGCTGCCCGGCGTGTCGACGGCGGCATACGAAACACCCGACATCGTGAGCTACCCGGCCGCCGAGGTCTCCTCGTCCGGCCCGAGCAAGCCACCGACGTGGCGCTCGTCGCGAAAGCTCGTCGGTTTGGCGGCCGTCGGCGCTCTAGGCATCGCCGAGCTCCTCGTTCCGCGCCCGGCGCGCGAGCGGTCGGAGCAGGCAACGGCGCTCGTCCGAGACGACGCGAACCCGCACGCCAGGCCGACCGAACCGTCGTCGTCCTTCGAACGATACGTGGTCGCCGTGGGTCCGGACGCGCACGCAGTGCAGACCGCGACGGAATCCAAGCCCGCTGCGGATCGTCGCGCGACGTCGAACGTCGTCACGCGTCGAGCCGCGCCGCGAACCGCCGCCCTTCATCCCGCGCCCAGCGGAGCGAATGCGGGCGCCGTCGACGAGCCGGAGCGCGAACGGAACACCGGTCTGCCCGTGGCCAACGAATGGTAGCGAGGCTCGCGCGGTTCGCTATTTGTTCGGCATGGATGCTCGCTCAAACGGCGGCGTTCGCGAGCGATCCGCCCCCCGCCCTCGACACGACGCCGGAGGCGGAGGCCAAGCTCGCCTTCGAACGGGGGCTCGAGGAGCTCCGTGGCGAGCGCTGGCCCGAGGCCGAGACCGATTTCCGCCGCTCACTCGGCCTCGTGAAGCGGATGAGCACGATGTACGATCTCGCGTTCGTTCTCTACATGCGCGGGCAGCCCCGCGAGTGCCTCGCGCTCCTCGAAGAGCTCGGCCGGGGTGAGGACGGCGTTCACGATGCGCGCTACGAGGGCTACGCGGCCCTCCTCATGCCTCGCGTGCTCGCGGAGCTCGGGTCGTTCCAGTTCGTCGTCAATCCGCTCTTCGCCGAGGTGCGCATCGACGGCGAGCTCGCGCACGCGAGCGGCGCCACGCGATCGCTCCGCGTGTTGCCGGGAAATCACGACATAGCGGTGACGGCGCCGGGGTTCGAAGCGAAGCACTTCGCGCTGGTGGCGCGGGGCGGCGTCGAGTTGCAGCGCGACATCTCGCTCGTCTCCGCGGAGCCCGAGCGCTCCCCGTTGCAGAGAACCGAAATCGCCGAAGCGCCGCCACCCCGCTCGCACGCATTCCTCGACGTGGCCCCTTGGGTCGCGGTCGGCGTCGGCGGAGCACTGCTCGCATCGGGAGCCGTCTCCGGAATAGTGGCGTTGAACGCGGACAGCGAGTTCCATTCTCGCTGCCCGAGCAACCGCGACTGCGATCCCCAGTACGAACCGATTCGAAATCGAGCCGTCTCGTTCGGTCACGCCGCCGACGTCTTGCTGGTCTCGGGTGCCGTGGTCGTCGCGGGCGGCATCACCTGGCGACTGCTCACCCCGGGGCCGCGAAAAGGCTCGCAATCGAGCGCGCTGTTCTTGTCGGCGAGCGGGACCTTCTGAGCCGAGAAACCAACTCGATAGCTTCGACGGCGAATAGCCGAAGGCGCGGTGCTCAGATCCCGACGAGCTCGTCCGAGAGCCGTCTCAGCTTCGCGCGGGCGCTCGCGTCGTAGGCTTGCGGGTCGGCGCGTGATTCGCCGAGACCGTCGGGCCGATGGAGCTCACGTTGACGATCCGCGCCGGCGCCGAGCGCTTCAAGAGTGGCAGCAAGGTTCGGGTGAGCAAGTAGTGCGACAGGTAGTTCACCGCGAACCGGAGCTCGATCCCGTCAGAGCTCTCCGTTCGCCCGCTGGTCGGGACGGTCGTGCCGATGCCCGCGTTGTTGATGAGCACGTCGAGTCGCGGCTCCTGTCGGAGCACCGCCGCGCCGAAGTCGCGAACTTCGGCGAGCGACGCGAGGTCGGCGAGATACGTCCGCACTGTAGTTCCGCTCGCGCGGAGTTCGGACGCGACCGCGTCGATGCGCGCCGCGTCGCGTCCGTGGACGAGAAGCGTGGCGCCGGAACCGGCCAGGGCGCGGACCACGCCTCGGCCGAGGCCGTCGGTCGCGCCGGTGACGAGAATCGTTCGAGTCATTTCCGAGCAATACCCTGAACCGAGCAAATTTCGAGCGGCGAGAAATCCAAGACGCCCGGCGCGGGTTACCGGGAGCATGAAAGACACCACTCAGTCCCCGTTTCGTCGGTTCATCTCGTTCTTCTTCGACGCCAATGTCGGCGCCCCTTTTCGGGCGACGCTGGCGCTCCGCGTCGCGGTCGGGTTCGTCTTCTGGACCTCGGGCGCCGTGAAGTTCCTCTTCCCGAACCAAGGCCCCCTCCGCTTCGCGAAGATCGGGTTCCTCGCGCCCACGGAGCTCGCCTACATGGTCGGCGGCGTGGAAATCATTTGCGGGTCGCTGTTGCTCGTCGGCCTCTTCACGCGCTTGGCGGCGGTGCCGCTCGTCATCGACATGCTCGTCGCGCTCGCGACGACCAAGGTTCCGCTGCTCTTCGGCGCGGGACCCGAACCCGTCGCGGCGATGCCGAAGATCGGGTTCTGGGCGTTCGCGTACCAGGCTCGCCTCGACCTGACGATGCTCCTCTCCTGCGCGTATCTCGTCGCGATCGGCGCGGGGTTGTGGTCCGTCGACGCGCTCCTGTCGCGCCGCTCCTGGGAAGGTGCTCTCATGAGCCAAGTGCAGCGTGGAGACGGCGATCCCCACCCCGCCGAGTAGAACGGCGCCTCGACCCTGGAGTCACGAAATGAGTGCGGAGCACGACGCGTATCCGAGTCTCGGAGACCCCGCGCTCGTCGCGCGGCTCGCGGCGGGCGACGAACTCGCGCTCCGCACTCTTCATCGGCGCTACGCGCCTCTCGTGTTCACCATCGCTCGGCACCTGGTCGACACCGCCGCCGCCGAGGAGATCGTTCAAGACGTGTTCATGATGCTCTGGAAGAACCATTCTGCTTTCGACCCCTCGCGTGGTTCGCTCAAGAGCTGGATCGGTCAATTCGCGAGGCTCCGCGCCCTCAACGTCCTCCGCGGTCGCCGGCGTGAACCGAGCGCGAACGACGACGGCGTCGAGAACGTCGGCGACGACGCCTTGCAACCGGACGAAGCGCTGTGGACGGCCCATCGAACCGCCGCGCTCCGAGCAGCGGTCGACGCGCTGCCCGACGCGCAGCGCCGCGCGCTGTCGCTGGCCTTCTTCGACGAGCTCACCCAGGAACAGGTTGCCGCGCAGCTCGCGGTTCCCCTGGGCACGACGAAGACCCGTATCCGGCTCGCCCTGCGGCGGCTCGGCCCCCTCGTCGCCGCGCTCGCAGGGGCGAGCGTTCTTTCGTTCGCGTGGAACCTCGAGCATCGACGGGCCTTGCGCGAAGAGCGGGCGCTTTCGGTGGTGATGTCGAGCGACGTCGTTCCGCTTCGCCTCGAGGCCACGGCGAACGTGCCGCACGAAGCGCATGCCAACTACCGGGTCCGCCCCGGAGGCGCGACCGCGGTGCTCACCGCCAGTCACCTTCCGGCGCTCGGCGCGGGAGAGCACTACGTCGCCTGGGCGCACCACGATGGCGTGTGGCTGTCCCTCGGCGTTCTCGAACGGCGAGTCGACGGCGGCGCGATGGCGATCGCCGAGAACGACGCGCTCCGAGGCCACGTCGACGCGTTGGAAGTCACTCGGGAATCCGAGATCGGAAGCTCACCGCGCGGCTCGACCCTCCTCGAGTGGCCAACGCGACCCTAGGCGATTACCCTGCCCGCTATGTACTACCAGACCATTTCTCAGATGAAGAAGCAGCTTGGCCAGCTCGCGCTGTGGCTCGACGCGGCCAAGTCCTACGCGGAGTCGAAGTCGTTCGACCCCAATTCGTACCTGGGGTTCCGGCTCGCGCCGGATCAGTTCGCGTTCGCGCGACAGGTTCAGACCGCCTGTGACACGGCGAAGCTCGCCGCCGCGCGCCTCGCCGGCATGGAGGCACCGAAGCACGCCGACACCGAGCAGACGCTGGCCGAGCTGAAGACCCGCGCCGAGGCGGTCGTCGCCTACCTCGAGACGTTTTCGCCGAAGGACTTCAACGAAGCGGCAACCCGAGTGGTCACTCAACCGCGCTGGGAAGGTCGGGTCATGAGCGGCGGCGACTACTTCCTCGAGCACGCCCTGCCGAACTTCTACTTCCACCTCACGCACGCCTACGCGATCCTCCGTCACAACGGCGTTCCGCTGGGCAAGCGCGACTTCCTCGGGACGCTGAGCTTGAAGAATCCGTGAGCACGATCGTTTCCCAAGGGGGGGCATTCCGATGGATCCCGATGTACGACAAGCGCGCCTGTCGTCGCTTCGACGTGCGTGCAGTTAGCCGCTTCGACGAGCGCACGTAGATCGAGCGCACGACAAGAGCGGAATCGCGCACGAAAAATCCAAGTCTCAGAAACGTAACCGAGCAGAGACTCGAAGAAGCGCTAGAGTTCGAGGTCATTCCTTGAGCGCCGTAGCCGTTCCAGAGTCGGACAGTGTCGAGCCCACGCCGTCGGGAGTCACGCCGCGAGCGCCCCGGGCGCTCGCCGGCAGCTCGGACGCACCGAATGAAGCGCCGATTCGCGCCGTCTTTCAGCCGATCGTCGACTTGCTGACGGGATTGCCGATCGGATACGAGGCGCTGTCGCGGAGCGATCGAGAACCGGAGCAGCTGTTTGCCGAGGCGCGGCGCGACGGCACGGTGTGGGAGCTCGAGCAACGCTGCCGGCGAGCGACCTTGGAGCGCGTCGCGGAAATGCGGCATCTCCACGAAAACCGGCTCTTCTTCTTGAACGTGAGCCCCGACGTTCTCGAAGATCCGAGGTTTGCCGAAGACTTCAACGCCGACCATCTCCGCAGGTACGGGATCGCGCCGAGCTCGGTGGTGCTGGAAATCACCGAGAAACAGTCGATCAGCGACCACGCGCGCGTCGAAGAGCTGGTTCGCGCGTACATGAGCCAGGGCTTTCAATTCGCCGTCGACGACTTCGGCTCCGGGCACTCGAGCCTCCTCGCGCTCGTCGCGTGCGCGCCGCGCTTCATCAAACTCGACGGCGCGGTGGTTCGCGACGTTCATCTGCATTCCTACCGGCGTCACCTGGTGCGCGCGCTGAACGCATTCGCGGCGAGCGTCGATTCGCGGCTCGTCGCAGAAGGCGTCGAACAGTGGGAAGAGATCGAAACCCTGATGCGGCTCGGCGTCCGATACGCACAAGGGTTCTTGTTCGCTCGACCTGCGGCGGATCCGCCCGAAGTCTCGAGTCAACTCGCGGGCCACCTCCGCGAGGCGCTCTCCAAGGCCGAAGGCGCCTTCGGCGACACGGACGAGCACATCGAGTCGCTCGTCGAGCCCGTCCTTGCACTCACCGTCGGTCAAGCCACCGTCGAAGAGATTCACGTGATGTTCCGGAATCGCCCGGCGCTCGATCACCTCGTGCTCGTGGACGGCCGCCGCCCTTACGGGCTCGTCACTCGCGAAGATCTGTCGGCGAGGCTCGCCGGCCGATACGCCTACGCGCTTCGTTACAACAAGCCCGCGGAGCGCGCCGCGAAGTGCCACGCGCTCGTCGTCTCGAGCGACGCTAAGATCACGACGCTCGCATCGCACGCGATGGAGCGCGCGCCGGCCGACCTCTACGATCCGGTGCTCGTCGTGGATTCACAGGGAGCGCTGGTCGGCACCGTCACGATCAAGAGCCTCATCAAGCGCTCCATCGAGCTCCAGGTGCGCACGGCGCAGGGCGCCAATCCGCTCACCGGATTGCCCGGAAATCGCGCGATTCAGCGCTGGATCGAGGCGGAGATCGCGTCGCCCACGTTGACCGTCGTGTACGCCGATCTCGATCGATTCAAGGAGTACAACGACTGCTACGGCTTCTTGATGGGCGACGAGATGATCCGTCTCGCCGCGCGCGTCTTGAGCCGGCTCGCTTCCGGGGCGCTCGAAGGGCGACTCGGTCACGTCGGGGGAGACGATTTCGTGGCGGTGTTTTCCAACGGCGTCGGCGCGGACGCTCTCGCGCGAGCGTGCGCCGAGTTCGACGACGAGAAGCGGTCGCTCTTCGACGCGGCCGACCTCGAGCGCCGCTATCTGGTGGCGCGAAATCGGCGCGGCGACGTGGAGCAAGTTCCGCTCGTGACGATCAGCATCGCCGTCATCGAAGCGAGCAAGTTGTCCGGCCCCGCCCACCCTGCTGCGCTCAGCCACGTCGCGGCTTCACTCAAAACGCTCGCCAAGAAGAAGACGGCGGAAAAAGGGCAGAGCGCCTTCGTCGTCGAACGACGCTCGTACCCCGCAGACGACCCCGCGGAGCAAGCGTCGGGCTCCGCTCGTGATGGGGTATCGAGCGACGGCAAGTGATGCTTCGATGCATTGAACTATTCGATGCATTGAACCATTGAATGCTCGCAAGCACCTGCTCGACGCCGAGACTATCCTCAGCGCTGGCAGGCGATCTGCTCCGGGAAGCTCTCGAGGACGAGGCATTTCGCGGACGGGCAGCCGGCGCACGCACACGCGGCATCGGTAGTCGCGAAGCACGCGCCGCCGAAGACGACCTGGCACGCTGATCCGGCGTCGGCTGGCGAGAACGCGCCGGCGCACGAACCGGCGCCCGCGCTCGGCGGCGATGATCCGGGCGAACCGGGGCTCGCCGAGCTGGCGGGCGGTGACGTCGAGCTCCCGACGGGGTCGCTGCTCGTGCTTCCGCTCGGTCCGGATGGCGCCGAGCCGTTTTCACACACGGCCTGCGACGGATAGCTGTCGAGAACGAGACAATGATCGCCGCATCCGGCGCACGCGCACGCGGCCTCGTCGCTCTCGAAGCATTTGCCGCCGTACGTCGAATTGCACACGTGCGCGGGATCGCCTTGAGCGAAACCTGCGGCGCAGGCTTGGGCGATCGCCTGGGCCGTGTCGCCGCCGTCGTGTTCA
>Ga0265320_10000540_pt1 | contig 29222 bp, 23 predicted proteins | sample 4827metaG_FD_202087 | JGI IMG/M metagenome (GOLD analysis project Ga0265320, IMG submission 202087) | Rhizosphere microbial communities from Carex aquatilis grown in University of Washington, Seatle, WA, United States - 4-8-27 metaG | ecosystem: Host-associated > Plants > Roots > Rhizosphere >... | reverse complement strand
CTTCACATTGGTGGAAATCATGATCGTTGTGGCCATTATCGGCCTTTTGGCGGCTATCGCCATTCCCAACTTCGTGAAGGCCCGGGCCACGTCCCAAGCCAATGCATGCATCAACAACCTGCGGCAAATTGACTCCGCGGCCCAGCAGTTCGCCATCGAACAGCGCAAAACAACGGGCAACCCCATCACCTATCCCGGTGACCTGACGCCGTATATCAAACTGAACGCGACCAGCAAAATTCCGCCGTGTCCGGCGGGTGGCACTTATGCTTGTGCCACAGTCGGAAATAATCCGACCTGTGACTTGAGCACCACAGTCACGCCAGCTCACGTGCTGCCTTAACCATTCTGAATTCGATTCCAGGGCCCGAAGCGATGAGCTTCGGGCCTTTTTCTTGCTTTTTATGGCAACCTTTCGAATTTGCATCGGCGGCAGTTGACTTCGAGAACCGTTTAAAGTAGGAGAAAGACCATTGTTTTTCTTGGTCATTCAAGTTGGTCATGAGCGTTATTCTGAAAACCGAAAAATTGCGGGTTGAATTCACCAGCCGTGAGTTTCGGCAGGCCTCCAAAGTCGCCTTGGGCAGTCTTGATTTGGAGGTGAATGTCGGCGAAATCTTCGGCTTTCTTGGGCCGAACGGCGCTGGTAAAACCACCGCCATCAACGTTCTGCTGGGTTTCGTTCCGCCGACCAGCGGCGCCGCATACCTTTTCGGTATCGATGTGCGCCAGCCCATTGCGCGCCAGCGTATCGGTTATTTGCCGGAGATGACGTATTATTATAAATTTCTCACCGCCGAGGAATTGCTCCGGTTTTACGCGCGCATTTTTGGCCTGGCGCGAATGGAAGCCGACAAACGCATTGCCCAGTTGCTCAAACTGGTTGAGCTGGAAAATGCGAGCAAACGTCCCATCAAATCTTATTCCAAAGGAATGCAACAGCGCGTCGGCCTTGCCCAGGCGCTCATCAATAATCCCGATCTCCTGATTCTCGATGAACCCACCAGCGGCCTCGATCCATTGGGCCGCATGAAAGTCCGCGAAATCATCCAGCGCTTGAAGAATGAGGGTAAAACCGTGTTCTTTTCGTCCCACGAATTGGGCGAAGTGGAAACCGTGTGCGACCGCGTGGCCATCATCAACCAGGGCGAACTCAAAACGGTGGGACGCGTCAGTGACCTGGTTGCCCGGCACCAGTCTAATCTGGAAAAGATCTTCCTGGACATCATTGGGTATCAACCGCAATCCACGCCATGAACACGATTTGGGCATTGGCCAGTGTCGTCATCAAGGAATTGTATCGCCGCAAGGACTTCTATGTCCTGTTCGTGCTCACCGCGCTCATCACCATCGCCACCGGCATGGTCAATTTCTTTCACGATCCAAAAATCGTGCGTTACGTCAAAGACGTCTGCATGCTGCTCATCTGGGTTTCGGGGCTGCTCATCGCCATCACCACGACGGCACGGCAGATTCCGGCTGAACGCGAAAGCCGCACCATTTTTCCCCTGCTGGCCAAGCCGGTCACCCGCTGGCAGGTCATCCTCGGGAAATTTCTCGGGTGCTGGCTGGCCACCGGCATTGCCCTGTTCGTCTTCTATTTGTTCTTTGCCGTCATCACCGGCTCACGTGAACAGCACTGGCCCTGGCTGGGTTATTTGCAGGCCATCTGGCTGCAATGGGCCATGCTCGCCGTGGTCGTCGCCCTGTCGCTGCTCGGCTCGATTGTCTCCGCCGCGCCGTCGTCCACCACCACCATCTGTTTCATCACCGTCGCCGGCATCCTGCTGGTCGGGGGACATTTAAACACCGTGGCTCTCCATGAACCGCAACCTTTGCAAACCCTCCTTTACACAATTTATTTCCTGATCCCGCATCTGGAATGGTTCGATATCCGGGACCGGTTGATTTATGACTGGGGTTTGGTGGATTGGCTGGATTGTTTGCTGGCCACGCTTTACGCGGCGGCTTACACCGGCCTGTTCTTGTTGCTCACCTGGTTCGGTTTCCGGCGCAAAAGCTTGAATACCTGATGAAGGCTTCACCCCATCTGCTTCTCGCTTTGACGCTGGCCGTCTGCTTCACGCTGGCGACCGGCCTCGAACCTCGCGCTGCCGGCTGGAGCAATCGCACCAAATCAAACAATGTTTTCAGCGTGTTGTTCGGCGACGGACGCCGGATGTTCGCCAGCGAATTCTTCACCATGGCCGATGTTTATTTCCACAGCGGCTACTACCCGTCCATTTTCGACCTGCGCCAGGAAGGCACCAAGGCCATCGTCACCGAGAGTCACGGGCATGCCGAAAGTGAAGAAGATGAACGGAATGAAGACTTCCTGGGCCGACCAAAGGATTGGATCGACCGGTTTGGGCGCCATTTTCGCATCACCGAACATACCCATTTGGAGCACAGCCATGAACGCGAAATCCTGCCTTGGCTCCGGTTGGCAGCGGACATGGATCCGCAAATGATTCAAACCTACACGGTCGGCGCCTATTTCATGTGCCAACACCTTGACCGTCCCCGGGAAGCCGAGTCCTTCCTGCGCGAAGGCCTGCGCAACAATCCGGGCAACTATGAAATTTTATTCGGGTTGGGCCGGCTTTATTATCAAAATTATCACGATACCAACCGCGCGCGAAACGTCTGGCAACTGGCGGCGAACAAATGGTACGACCGGTTCAAGCTTGATCCTGAAGGCGCGAAGGAAAATAAAATCGGCTTCGACGGAATCACCGTGAATCTTGCCAGTCTGGAACGCGATGCCGGTAATTACGAGGATGCCATCCGCTGGTTCCAGGCGGCTCAGAAAGTTTCGCCCGCACCCGGCGCCCTCCAGGAACAGATTGACGAACTCAAGGCAAAAATGGCGGCCGCCACCAACGCTCCCGCGTCCCTGGCCCATTGATCGCGCGATTGCGCTTGGTTTTCTCCACGGCAGTTTGTTTTAATGGTTGGCATGAAAGCCCGGCAGGCCAGAATCTCGCGCAACACCAGGGAAACCCGCATCACCATCGGCCTTACCCTCGACGGCCGGGGAAAATCCTCGGTCAAAACCGGCATCCCGTTCTTCGACCACATGCTCACGCTGTTCGCCAAACACGCCACCGTGGACTTGATGCTCCGCTGCAAGGGTGACCTCGAAGTGGACGCGCATCATACGGTCGAGGATTGCGGCATCGCGCTCGGCCAGGCGTTTTTGCTCGCACTCGGCGACAAAAAAGGCATCCGTCGTTACGGGGCAGGGTTTCATCCGAAAAACCCGTTTACCGGTGAAGCCCATGTTCCGATGGATGAATGCCTGGCACGCTGTGTCATTGATTTTGGAGGCCGGTCGCATCTTGTCTGGCGCGGACTGGATGATTTTGCCCAGAAACGCGTCGCGAAGTCCGAAAAACTTCAGGACTCGTCGAGCGCTTTTCGATTCGGCCTGGCGCGCGAATTTTTCCAGGGTTTTGCCAACGAAGCCCGCTGCAATCTGCACCTGGAACTGCTCTACGGTGACGAGCCGCACCACATCGTTGAAGCCTTGTTCAAGGCGTTTGCCCGCGCGGCCGATGTGGCGTGCCAGCGTGACCCGCGCATCGCCGGCCAGTTGCCCAGCACCAAAGGCAAACTGTGAAACCAGCCAAAGTTCCGGTAAACATCCTGAAACTTGGGATGATGTTGGGTTGGGCTTTGGCCGGTGGATGCGCCGGCCCGCCACACTCATCGCAAGCTGAAATTTTCATCGAACGTCCGGTCAACAACGGCGACATCAATATCTATCCCTGCGCGGTCAAAATGAATTCCGGGCAATCGGCAGTCATGGTCGGCGGTGAAAACGCCATGTTCATTGCGGAGCCGGGCACGTATTATTTGACCATCGCCTCCTCGAATCCGTATCCCACCACCACCAGGGATTCCGATTGGACATCCGGTCCGTTTGAAATCACGCTCACAAATTCACAGGTGATGAGAATTTTTGTGGTGCCAAAAAGCAAAGGCTCCGCCCACGTGGGCGGTTGGGAATTACGGCAACAGAAATAGAAGCGCCCCGCGGTTTCCCGCGAGGCGCTTTGCGCTTCCAGACCTTTTCAGGAACCGACGCTGGCCAATTCCTCGTTGTTTTCCACATTCACAATCTTGAACTGTTCGGCGTGCATGCCGGTATCGGCACGGAATGACAGCTTGCCGAAATAGCGTTTTTCCATCTCGATGAGATGTTTCTCGTCCTCGGTGCGCAACCGCTCCAACACCGTCGGATGCACCACGATCCGGAGCTGGAAATCGGATTCATCACGCTCGCGCTTTTTCAGGATCTCCTGCAGCTTGCGCTGGATTTCCACGCTCATGGTTACGACGCTCTTCACCTTGCCCCGGCCCTTGCAATACGGACAATCGTCATACACCGCCGACCGCACGCTTTCAGTGTGACGTTGGCGCGTCATTTCCATCAGGCCGAGTTGCGAGATGGGCAGGATATGGGTCTTGGCCTTGTCGCGGCGCAACCCTTCCTTGACGCGCTGATACACGGACTGCTGGTCGCGGCGCGACTTCATGTCGATGAAATCGAGCACGATCAACCCGCCCATGTTGCGCAACCGGAGTTGGCGGCAGATTTCCTCGGCCGCCTCCAGGTTCACCTTCAGAATGGTGGTTTCCTGGTCGCGGTTGCCCTTGTGCCGGCCCGTGTTCACGTCAATCGCCACCAGCGCCTCCGTTTCGTCAATGACGATGTAGCCGCCGCTCTTCAAATGCACCTGGCGTGAAAAAGCGTTCTCCAGTTGCTTGCTGATGTTGAACCGGTCGAAGATCGCCTGCGCATCGGCATAGAGTTTCACCTTGTCCGCCGCGCGCTTGGAGATTTTGGAGACCATTTCGCGCATCCGGTCGTGCGCCTTTTGATTGTCCACCACGATGCGCTCCACATCCTCGGTCAAAAAGTCGCGCACGGTGCGTTCAATCAAATCCGGCTCCTGGAACACACACGTTGCCGACGGCTGTTTCTTCATGCGTTCCTGCACCCCGTTCCATTCTTCCAGAAGCAACGCCAGGTCGCGCACAAAGTAACGCTTCTGCTGACCTTCACCGGCGGTGCGCATGATGACGCCCATGCCGTCGGGAATGGCCAGTTCGCGCAGGATTTTCTTCAACCGCTTGCGTTCCTCCTGGTTCTCAATTTTGCGCGAAATGCCGCTTTGGTCCGAGTTGGGCAGCAACACCAGGTAACGTCCCGGCAACACCAGGTTGGTCGTGATGCGCGGGCCTTTGGTGCCAATCGGACCTTTGGTGACCTGCACGATGATTTCACTGCCCGGCGGATAAAGCCGCGGAATGTCCTTCTGGGTGATTTTGGGCCGGTCGCGTTTGCGGCCCTCGCGTTCGACAATTTCCACACCACTGTCGAACTGGTTCGGCACGATGTCCCAATAGTGCAGAAAGGCGTTCTTCTCGAAGCCGATGTCCACGAACGCCGCCTTGAGGCCGTCTTCGAGGTTGCGCACCTTGCCCTTGAAAATGCTCCCCACGAGGCGCTCCTCGGTGGTGCGTTCGATATTGAATTCCTCCAACCGGCCGTCTTCCAGCACGGCGACACGCGTTTCAAGCGTCTCGGCGTTGATGACAACTTCCTTGTGGACTTTCTTCTCCGGCCGGATAAGCCGCTGGACTTTTTTCACCAGATTGGTCGCCGCCATCTTGATGCTGTCCAAAATGCCTTTGGGTTGTTCGGCCACGGGTACCGGCTTGAACGGTTTTTCCGCCTCCACTTTGGCCGGAGCCTCGGGCTTGGCCTCAAGGAATTCCTTTTTGACCACACCGGCATCCGGGGTTTCAATTTCCGGCGTTCCCTGCGGTGGCAGGCCGGCGGCAATGTTTTCGGCGCGATCGATTTCGTTGGTGTGCCGTTTTTCGAAGACGCGCTCCGCGCCCCCCTGTTCCGTCACCACCTCCGCGCGGGCCTGGACGGCCTCGCGGTCGGGTTTCTGCGGATTGGGAGCGAGTCCGCCTTTGGGGCGGAAGCGCATTCCGCGGCGGCGCCGCGAAAAATTTTTATCACTCATAGTCAGTATCCTTTTCGATGGATGTATACGTTTTGCATCAAGCCCAGTGCGATCAACGAGCACAGCACCGAAGACCCGCCGTAGGAAAGCAGCGGCAGTGGGACGCCCGTCACGGGCATGATGCGAATGTTCATACCGATGTTAATAAAAACGTGGCTGAAGATGAGCGTCACAACGCCCACCGCCACAAGTTTGCCCAGGCGATCGCGCGCCTGGCCGGCGATTCTCAGTCCGGTGAAGAGAATCACCGCATAAAGCGTGATCACGGTCACGCTGCCGACGAATCCTTCCTCCTCCGCAATCACGGAGAAAATGAAATCGTTGTGAGCCACCGCTCGTGGCAAATATCCAAGGGCGTTCTGGGTGCCCTGCCGCCAGCCCTTGCCCACCAGCCCGCCCGAACCGACGGAAATCAGCGCCTGCCGGACATTGTATTCGTCATCGATCTGTTTTTGTCTCATGCGTTGCAATTCCGCCGGGGTGGCGTTCCGTGGGGCAAAATGGGTGTAGTCGCGACCAAAGAAAACGAGCAGCCGGTCGCGCTGGTAGTCCTGCATCGAAATCTGCCACCAGCCTGGCGGCAAAAACACCGCATCCACCAGAAATAACGTGCCGAGCAAACCCACCACGCCAATCAATTGCACCAAATAGAGTCTGGGAACTCCGGCCACGAACATCATCACCAATCCGGTTGGCAACAGCACGAGCGCCGAACCCAGGTCCGGCTCCTTTAAAATCAACATGAACGGCAGGATCAAGAGGCCGATGCCTTTCCAAAAATTGGCCGGCTGTCGCAATTCGTCCTCCGGCCGGCTCAGGAAATGCGCCATCGCCAGAATAAAGGCCAGCTTGGCAAATTCACTCGGCTGAAACTGGAAAAATCCCAGGTCCACCCAGCGTCGGGCGCCAAAACGCATCGAACCAACATGCGGAATCAGCACGGCCAGCAAACAGAAAATCATCGCCCAGTAAGCCACGAACGACCATCGCGTCAGGGTGTGATAATCCGGCAGGCACAGCACTGTGGCCGCAGCCAGGCCAAGAGCATACCAGACCATTTGATGGGCCCAAGTCTGATTGTACCAGGGCTTGAGCGCTTCGGCCGCATTCGCCATGGTGGCGCTGTAAACGAACATGGTTCCGATGAACATCAACCCGGCCAGCACGACCAGTTGCAACCGGTCAATCTTGCGGTGCGGTTCGTTGAGGGAGGTGTTGATCATTTTAATTGGATGCCTCCCCACTCCTTGCCGCCAGCGATGCGGACGCGGCCGGCTTTTCGGCGTTCAAAATCGCCTGGTAAATATCGTGTGCAATCGGGGCGCAAACGCTGCCGCCGGAACCGCGGTTTTCCGACTGAACCATGACGATGACCGCGTAACGCGGATCTTCATAAGGCGCAAAGGACGCGAACCAGTAATGCCAGCCGGTCAACTGGCCGTGCTCGTCCTTGACCTGCGCCGTACCGGTTTTGCCGCAAACGCGCAGCCCGGGCACCGGCGCGGCCCGTCCCGTGCCTTCCGGATCCTCGGTTTCAGCCAGCAGCGCGTCGCGCAGGATTCTAAAGCTGCGGGGATGCAAGCCCAAAGTATCGCGCACCTTCTCGGGAGGGTAAGTGGTCGGCGCTTCGGGACTCGTCGGGTCCTGCGGCTCGATGCGCTCGACAAAGCGTGGATACAAAACCTTTCCGCCGTTGGCGATGGCCGAATACACGACCGCAATTTGCATTGGCGTTATGGCAACTTCGCCCTGGCCAAAGCAAATGTTCGCCGAATCGCCATCGTGCCAATCGGGCTTGTTTATCCGTTCGAGCGTCGGGAAACTCCCCTTGGCATCCTGAAGGGTGGGCAAACCTTCCCGCTGACCCAAATGAAATTTTTCACCGAGCCGGACAATATTCTCGATGCCCGTGCGCAAACCGTTGAAAATAAAATAGGCATTGCTGGATTGCACGATGGCGCGTTTGAGATTGTAAGAACCCGGCGGCACGGTGTCCTTGACTTTTCTTGCGCCAACAAAAATGCAACCGTGCCATGGCTCCGCCGGGTCCGGTTGCACCTGATAAACCTCATCCGGATTCAACCCATTTTCCAATGCGGCGAGCGCCGTGATGGGTTTAAAAATCGAACCTGGCATGTAGTTTTCATACGTAGCCCGGTTGATTTGCGGACGCAGCTTGGGGTCGGCCAGGCGCGCCGGGTCGTTGGCGGCGTAATCCGGATTGATCGCCGGAGACGAAACCAGGGCGAGCACATCGCCGGTGTGCACGTCCATCACCACCACCGCGGCGCGCGCGTTCGCGCCCTGGTGCGCCAGGAGCGAGTTTTCCGCCGCCTGTTGGACATCGAGGTCGATCGTCAGCACGACATTGTCGCCCGGCTCAGCCTGGCTCCACACGTTTTCGGTCTGCCGGTAGCCGAGATTGTTCACCAGCACAGCCGCCGCACCGGGGTGTCCGCGCAATTGCGTGTCGAAGCCGGCCTCGATCCCCACTTGGCCGCGATAATCGGGCAGATAATAATTGAACGGCGAGGCATCTTCACCCTCCTTGGAACTGTCGTCGCGCAGGACATATCCGAGCAAATGCGCCGCCGTCGTGTCAAGCGGGTAGGAACGAACAGGCTGCTGGTCCAAAACCAGGCCCAAACCGCCGGGGTATTGCTCCTCAAAACGGGCTATTTGTGTGTCGTTCAGGTCCTTGAGGACGGTATAAGGCATCGCCCGTTCCTTTTCATAGGCGGTCGCAAAATTCCTTGCATCCAGCGTGAGCGGCTGCCCGAGCCAGCGCCCTACTTCCGCAATCACGGCACTGGCCACGTTGTAGCGCGCTCGGGCGTAAAGTTGATCCAGTTGCCCCGGAGCAAACCGGATTTGTTTCAGTTCAGCCTTGGTCAGGGAACGGCCGAGTTTTTTCTCCTGCGCCGCGATTCCTTGTTTTTGGTCGGCCCGGGCTGATTTCAATACATTGCTGCAAGCAAGGGAAAACGGCTGGCGCAAATCATCGAGGTAAAGGCTGAGGCTGTAGCGGGGACGATTTTCCGCCAGCACGCGGCCGCGCCGATCAAGGATTTTTCCGCGCATGGCGGGGATGCGAACCGTGCGATACGATTGGGTCTCCAGATGGCTTTCGTACTTGCCCGCGGAAACGACCTGCACCCACCACAGGCCCGTCAGCAAAAACAACAGGCCAACGGCCAGCGTGGCCGCCAGAAGACGGAGCTGCGGGTCGTTGCGTTTCAATTCGTCGAAAATCAGCATGGCATACAGTCCTTCGTCCACAGTCCACAGTCCACAGTCTTGCCGTTGCCTTCGCCACGGCGTTTCGACTGTGGACGGTGGACTGGCAACCGTGGACTCATAATCTTCCCCGCCGGATTTCCCGGTCGGGACGGAAACTGGTTTCGGTCCTCGGCTGATAACCGAGTGCATGGTGGCACCAATTGAACAGCGCAAACACCAAGGGCGTCGCTGCCGCGCCGCCGGCCGTCATCACGATCCATTGCCAGATCGAACTCCAGCCCAACAGTGGTTGTTCCCCGACAGTCAACATCAGCAAAACGGACAAGGCCGGCACGACGGCGCAGGCGACGGTACCGAGAGTGAGCTGGGCGAACGACCCTTCGCGCAAAATCAAATCGCGCCGCAGATAAATCAGAAATCCCATCACATAAAGCGGCAGAACGCTGACCCCGAGCGGGTTGGCCGACAACGCATCGAACCATAGGCCACCCAACACCGCCAGCAGCGAAACCGTGACCAGGTCCGCGTTCAATGCCGCATACACCATCAAAACCGGCAGCAAATCCACCTGGGCTCCGAGCCAATAGCGCAGAACCGGAAACGTCGCCTCGCCGAACACCGCGAGAAATGCGGCGGTCAGAATCAGGATGGTCTGCAGAACGTTCATTAATTGAGTGGCGGATTGAGAATCACCCCGACTTGTTCGAGCGCGCCGAGGTTGACGGAGAGTTTCACGCGCGCTTCGGTATAAAGGCCCATTTCAACCGGACGCGAATCGACCACCTGGCCCAGGAGAATGCCCTTGGGAAAAACACCGCCAAGGCCGCTGGTGAAAACGTTCTGGCCGGGCTTTAAATTCGCCGTGCCGGAAAGGTAGGTCAAATCCACGAGCGAAGTGCCCACCGGGCTGCCGGAGCTGATGATTCCCATGTCATGCGCCGGATTTTCAACAATCGCAGAGACACGGCATTTCGGATCACCAATCAAAACCACCTGTGAACGCGCGTATCCCACGGCGGAAACCCGTCCAACCAGCCCTTCGGCGGTCAGCACCGGTTGATTGACTTGGATGCCATCACGACTGCCGAGGTTGATTTGGACGGTCTGCCACCAGTTGGCGGGGTCGCGAAGCACAACGTTGGCCAGTTTGAGCTTCCAGGGTGCCTGCTGCGACCAGTTGAGGAGCGAGTGGAGCTGGTTGTTTTCACGCGCGATGGCCGTGTTCTGCACGGCCTGGGCTTTATACTGATCGTTTTCACGGCGGAACCGGTCAATTTGCTGGAGCAACTCGCGCCGGGGCAGAACGCTGTCGGCCAGATCGGCGGGAAGTTGTTGCGCCGCGTTGGCCAGGCCGAACAGCGGCAAAAACCAGCTGCCGACGGCAAGTTTGAGGCGGGAAGTGGCGCGCGGGGGCAGGCTGAGAATCAGCAGTGCCACCAGCGTCACCGCGCCGAGCGCGAGATATTGTTTTTTTCTAAACATCCTGCAACCGCTCCGACCCGCGGGTCGGGGTATGCAGGCGAACGCTAAGGCGGGAAATCAGTATTTGGCGTTGGTCGCGACGCGCTTGAGGAATTCGATTTCCTGCAAGACGCGGCCGGTGCCTTCGGCGACCGCACTCATGGGGTCGTCCGCCAGATGGACCGGCAATCCGGTTTCCTCCGCCACCAGCCGGTCAATGCCGCGCAACAGTGAGCCGCCGCCGGCCATGACCAGGCCGCGATCCACTAGATCAGCGGCGAGTTCAGGCGGACAGCGTTCCAGCGTGAGGCGGATGGACTCCAAAATGCTCGATAGCGGTTCTTGCAACGCTTCGCGAACTTCCTCGGAACGGATGGTCAGGGTTTTGGGCAGGCCGGAACCCAGGTCGCGGCCTTTGACATCCATGGTTAATTCCTGTTCCAAAGGAAACGCGGAGCCGATGCGTATCTTGATTTCTTCCGCAGTACGTTCACCTATCATCATGTTGTAGGCCCGTTTCATGTGCGCAGTGATCGTTTCGTCAAATTCGTCCCCGCCCACCCGCAGGCTGCGGCTGAAGACGATACCGGCGAGGGAAATAATTGCGATTTCGCAAGTCCCGCCGCCGATGTCCACGATCATGTTGCCCGCCGGTTCATGCACCGGCAAACCAACACCGATGGCCGAGGCCATCGGTTGCTCAATCAAATACACCTCCCGCGCGCCGGCGTGGGTGGCGGAATCCTTGACGGCCCGTTTTTCCACTTCCGTGATGCCCGAAGGCACTGCCACCACTACTCGTGGGGCAATCAATTTGCGATGGTGGACCTTCTGGATGAAGTGGCGGAGCATGGCCTCGGTGATTTCGAAGTCGGCGATCACGCCGTCTTTCATGGGCCGAATGGCCACGATGTTGCCGGGCGTGCGGCCCAGCATTCGTTTAGCTTCATCACCGACGGCCAGCACGTTGGTCGTGCCCGCCTGAATTGCTACAACCGAAGGTTCGCGCAGGACGATTCCGCGATCCCGCACGTAGACGAGGGAGTTGGCAGTACCCAAGTCTATTCCAATATCATTGGAAAACAGGCTTTTGAATTGCGCAAACATGAATATTGCCTAACGCCGCGTATTTAATCCGCTACCCCGGCAAAGGTCAAGCAGTGAATAAGATGGTGCCAGAGGAGGGAATTGAACCCCCGACCAAAGGCTTATGAGTCCTCTGCTCTACCCCTGAGCTACTCTGGCACCCTGCGAAAAAAATTTCTTAAACCGACCAATCCCCGGAAGCCCTCAAGGCCGCCACCACCCGAACCAGGCTGCCATCCGGAAGCGCATTATATTTCACGAACTTTCCATGCACTGTCAAATCCGAACCGCACCATCCGCCAGGCCCATTTCGATTGAAAACGGACAAAATCTGACAGTCTGGCAAAAATAAGATGCCGGAATCCGCTCAAGCATCCCCAACTATATTGGACCTAAACCGGCCATCCGGGCCGGCGTCTGCCAAAAAAATTCACCCACACCATCACGATGTGGGCGAATCAGGGTTGGCAGGACTAAATCAGCGGGCCTGACGTTTCAGGGCAACAAACCAACGCGGTACAGCCGGCGCGGACCGGGACCGACAGGATCAGATCCCATCGTTATGGGATTTGTCGCATTCATCACCCCTCCCAGATCGTTCCAGCCGGTCTGGTTGAGGTTGGTCTTAAATTGAACCTGATAGGTTTGCCCTATCGCCGCGCTCCAGGTGAAAACCATCATCCCGTTGGTTTGCCACCATTTCAGAAATAGCGGCGGTGGAGGAAAATGAAAGACCGTCCCTTGCGGGCTGGTGGTGCCGGACCCCGTCGTACCGTAAAAATTGCCATCGATGCCCTGGGTCAGCTCCGCCACGGGGTCGGCTCCGTTGGTTCCCCCAAAAGAAATCAGGCTGGTTAATTTGCCAGCGGGAGACAATTGAAAGATGGTGCCGTAGTTGGCTGCCCCACCGACCTGGGTCGTTCCGTAAAAACTGCCATCCAGGCCTTGAATCAGGCTGGCATTGGGATTTGCTCCATTGGTGTTATTGAACGAAAGCAGGGGGGTCAATACTCCCCCGGAAGTCATTTTGAATAGCGTGCCGGCACCCTGGCTGCCACCGTAATAAGCCGTACCATAAAAATTGCCGTCCACCCCCTGCACCAGTCCGGCTTGAGGTTTGGCTCCGTTGGCTGCGTTAAATGAAATCAAGGTCGTGAGCGCGCCAGCCTCGGTCATCCGGAATAGAGTGCCATCGCCCAAGCCATCCCCGTTGAGCAGATCATTCGTGCCACCGGACTGCGTTGTGCCGTAGAAATTACCATCCTTGCCCAACAACAGTCGCGCATACGGTTGAGCACCAAGTGGTGGACCGTTGGTGCCATTGAATGAAATCAAACTGGTAAATACCCCATTGGTGGTTAATTCGTACACCGAGCCGTTATCATTCGTACCGCCAAAGGCGGTCGTGCCGTAAAGGTTGCCATTCGTCCCCCAAACCAGGCCGGCGACAGGATAGTTGCCTGGCCAGGCCCCGTTGGTGCCCGTAAATGAAATCAAGCTGGTAAACAGGCCATTAGTGGTCAGTGCAAACACAGTGCCGAAGTCGTGAACCCCGCCTCCCTCCGTGGTGCCATAAAGGACGCCATTGGCGCCCCAAATCAGGCTGGCGCCAGGGTTGGCTCCGGGATAGGCGCCACCAGTGCCGGTGAAAAAAAACAAATTGGAAAATGTGCCAGCTGAAGTAATTTTGAATACTGTGCCCCAGTTGTTTGAACCCCCAATCTGGGTTGTTCCATAAAAAGCCCCATCGGGTCCCTGCAACAATCCGGCGGAAGGCTTGGCGCCATTGGTAATGCCAAATGAAATCAATGTGGCGAGCGTGGGCCCACCCCGCGCACAAGGTAAAACCCCGCTCATCACCAACAACCCCGTCGCCAACCCAACCAGCGTATTTCTGAGTGGCTGCACAACTGAAAGAATTTATTCAACAAACACTATAAACCATGGCCAGACAATTCGACTCCAGGTAAAATAGTGGCTGGTTTTAAAGCAATCTTGATCGTCAGGAAAACAAGGCGTTTTCTAACTGGTCCGGTAAAGCAAACTGCGTTTACACACGCCGAAGGAAAGTATTCCCAATAAAGCAATCGTCCAGGAATTTGGCTCAGGCACGCTCGTTGTTGGTGCCCCGACGATGTTCAAATCCTTGCTGATGATGAGCGTCCCGCCGGCGACAATGTTAACGTCCCATTCCAACCCCCAATTGATATTCCCCGTGGTCGCAGTGGAACCATTAAACGTGGTGGTGCCGCCATCGTTAAGGGCATTCAGGATCGTGCTCCCACTGCCGATTTGGCCATGATTGGCCGGACGGCTGACCGCAGTGTCAACGCTTTCGGAAATCTGACAGCCATGTCCATCATATTGAATCACCCCGCCGAACATGTGTCCGAGCGAATCCAGTTGTCCACTATCGTTGTTGGGGGATCCTCCCAGGTTGAAGTCGGCATACTGGAAAAAATGAAAACTCAAGGATGACGTCGTCAGGTTCTGGATCGAAATTTGCTCGGATAGATCCGAAGCCCCGCTTTGGGCTGTGCCACCCACCAACGAGTAAAGAATGGTCGTGCTGAATATGGAATTGGCATAGGTGGTCTGAGCAATGCTGGCGCTCAACTGACTGATTATTGGAGCGCTGATGGTGTCAATGGAGGCTTCCGGGCCGCTGCTGCCGATGCGGTACCAAAACCATTGCTGATTCAACTGGTTTTGTCCGCCCACCACCCAGCTGTTCATTCCGGCCTGGCTGCCGGCATTGATGCTTACCGAGGAATTTCCGGAATTTAAATTTACAATCTGGGCCTGGCTTGTGTTGATGGATAAACACAAAACCAGAACGGCACAACCAGCAAGAACAGTAAATTTCACAAGATTAATCAAATGTTTATTCATATTTTGGATCCCCAAGAGTTCGGTCATGCATTTCCACTGTGTTTCAACCGCCAGGAACAAACCAACGCTCCCATGCCGAGCAGGATAAAGGTAACGCTCGCGGGTTCGGGCACCGGTCCCGGCACCGAGATGCTTCCGGAGTATGAAGTGGCATAAGGACCACTGCCGGAGGTGAGCTGGGACAGCGTCATGCTGGGGGAAAACTGAAAACTCAAGTCCATTGAACCGGGACCACCCGCAACCAAAGCCATCAAATCCGGGTTGGTTCCAGAATAAGTCAGACCGGTAATATTAATGGTCAATGCCGCATTAATGCCTCCTATGGAATTAATGGTCTCCACCTGAACCCAATTGACAGTGCCAGTCAACAAGTGGTTGAGGCTGTCGGCAATATACAAACTCCCCAAAGGGCCGGTGACATTGGCGGACTGAATGGTAATCCCGGGCAAGAGGGTGGTTGTAATCGCACCGTAACTAAACGGGCTGTTGGAAACCACACCAAACAAACCCACTGCCGAACCAACACCACCACTTTCACTGCCGATTTGCCACTGCGTCCCGAAGTCTGCGGGCATGGTTGAGGCATGGAACAGAAATGACGAATTTGTGCCATTGAATTGAATTGTCGATCCTGCCGTGCTGGCAAAATTAAGTGACAGTTGCGCCTGGATGGTAACGACGGAAATGGCCAAACCGGCCATCGCCACGAGAAACATCTTGTTGGTTGGTTTCATAATTCGAGCTTTTTGGGATTAATCCCGGGTTTCGATCCGATGCTTCCGACTGACTGTCCGCAGGGGGGATAGTCTGGCCCCTTGGGTACGCGCCAGGATTCTTTCGACAAAGACTGAAAAAAGAGCCAGCGCGTAAACCAGACACCAAAAAAGTGCCATGGGACTGATTGGACTGTCTGGAGTACGCATATTAATAACCTTGAGTTGCCTGGCTGTTGTGGTTGTTAGGGTCTGAATCCTCACATGTTTCTGATTGATTGCGGGGGTTCACTTGAATCCTGGTTGCATACCGGATTCCTGCGTCGTGAAATTGATGTTGTTGCCAATTAAACATGGGTCAAAAAGTCATTAACAGCAGCCGGAGCCGGCCAAAGAACCCCGAGGGCTCTCCCGTTCGATCCGCCCGCGCGGACTTCCGAGGCCTGAGCTTCAGTTTTGCGCTGATGGGTTCTCCCAGATTGGTTGTAACTTGTACGCAGCGGTCATCCCACAACTCAACCATGTGCAGATCCTTCACGTTGGTCACTTCCAAATCCGGCAATCCACAACTGGCGAGCCACTCCTTGATCGCAACCACCTGCCTGGGCGAGGAGGCGCGCGCAGTGAAAATCTTGACGGTGTGTCCTTCAGCAATCCATCGCTTGACCCGCATCAGCATCGGCTCAATGGGACTGCCAATTTGATCCCAGCGCGTACTGCCCAAGTCGCGGGCCAGCGTCCCATCCAAATCAACTCCAATCCACGGGGATCCGCCATAACGGGTCTGGGTATTATCCGTGTATTTCTTGCCGCATTTCTTGCAAACCGCGCCAAATCGTCCATCCTCCAGCCAGAACGGCTTTAATGTCTCGTCACAACAAGCCATCTCCTTACCATAAACGGGCGCAACATCAGCCTCAGCTTGACCAAACAACGCCCCCGTCATCCAGCCTGCATCGCGACCGACCGCCTGATCTTTAATCATGGCTTCCATAGTTGGATCAAAACCGCTTTAAAAATGAACTCTCCGTCCGATTTTTTTTCTGCCAGAGTGGACTTCAAATTCACATCTACGTTATCGTTGGAGGGCGGAAAATTTACAATTTTATAGTATTCACAACTGGCAGCAAATTACTCACATGCAGCTCGAAGTTATTCGCGAAGAAGAGAGATATTAACAAGTCGCCGCAAGCTTTGAAAGTTATTCACAATCTGGGCAAGTTATTCACAAAGTGTAATGATTTATTGACAAAAGTGTCATGAAAATCTACACTGCAGGCATTCCCAAAAGGAAACAGGAAAAGTTCTTGGGAAGAGTCAGATGGGTTGCCCGCCAGGGAGGTTGGCCATTAAGAGTAGCGTTGTTTGTAGCACTGTCTGTCCGAGTTCTTTGTTGGACTAACAGACAATGGTTGCGACAAAGCAGGCGAAACGAATAGTTGTAGGATTTGTGAGCTTATGGCAGAAAATGTCGCTATCCAACCGGCAGGTCAATTGCCCCGGACACACGGCACCACCAGTGGTTTGCCCCATTCATTACATGGGAGTCTGGCAAATCTGGCTTGCAAGTGTTCAACCAAAGACAACGTGGATTTCTTGATCAAGGAGGATCGGATCGTTTGCGCCTTCTGCGACCGGGAGATTGCGTGCATGCCCCCCATCATTGGAGTTTACAAGGCCACTTGCACATGTTGCAACTCTCCATCGGTCAAATCCACCTTTGTTCTGGATTCGCGGGGCATCTATATCTGTACGTGGTGCGGTCGAACAAAATAATAATTACCGAAAATATCACTGCCGTTCATGGCCGGCGGCGAATGAGTTCAAAATTGCACAGGCGCAACTCCGGCTGGCCCAACGTATCCAGCACCAGGTTTTGCTCCGCGGCGAAGGAAATCAGCAGGTGATCGGGTTTGAGGTTGAGGTCCTCAAATCCGCAGTTCCCCACCCGGCGCGTTATACCCTGCACCAGAGCCGCCAAGGTTTGCTCGGAAATCAGCCTGTTGGTAAAGGCGCGTTTGGCGTTGATCGCCTGGTAGTATTTTCCATCCTCAGCCGCAAGCAGTTCGTCCGGCCCGTTCCAAAAACCCCAGATGGTGACGTAGTCGTAGTCCCGCCGTACAACCGGTTCCCCGTCCGGCGTGTGGAACTCCGCCAGCGCGGCATAACGCCGTTCATCGGACGCCGGACGGGCGGAATCCCGCGTCCGGCCGGTCATGTAAATGGCCCGGGGATAGACCGTGGGCACCCCTTTGCGGCTCATTTCGAGGGCAAAAGCAAATTCCTCGAAGGGGCTGTTGAAGCCATGCGCCTGGGCCTCCTCCTTGAGCGCGCCGGGATTGTTCAACCAGGGTGAATCACCCATGCGCGAGACCTTCCAGACCAGATTGATGTTGTCCTTGGTTCGGGTGTAAAAAATCTGGTTGCGGGAGGACAGCTTCTTCTTTGGGGTGCGGCGCCAGCGTTCCGGCAGGAAATAATTGAACAGGTCCGGATCCTTGCCCGCCACCCAGAGCAATCCGCCGGTGCTTTCAGCCCGGCCAAAAATGTAATCCACCCCCAGGACATTCGTGGCGCGCAGATGTGCCGGGAGCGGCTTGGCGGTATCCGTGTCAAACCGGCGGGCCATGTGCTTGAGATAAAGCTGCCGGTTGGCGCTCCGCACAGCTTGCTCATGCTCGGTGGTCCGTTCCAGCAGTTCGTAGTCCACCAACGCATACGCAAATTGGTCGTTGTGATCGCGCAATAATTGCCGGTCCGGCTGCGGGCGCAGAATGATGTGGGCCGGTTTCATGTCCACAACGCGGTAGCCTTTCTGCCACAACTCGTGCGTGACCAGGCTGGTGACGCGGGCCAGGAATTCCGCCTGCGCCCGGCCTTCAAACCCGAACTTCTCCGCCGTCTCGACCGCATCCAAACCCTTGATCCAGCCGAACAACACGACGTATTGCCGGAGAATATCAATTTCCACGCCGGGATGACGGGACACCTTCGCCCGAATCTTGTCCTCGGACCGGCCCGTCTGCCAGAGTTGCAACCGGTTGCCGGGCACATAGATCGCCAGCGGACGTTGTGTCCGGATGCGGATGGCTGCCGGACCGGCCTCGCCCCGGCGCAATTCCATCAGCAACGAAAATTCCTCGAACGGACTGTTGAATTCCGCGTGGATGAATTTGTTGACCGTGAGCGTGTCGAACGGCACCACTTCACCCACGCGCGACCATTTGACGACCAGGTTCAACACCGTGCCGTCCACCGGGCGCGTGGGCACCTTGTACACCATGCTGGTGCCTTCCAACCGCTCGCGCTTGGCCTCAAACCACTCGCGCGCATACCAGTTCTTTGGCAACAGACTTTCCCAGAAGGGCACCCCAAAACGCGTGAGATAAAGGTCGCCGCCATCGTCGGTCTTCAAATGAAAATAATCCACGCCCAGCAACGACATGGCATTGCACGGCAAGGGCAGATCCGTCGGCAAAACCGGGGGCGGCTGGTTAGAAACGGATGCCGTCGAAGCGGATATTTTTGACGCTGGCGTTGACATGGAAAACGCGGTGAATCGATTTTTTCTTCGATCACAGCATCCGGCGCCGGAGTCAGGCCGGCTCACCGGATTTTGGCGCAGGCTTGGCCTGGTTTGTTGCCCCCGGTCGTTTTCGTAAAACACCGCAAGAAACGGGTGGAAGGCCGGCCGCAACATGGCAAGCTGGGGCCATGAACGAGTACGAACGCGTTGCCCGGATGATTCGTTATTTGGACGAACGGCACACGAAACCGCCGGAAACCCGGCGGCCGCCCGCGCGGCAGGGACGGCGGTAGGACAGAATCCCCTCGCTTATCTCAGTTTCCGCCGTTCAATTCAGCATCAGCCGCGCGCCGGATTCCTCCGGCACGATTTCCAGGAGTAGTTTCTCCGTGCCGCGCAATACCATAATCGACGAACGCACACCCACCCGCTCTCCCGACAGCAGTTTGTGCAGGTCATCAACCCCCGCAACAGTCTGGTCGCCGTAGGCCACAATCATGTCGCCCTCGCGCAAACCAGCCCGGCCTGCCGGACTCCCCGGTTCGATGTTGATCACCAGCATGCCGGTCTCCGCCGGCAGATGATGAAATCGCACCAGCCGCCGATGAATTTTCGCCGTCTGCCCGCCCACCCCGATGTAACTGCGGTGGATGATTCCGTCCTTGATAAGCCAGCCGGCGATATATTTGGCCGTGTTGATGGCGATGGCGAAACAAAGTCCCTGCGCCGGCAGAATCACCGCCGTGTTGACTCCAATGATTTCACCGTGAGAATTAACCAGCGGTCCGCCGGAGTTGCCCGGATTCAACGCCGCGTCGGTCTGGATGATGTTGTCCATGAGCCGGCCCGAGCTGGCGCGGAACGAACGGCCCAGCGCGCTCACCACACCGGCCGTCACCGTGTATTGGAACCCGTACGGATTGCCGATGGCAATGGCCAGCTGGCCCACGCGCAACCGGTTGGAATCACCCAGCCGCACCGGCTTGAGGTCCGGCCCATAAATGCGGATGACCGCCAGGTCCGTCTCCGGATCCGAACCAACAACCCGCGCCTCCGGCCGCCGGCCATCGGCCAATGTCACTTCAATCCGGTCCGCGCCGTGGACAACATGGCTGTTGGTGAGCGTGAACCCGTCTGGCGTGATGATGAACCCCGATCCGCCGCCACCGCTTTCGCGACCGTTGCGGCCCTGGCTCTTGCGCACGTCAATCTTCACCACCGATGGACTGACCGCTTCCGCGGCGCCAACCACAGCGTCCGAATATGCATCCAGCAACAGCCCGTCCGGCATCGGCGCACCCTGCGCCGCCGACTGGCCGCTCAACATCTCATGCTCATCCGTCACCGGCAAAACGCCGGAATTTATTTCTGCAGTTTTCATGCTACCACCCGACCTTTCCGGCGGTTGATAACATGTAATCCTCTTTGTAAATCTGTCAAACCGCCCACGGCGGTTGCCTTCCTTGAAGGGGAGCGGCCCGGCGTGGCGCCGGCCACCTTTTTCACTTTGCAGCTTTTTCAACAACGCGCATGCGGATGCGCTTGCATTGCGGGCAGCGGCCAAAGATGTACGTCAGGCCGGTCGTCTTGAGCCGGACGCTGTTTTTGACCCACCGCTCGGTGAAGTCACACTTCAAACAGCGAACCTGCCAGTCGGGCTCAATCTTTTCCGGACTCTTATTCTTCTTGGTGGCACTGTTTGTACGCATATCGCAATAATTTCTGCCTTGTTCCGGATTCACTGGCGAGCTTTTTCTTCCGCCTCGCACCCCGGCCCGGACGGTCATTTCGCTTGGAGCAATGCCTCCAGATCCAATGGACGCGTGAACATCGCCAGCCCGCCGTCCGGCATACGTGGCCATTGTTCCCGCGGACGATCCCAATATAGCTCCACTCCGTTGTCGTCCGGGTCGCGCAGGTAAAGCGCCTCGCTCACGCCGTGATCCGATGCCCCGTCAAGTTCGATGCCGGCCGCCAGCACCCGCCGCAATGCATCAGCCAGCAGCGCGCGGGTCGGATACAAAATGGCGGTGTGATACAAACCGGTCGTGCCGGGCGCGGGCGGTGAACCGCCTTCGCTCTCCCAGGTGTTCAGTCCGATGTGATGATGATAGCCCCCGGCGGAAAGAAACGCCGCCTGCCGGCCAAAGCGTTGCATCAGTTCAAACCCGAGCACGCCATGATAAAATTTCAGCGCCCGTTCGAGATCGGCCACCTTCAGATGCACGTGGCCGATGCGGACCCTGGCGTCAATCGGGGAAACCTTCTGCTCCATGCCTTTTTGTAAGCGCAATTGCGGGTTAGGGCAAGATCCGGTTTTGTGACGGCAGACACGCGCTGTCACATCAACAACTCAAGCCGGGCCACACCGGGCCGGTAAAGCACGCGCCAAGCCGCCGGCCCGCTCGGATTGGCCGGCAGGGGCATGTATCAAGGGGCGTTTCGCCTCCCTGAATGGCTAATTGCCAAAGAGGAGCGTATGAAGCAACGAATGGTGTTTGTTTGACAAGAAAAGTGGGGGTATCCGCGTCCCATTAATTTAATGTGATTTCAGGGTTGTTGAACACCGGAACGTTCTTATGAATCCGACTGGTGAAACCACCGTTCTTCAATGGCCCGGAACGTTACAATTGTAATTTGCCAATATGAGTACCAGACCCAAACTGACTGTTGATGCCAACGAAGGCGTCGCCCACGTGGCGTACCGCCTGAATGAAGTGATGGCCATTTATCCCATCACGCCCTCCTCGCCCATGGCCGAATTTTGCGACCAATGGGCGTCGGAGAACCGAAAGAATCTCTGGGGCACCATCCCGTCGATCGTGGAGCTGCAAAGCGAAGGCGGCGCGGTAGGCAGCGTGCACGGCGCGTTGCAGACCGGTTCCCTCGCCACCACCTTCACGGCGTCGCAGGGGCTCTTGCTCATGGTCCCCAACATGTTCAAGATTGCCGGCGAATTGCTGCCGGCGGTCTTCCACGTCACCGCCCGCGCGGTGGCCACCCATGCGCTTTCCATTTTCGGCGATCACAGCGACATCATGGCCTGTCGCACCACCGGCTGGGGCATGCTCGGCTCAGCCAGCGTGCAGGAAGCAACGGATTTTGCGCTGATTTCGCAGGCGGCAACCTTGAAGTCGCGAATTCCCTTTGTGCATTTCTTCGACGGCTTCCGCACCTCGCACGAGGTACAGAAGATCGAGGCGCTGACCGATGCCGACCTGCGCGCGCTGATTGACGACAAGTTGATTGCCGAACATCGTGCCCGGGCGATGACGCCGGATCACCCGGTCCTGCGCGGTACGGCGCAGAATCCCGACGCCTTCTTCCAGAATCGCGAGGGCTGCAATCCGTTTTACGCCGCCTGCCCGCAAATCGTGCAGGACGCGATGGACCAGTTTGCCAAGGTCGTGGGTCGCGCCTACCGACTGTTCGATTACGTCGGCGCTCCAGATGCCGACCGCGTCATCGTGCTGATGGGTTCCGGCTGTGAAGCAGCGCATGAAACGGTGGATCATCTCCTCAAAAAGGGCGAAAAAGTCGGTGTTTTGAAGGTCCGGTTGTACCGGCCCTTCGATCTGAGCCGGTTTGTCGAGGCGTTGCCGGCGAGCGTGAAATCCATTGCGGTACTGGATCGCACCAAGGAGCCTGGCGCCACGGGCGAGCCGCTGTATCAGGACGTCATCACGGCGTTGATGGAAGGATTGGCTGCCGGCATCGGCAAATTGAAGGCCATGCCGAAGGTCATCTGCGGCCGCTACGGTTTGTCGTCGAAGGAATTCACCCCGGCGATGGTCAAGGCGGTGTTCGACAACCTCAGCGCGAAACAACCGAAGAACCATTTCACCGTCGGCATCAATGATGACGTTTCCCACACCAGCCTGACGGTCGATAACGAATTTTCCACCGAGCCCGACAACGTGATCCGGGCCATGTTTTACGGCCTCGGCGCCGATGGCACGGTGGGCGCCAACAAGAATTCCATCAAGATCATCGGTGAAGGCACGGACAATTACGCGCAGGGCTATTTCGTCTATGATTCCAAGAAGTCCGGCAGCATGACCGTGTCGCACCTGCGGTTCGGGCCGGAGCCAATCCGCTCCACCTATCTCATCAGCCGCGCCAATTTCATCGCCTGCCATCTGCCGACGTTCCTGGAACGCTACGACATGGTCAAACCGCTGGTGTCCGGCGGCACCTTCCTGCTCAACACGCCGCACCCAAAGGAGGAGGCCTGGTCCAAACTGCCGACGCCAGTGCAGGAAACCCTAATCGCCCGGAAGGCGAAGTTTTATGTGATTGATGCGACCAAGGTGGCGCGCGACAGCGGCATGGGCGGACGCATCAATACCATCATGCAGGTCTGTTTCTTCGCATTGTCCGGCGTGCTGCCCCGCGACAAGGCCATCGAATCCATCAAGTATTCCATCAAGAAAACCTACGGCAAGAAGGGCGAGGAAGTTGTGGCCATGAACCTCAAGGCCGTGGACAACACGCTGGCCCATCTGCACGAGGTGCCGGTGCCGAACCGGGCGAATGGTTCCGGTCCGTTGTTGCCGCCGCTGGTGGCCGGCGCGCCGAAATTTGTGGCCGACGTGCTGGGCAAAATCACCGCCGGCGAAGGCGATGATCTGCCGGTGAGTGCGTTCCCGGTGGACGGCACCTTCCCGACCGCCACCGCGCAATACGAGAAGCGCAACCTGGCGCTGGACATCCCGGTGTGGGATGAAAAGATCTGCATCCAATGCCTGAAATGCGTGGCGGTTTGCCCGCATGCGACCATCCGCGCAAAGGTCTATGAGCCGGCGGCGCTCAAAAACACGCCGGCCACGTTCAAGAACGTGGACTCCCGGGTTCCGGACTTCAAGGGGTTGAAGTTTACCCTGCAGGTGGCCGCCGAGGATTGCACCGGTTGCACGCTATGTGTCGAAGTTTGCCCGGCCAAGAACAAGACCGAGGCAAAGCTCAAGGCCATCAACATGCGTCCGCAAGCCCCCTTGCGCGACGCGGAACGCGCGAACTGGAATTTCTTCCTCGAACTGCCCGAAGTGGACCGCCGCAAGGTCAAGACCACGCAACTCCGCCAGCAACAGCTCCTGCGCCCGCTTTTTGAATTCAGCGGCGCCTGTGCCGGTTGCGGCGAAACCCCGTACATCAAGATGGTGTCACAACTCTTTGGTGATCGTGCGGTCATCGCCAACGCCACCGGCTGTTCCTCCATCTACGGCGGCAACCTGCCGACCACGCCTTACTGCGTGGACAAGGCCGGCCGCGGGCCGACCTGGTGCAATTCGCTGTTTGAGGACAACGCCGAGTTCGGTCTTGGTTTCCGGGTCTCGATTGACAAGCAGAAGGAATTTGCGATGGAACTGGTAAAGAAGCTCGCGCTGCAACTCGGCGACGATCTCGTGACCGGCATCGTCAATGCGGTCCAAACCGATGAAGCCGGCATTTACGAGCAACGCGAACGCGTGGCGGCCTTGAAGCAGAAGCTGGCGATGCTGGAGACGTCTGAGGCGAAGGCATTGCTCCCCATCGCCGATACGCTGGTCAAACGCAGCGTCTGGATTTTTGGCGGTGATGGCTGGGCATACGACATCGGCTACGGCGGCCTGGATCACGTGCTGGCCAGCGGACGCGATGTCAACGTGCTCGTCATGGACACGGAAGTTTATTCCAACACCGGCGGTCAGATGTCCAAGTCCACCCCGCGTGGCGCGGTGGCGAAATTCGCCGCCGGCGGCAAACCGGCGGGCAAGAAGGATCTCGGCCTGATTGCGATGAGTTACGGCAACATCTACGTGGCCAGCGTGGCCATGGGCGCCAAGGACGAACAGACGTTGCGCGCCTTTGTCGAGGCGGAATCTTATCCCGGCCCGTCGCTCATTATCGCCTACAGCCATTGCATTGCGCACGGCATCGCGCTGGATCAGGGCGTGGGCGCGCGGCAGCAGAAGCTGGCGGTGGAATCCGGCCAATGGCTGCTCTATCGCTATGACCCACGGCGGGCCGAAGCCGGGGAGAACCCGCTGCAACTGGATTCCACGGCGGCCAAGTCCAAGGTACAGGATTATCTGCTCTCGGAAAACCGGTTCAAGATGCTCACCAAGAGCAAACCCGAGGACGCGAAAAAATTCTTTGCCCAGGCCCAGGGCGATGCCGAGCGACGCTGGAAATTTTACCAATACATGTCCGGGCGCAATCTGAAGGCTGAAGCCGCTCCGGCCCCGGCCCCGAAGCCTGCCGCCACGGTGGACCAACAGCCTTAACCAAAAAATGAAAATGTGAATGCCTGAAACGTGAACTGCCTTTGGCTGTCGCCGGATGGTCACGTTTTACGTTTCACGCATCACGATTATATTTATGGACCTGACCACGACTTATCTCGGTTTGAAACTCCGCACGCCGCTGGTGCCGGCGGCCTCGCCGCTTTCGGAGGAAATTGACAACATCAAGCGCATGGAGGACGCCGGGGCGTCGGCGGTGGTGTTGTATTCCCTGTTCGAGGAACAATTGCGCCAGGATCGTCTGGAACTGAACCGCAACCTGGAGCAGGGGACCTTCAGTTCCCCGGAGGCGTTGACGTATTTCCCGGAGCCGGAGGATTATCATCTCGGCCCGGAGGAGTATCTCAAACACATTGCCGCGGCAAAACAGGCCGTGCGCATTCCCATCATCGCCAGCATCAATGCCAGCATCAACAACGGCAAGTCGGTGGGTGCCTGGACCCAATTTGCCAGGCTGGTCCAGCAAGCGAAGGCGGACGCGCTGGAGTTGAACATCTATTACATTCCCACGAACCTGAACCTGCCCGCCGGAGAGATCGAGCAAACCTATCTGGATGTCATCCAGGCGGTGAAAGCCGAGGTCACAATTCCGGTGTCGGTGAAGCTCAGCCCGTTTTTCACCAATTTCGCCAACATGGCCAAGCGGATGAATGACGTCGGCGCCAACGGGCTGGTGTTGTTCAACCGGTTTTATCAGCCGGACATCGATCTCGAAACGTTGGAAGTGAAACCCAACATCCTGTTGAGCACGCCCATGGCCATGCGCGTACCGTTGCGCTGGATTGCCATCCTTTACGGACGCCTCTCGGCCAGTCTGGCGGCCACCAGTGGCATCCACCGCGGCTCCGACGTTTTGAAAATGCTCATGGCGGGTGCGGACGTGACCCAGCTCTGTTCCACCTTGATCCGGCACGGGGTCGGGCAGATCAGCGTCATTGAAAAAGAACTCGTGGCCTGGATGGAGGAGCATGAATACGAATCCGTCACGCAACTCAAGGGCAGCCTGAGCCAGAAAAACTGTCCCGCGCCCAGCGCCTTCGAACGCGCCCAATACATGCGCGCCATCTCGAACTATACCGTGGCGTAACGCCGGCGGAGAATTTGCCAAAGGTAAGGCGCGTCACTCCCGTGCGCGCCGCCTTTTTTGCCAGGGCTGAATCCGGATTGCCCCCCGACCCGAATTTAACCGCATCCGCCTACGCCAAAAGGGCTACGGTGGACAGGAAGAGCGCAGAGAACGCAGAGAAATCCTGCCGCGAAAAGCACGAACCACACGAAAGGTGGGGCGAGGCTACCGACGAGCCGAATTTTTTACCGTAAAAAGGCGCAGAAGGCGCAAAATCTTTTACACGGATTACACGAATCGTCACGAATTCGGCAGAGGCAAAGGCCCGTTGCGGATCGAGTGAGCGGGCGCGAACGAGTCAACATGCCGCAGGCCCGATGAGGTGAACCGCAGATAAACGCTGATGGACGCAGATGACGAAGGACAGCGCGTCCCGCCTGTCTCAATTCAATCGGAAACCGTAAAATACTCAAACCACGCGAAAGGGCGCAAAATTCAAACCCCAATGGGAGCGCCGATTTCCATATCGGCTCGGCCTGACAGAGGTGGATCCATTTTAAACCACAGAGGTCGCACCGAGCGCAAAGAACTTCCAACCGGGCCTCAGAAAATCAAACCACCGCCACCGCCTGCGCAATCGTGAATTTGAAATCATTCGTGCGGATCACCGCGTCGTCTGGAATCAGTTTGTATTGCCATGGCTTTTGTTTGTCGGCCTTTGATGCCGCCTCGCACCATTTGATGGCAGCTTTGGCCTTGGCGAGAACATCGCCTTCGGAAATCGCCTTTCGTTCCTTTGTTTCCAATAAGTATTTCCGCGTTTCCGTCTCAGCGACGAAATCCGGGTTGTAGGGCCGGCCAGCGTAGTAAATCGGAAGTTGATCCACCGGCGGGCGCAGTCATTTTAGCACCGCTTTGTCATCCTCCATGATTTCGGCCAGGGTTTTTTCCGGCGTTGAATCGAAGGCAGCACAATCGAACAGGCACTTTGTCAGCCCGGTAAAAATGTAACGCCGGATTTCGCTCGCTTGTGAAATTTGCTCTCGCAGCGGCAACGTGCCGCCGTCGGCAAACACTGTCTTGGTGAATCCGCCGAACACGATGAATCCGTCAGCAACGATATGCTCAACTTCGGCCTCGTCCTTAATGTTCGCCCGGATTTGCTTTTTCAAATCTTCAAGTATGGAAACGCGATAGAGGTGAACCAGCTTTTTCAATTCTGCCTCCGGCTTTCCTAGGCCCGCGATGTAATCATCCACGGCTTTCAGCACGAAGTCCTTGTCGGCAAAACTCAATTCATCCAGTCCCTGAAGCAATCGCCCGGCGAGGAAGTTTCTCGGTTCGGCGATTTCCAACACCTCGACGGTTTCATCCGTGCGTTCCTGGCCGGTTGCCAGATTGGAGGCTCGCAACTTCTGCTCCACCAGTTCCAAGCCGATCAGTGCCGGTTTGGCGGTGAAATCCAGACGAATCTCTTTGGTATTAACGATTGTCGTGATTCTTGGAATATCAATGTTCTTACCGGCAAACCGCTGAATCTCAACACGCAATTTTTCCTTCAAATCCTCTTTGAACTTGTCAGCGTCAAATTGTTCTGCCGGCCTCCCGCCGGGCTTGAACATCTCTCCTTGTGCCGGTTGCGTTGCGACGGTAGCAGCTTGCTCCCGCCGCTGCGCCTCGATCAGTGCCACCTGCTTTTGCGCGATCTGTTCGACGACTAGTTCCAGCTTTTTCGGATCGTTCGCCAGTTCCTGCGAAGTGATTCCTTGGAATTCATCTTTCGCTGTCCGCAATGCCAGGTTTACTTCCACGGGAAAGTAAGTGGCGTTGTTGTGAACGCTGGTTGTTTTTTCCCATGTGACTGTGCCAAGAAAATTCGTCCGGCCAAAAACTTCGTCACAAAGAACCTTGAGGTAGTGGCCTTCGTTGTCATCAATCGTAATCCAGATGGAGCCGTCAGGTTTTAGCAAACGGTGGAGAATTTCCAGCCGGTCGCGAAGGAGTGAAAGCCAAATCGAATGTTCAATGCCATCATCGTAATGTTCAAACGCGCTGCCAGTGTTGTAAGGTGGATCAATGAATACACACTTCACTTTTCCCGCAAAATCCTGCTCCAGCGCTTTAAGTGCCAGAAGATTATCGCCGCGAATGAGCATGTTCGGCGATTTGGGGTCGCCGTAGGACTTGCCGGGGTCTTCAAGCAACAGGCGCGGCTCCAGCCGGGGACGCTGCTCCTTGTTCACCCAGGTCAATTCAAGCTTTCCGATTTTGGAAGCCATGCAACAAAGCTGTATTCGCTCGCGTGCGAATCAGCCCTGTTGGTGACTGTCTCTGTGGGAACTCTGGTGCCTGAAATAAAAATGGGACGCATTTACTTACGTCCCAACACAGGCACCTCGGAGGGCCCACAAGAGAACGCTTTCAATGCGCCCCGGCTGGGGCGCACTTCAAGCCCTGCGTCTTGTCGAAATTTCCGAGGTTTCGTGTTGGACAGCAGCCGAAGCTACGCGAAATGATTTTGGTTAAATTTTGGTTCTGGTCGTTTTGTTTTATCTGAACGCAGCGAGATTACGTCGCCGGACGGTCGGGGGCAATGGGTTTTGCAGCTCGAATCGGTTGATAGTTGAGCGTTGATGGTTGAGAGACCGGCAGCGACCGGAGTTAAAAGCACAGAACCGGCATCGGATTTTAACAGAAGGGCGCAGAGGTGGCGGAGAATTCTTTCTCTGTTTCCTCCGTGTGCTCCTGTTCACTTCGGCAGTGTTTTTTTGCGCCTTTTGTGCCTTTTTGCGGCCATCGCTGCGGCGCGCACGGAGTGGGCATGGTCTCAGGACATAGGTAACACTTTGTTCTCAGCAGATAGGTGACACTTTCATGGTCTATATGCCATGGAAAACAACGAACCAGCAG
>Ga0265320_10000539_pt1 | contig 29285 bp, 30 predicted proteins | sample 4827metaG_FD_202087 | JGI IMG/M metagenome (GOLD analysis project Ga0265320, IMG submission 202087) | Rhizosphere microbial communities from Carex aquatilis grown in University of Washington, Seatle, WA, United States - 4-8-27 metaG | ecosystem: Host-associated > Plants > Roots > Rhizosphere >... | reverse complement strand
GTTGAAGTTCTCATGCCGGCGCAACGCCCGCCTACCCCCCCATTTGAGGGATGGCGGGGCGCCTGCCATGACGTTGACGCAAGGATGAGACGAGGATGGACTTCACCGGCCGTTACAAAATTACCGCGTCGCCGCAAAGGGTATGGGAGGGGATCAACGATCCGGCGATCCTCAAGGCTTGCATCCCGGGCTGCGAACAGCTCGACAAGACCAGCCCGAACGAATTCGTCGCCACCGCGCGGCTGAAGATCGGTCCGGTGAGCGCGACGTTCAAAGGCAAGGTGCATCTTTCCGACCTCGATCCGCCGCACAGTTGCAAGCTGAGCGGCGAAGGCCAAGGCGGCGTTGCCGGCTTCGCGAAGGGGGACGCACAGGTCGTGCTGGAGCCCGACGGCGAGGGCACGGTGCTGATCTATACCGCCAAGGCGGCGGTGGGCGGCAAGCTGGCGCAGATCGGCCAAAGGCTGATCGACGGTGCGGCCAAGCAGATCGCCGACGATTTCTTCAAGCGGTTCGCGGCCGCGCTCGACACCGCACCGGTGCTGACGCCCGATCCCGAGGTCGAAGCGACCCAGGCGATTGCCGCGGCGGCGCCTGCCGATACCGCCCGCACCGGCCTACCGCCTGTGATCTGGGTGGGAGGCCTTATCGGCGGGATCGCGCTTTTGCTGCTGATTTTCGCACTGCTGACTTGAGCGGCGGCTTCTCCGCCGGCTTCTTGAACAGCGAATCGAGGTCGGGCAAGCCGTCGGCCGGCGCCGGGCGCCGCTCGCTCAGCAATTCGCCGCCGATCGCCCAATTGTCGCGATCGTGTTCCTGGATCAAGACCTGGGTGGCGCCGCGATCCAGCTCGAGAATCTCGGTCACCGCGTCGGTGATGGCGGCCGCGAGCCGGCGGCGCTTTTCGAGAGGCCGGCCGGCGGCGATGTGAACCGTGACGAATGGCATATGTCGCTCCTGTCTTGGGGGCAGTATAGCAGCGCTTGACGCCGCCGCCCCCGGCGCGGAAGACTCCCCCTATTCGCCACCAACCGAGGTATTGCCATGGCCGTTGTCTCCATGACGGTGAACGGAAAGCAGGTCTCGGCCGAGACCGAAGACCGGACCCTGCTCGTCTATTTTCTGCGCGAGCAGCTGAGGCTGACCGGCACCCATATCGGCTGCGATACCAGCCAGTGCGGCGCCTGCGTGGTGCATGTCGACGGCAAGGCGGTGAAATCCTGCACCATGTTCGCGGTGCAGGCGGAAGGATCGCAGGTTGCCACCATCGAGGGCCTCGCCAAGGACGGCAAGCTGCATCCGGTGCAGGAGGCGTTCCGCGACAATCACGGACTGCAATGCGGCTTCTGCACGCCGGGCATGATCATGACCGCGGTCGACATGATCCGGCGCAACGGCGCGATGGATCGCGAGACGATCCGCCACGAGCTCGAAGGCAATATCTGCCGCTGCACCGGCTATGTGAACATCGTCTCGGCGATCGAAGACGCGTCCAAGCGCATGACGGCGGGGGAGAAGGCGGCATGATCACCTATCCCTTCAACTACAAGCGCGCGAAATCCGTCGCCGATGCCGAGGCGCTGCTGAAGACGTCGCCGGAGGCGAAGCTTCTGGCCGGCGGGCAGACGCTGATCGCGGCGATGAAAATGCGGCTGGCCCAACCGTCCGATCTCATCGACATCTCGGGCATCAAGGAATTGAACTATATCCGCGTCACCGGCGATGCCGTCGTGATCGGCGCGGCGACGACGCATTACGAGGTGGCGAGTTCGAAGGAGGTCGCCAAGGCGATACCGGCGCTGGCGCATCTGGCGTCCGTGATCGGCGATCCGGCGGTGCGCCACAAGGGCACGGTCGGCGGCTCGGTGGCGAACAACGATCCGGCGGCGGATTATCCGGCGGCCGTGCTCGGCCTGGGCGCCACGATCAAGACGAGCCGGCGCGCCATCGCGGCGGACGATTTCTTCCAGGGCATGTTCACCACCGCGCTCGAAGACGGCGAGATCATCACGGAGATCTCCTTTCCCGTGCCGGCGAAGGCCGCCTACAAGAAATTCGCCAATCCGGCATCGCGCTATGCGATGACCGGCGCCTTCGTCGCCAAGCTGAAGGACGGCGGCATCCGCGTCGCGATCACCGGCGCGGCGCCTTGCGTGTTCCGCGTTCCGGCGATGGAGGCGGCGCTGGCCAAGACCTTCACGCCCGACGCGGTGGCCAAGATCGCGGTCGATGCGAGCAACCTCAACTCCGACATCCACGGTTCGGCCGAATACCGCGCCAATCTGGTGACGGTGATGACCAAGCGCGCGGTGGCGGACGCCGCATGAGCGGCGTGGGCGATCAAGACGTATTGACGGCGGCGGAACGCTGGCTGGGCGAGGGCCGCAAAGTGGCGCTCGGCACCGTGGTCAAGACCTGGGGTTCGGCGCCGCGCCAGGCCGGCAGCCAGATCGCGATCCGCGACGACGGGGCCTTCGTCGGCTCGGTGTCGGGCGGCTGCATCGAGGGTGCCGTGGTCGAAGAGGCGCTTGCCTCGCTCAAGGACGGCAAGGTGCGCAACCTCGAATTCGGCGTCAGCGACGAGACCGCATGGTCGGTGGGACTGGCCTGCGGCGGGCGCATCGAGATCTTCGTCGAACCGGTGGCCTAGCATCCCCGTCCTTCGACAAGCTCAGGACGAGGGTTTTGCTATAGTCCTCATGCTGAGCCTGTCGAAGCATGAGGATTCATGAAGCGCGAAACCCTCCAAGCCATCAGCGCTTCCCGCCGAGCGGGGCACGCCATCGTGCGCGCGACCGATCTGGAGACCGGCGATGATGTGCTGATCGATCCGGCGACCGATGTGTCGGCGCTCGGCCAAGCCGCTTCCGGCGCGGCGCGCGCCGATACCAGCGGGCCGGCGCAGATCGACGGACGCAGCTGGTTCCTCTCGGTCTACAATCCGCCGCTCGATCTTGTGATCATAGGTGCGGTGCACATCGCGCAGCCGCTGGTCGCGATGGCGCGCGAGACCGGCTATGGCGTGCGCATCATCGATCCGCGCACCGCGTTTGCGACGCCGGCACGCTTTCCCGACGCCGCGCTGTCGCACGATTGGCCGGACGAAGCGCTGGTCAAGACGCCGCTGGGGCCGCGCAGCGCCATCGTGTTCCTGAGCCACGATCCCAAGATCGACGATCCGGGACTGATCGCGGCGCTGAAATCCGACTGTTTCTACATCGGCACGCTGGGCTCGAAGAAGACGCAGGCCGCGCGGACCGCGCGAATGAAGGCGGCCGGCTTCGACGACACAGCCCTCGCGCGCATCCATGGCCCGGTCGGTCTGGACATCGGCGCGCGCAGCCCGGCCGAGATCGCGGTGTCGATCCTGGCCGAGATGACGCTGGTGCTGAGAGGTGGGAAGCGGGATAGGACACAATCGTAGTGATTTCAAAAAAACGTCATGGCCGGCACGAGGCCGGCCATGACGAAGTGAGTTAGTTAGTTGTCGCGATCGTCGTTACGGTCGCTGTTCTGGCCGCCGCCGTGGCCGCGCTGCCAGTCGCCGTGTCCTCGTCCCCAGCCTCCGCCGCCGTGGAAATGCGGTTTCATCTCGTCGGCAGTGATCACGCCGTCATTGTTGCGATCGAGCCGCGCAAACAATTTGAGCGGCGGAGCGGAGAATTCCGCCATGGACAGCTTGCCGTCGCCGTCCTTGTCGAGGCGCTTGAACATCTTGTCGTTCATCTCGCGATAATGCACGCCAAGGTCCGCGGTGAACTGCGGCAATGTCATGAACGGTGCGCCGCCGGTGGCGCCGGCGAAATGCTTGTTCATGATGGTGTCGAATTCGGCGCGGGTGACCTTGCCGTCGCGGCTCATGTCGGCATCGCCGCAGAACGCCGCGCGGCCGAAGCCGCCGCGTCCGCCAAAGCCATGTCCGCCGAAGCCGCGATGTCCCCAACCGCCGGCGCCCCCATGATCGCGATGGCCATGCCAGCCGCCGCGATCCTGGTCGCCGGAGGGCTGGTTATCGGGCGGAGGCGGCCGAAAATCGGCATGCATGACGGGATTGCACGACACCGTGCCGGTGCCGTCGTGGTCCATCATCTGGAAATGGGCGCGTTGCGGTGCCTCGAACTCCTCCAGCGTGAGCCGGCCGTCGCCGTTCCAGTCGATGCGATGGAACATCTCGGCGGCGTGCTGCTGGAATTCGCCCTGATGGATGGCGACGAATTGATCCTCGCCCATGAACTTGCCGCCATGGGTGGCCTGGGCGAAGCGCGTTCCGAGGACGCTGTTGTACTCGGCCTTGGTGATCTTGCCGTCCTTGTTGGTGTCGTACTCCGCCAGCAGGCGGTCGGCGAGCCGCCCCCGGTGCAGCAGACCCTGCATCGGACCGTCGGGCGGCGGCGGACCATCCATATGCGCGAATGCCAGCGTCGAGCCGCCGATGACGACCGCCGCGCCGAGCAGAAGGGCAATCTTGGTGTTCCGGTTCATAGGCATATCTCCAGATCTCGGGGCCGCAAGCTACGCGGACGGCTATCGCGGAACTGTACCGGAACAAAACGTGATCGTCGCAAAGTATGGCGGCCGGGTGACGCCTGCAAACTTTGGCAAGCCCGGGTTTGCAGGCCGAACCGCGAAAGCTCACATTCCACCCATGATCAAAGAGGAGACAAAGCCGCACGTCCTAGTGGTCGAGGACGCGCGCGACATCCGCGAGCCCTTGGCGCGCTATCTGCGCGATCAGGGCTATCGCGCCACCACGGCCGCGGACGCCATCGCGGCGCGCCGGGTGATGAAGGGTTCGGCCATCGATCTGGTCGTGCTCGACATCATGATGCCGGGCGAGGATGGGCTGTCGCTCTGCCGTTCCATCCGCGAGACGTCGCAGATCCCGGTCATTCTGCTCACCGCGCGCGGCGAGGAGGTCGACCGCATCATCGGGCTCGAAATGGGCGCCGACGACTACATCCCCAAGCCCTTCTCGCCCCGCGAGCTGATCGCGCGCGTCGCCGCCGTGCTTCGCCGCACCCAGGCTCTGCCGCCCCGCCAGAAGCCTCCGGTGGCCGAGCGGATCCGCTTCGGCGACTGGATGCTGGATACGGGACAGCGCGAGCTGATCGGGGCGGACGGCGTCGCCCTGCCCTTGTCGAGCGGCGAATTCCGTCTGCTCACCGCGCTGTTGGAGCGGCCCAAGATCGCCCTGACGCGCAATCAGCTGCTCGATCTCACCAAGGGCCGCGATGCCGATCTGTTCGACCGCTCGATCGACAACCATGTCAGCCGGCTGCGCAAGAAGATCGAACCCGACCCCAAGAATCCGCGCTATATTAAAACCGTGTGGGGCGGGGGCTATATATTTGCGATGGACCCGCAGGTTCAATGAGCGGATTTTCGTCGTGAGATTGTGGCCGCGCACGCTGGGCGCTCAGCTCATCCTGGTGACGGCGGCGGCCGTGCTGATTTCCAATCTCGGCGTCGCCGCGTGGTTTCAGTTCGGCAAGGCGCAACAGAGCGAAAGCGATCTGACCGAAAGGCTGATCGACCGCAGCGCCTCGACGTCGACTCTGCTGGCCGCCATTCCCGCCAAGGCACGCCAAAGCGCGGCGTCGGCGTTGAGTTCGGGCTTCTGGAATTTCGTGCTGGTGCACGGCAAAGCGGTGCCGCTGCCGATGAGCGACGAGGAGAACAAACTCGCACAGCGGCTGCGCGGCCTGTTGCCGGACGACAAGGCAAATCTACCCGTGTCGGTCAAATACGTCATCGGCGCGCCGCCCGAGGATGGCCGCGCGCGGCCGCATCGCCCGCCGGGCCAGGCGATTCAGTTCACGGTGCCGGTGGTGCGCGGAACGCAGCTGGTCGCGACCTTCTATCGCCAGCCGCCGCCGCCCTGGCCGACGGAGATCATCGTCGCGGCGTGCGTGGCGATCGTCGTCGCCTCCGCCGCGGCCGCCTATATCTCAAGCCGCGTGGCCTATCCGTTGACCGCGCTGGCCTCGGCCGCGTCGGTGGCGGCGGGCGGCGGCAAGGCACCGCGCGTGCCCGAAGAAGGTCCCGACGACGTTCGCAACGCCGCCATCGCGTTCAACGCCATGACCGATCGGGTATCGCGCACACTGGAAAGCCAGCGCCAGCTTCTTTCGGCGGTGGGCCACGATCTGCGCACGCCGATCACCGCCATGCGGATCAATCTGGAATTCGTCGCCGACGAGGAACTGCGCGATCGGCTGGCGGCCAATTTGGCGGAGCTTCAAGCCCTCACCGAATCGGTGCTGTCCGCGGCGCGCGGTGCCGGCGGCGAATCCAAGCGCAATGTCGATCTGTCGGCCTTGGTCGAAAGCGTTTGCGCGGATCTCGACGATCTCGGCGAGCCGGTGAGCTGGCAAGGACACAACCCGGCTCCGTTGTCCTGCCGGCCGGACGAGATCCGGCGCGCGGTGCGCAACCTGGTCGAGAATGCGGTCACCTATGGCCGCCGCGCCGACGTGCAGATCAACGAGACGCCCGCGGCTTTTGAAATCCTCGTCGACGACGAGGGACCGGGCATTCCCGAAGGCGATAAAACGCGGGTGTTCGAGCCTTTCGTCCGGTTGGAGGGGTCACGCAACAACGAAACGGGCGGCACGGGACTGGGGCTGACGCTGGTCAAGGCGATCGCCGAGGGGCACGGCGGCGGCGTCTCGCTGGAGAATCGCGAGGGCGGCGGCCTGCGCGCCCGGCTGAGCCTGCCGCGGGAACCGATGCCGGCCCATCAACCCGCCTAGACCCCGGCGTCACGTGACAGGTGTGTGCGGCGCAAAAGCGCTTTAGAATTCGCGCATGATCTTCGGCACGGTTTCCACGGCGGATGCGTTGGGCGCGATCCTGGCGCATGGCGTGCGCCTGGGCGCGGCACGCTTCAAGAAGGGGCGCGTCCTGTCGGACCGCGACATCGCCGCGCTCGCCGCCTCGGGCATTGCCTCGGTCGTGGTCGCAAGACTGGAAGACGGAGACGTCGCAGAAGATGAGGCGGCGGCGCGCATCGCGGGGGCGGCGAGCGGCGCAGGCATGCGCATCGGGGCGGCGTTCACCGGCCGCGTCAATCTCTACGCCGAGGCCGATGGGTTGGCGCGGATCGAAGCCCCGGCGATCGAAGCGGCCAATCGCATTCACGAGGCGATCACCGTCGCGACGCTACCGCCCTTCGCGAAGGTCGCGAAGGGCCAGATGATCGCGACGATCAAGATCATTCCATTCGCGGCACCCGCGCCCGCGGTCGAAGCGGCCGAGCGGGCGCTGCGCCACCACGCGCCGGCGGTGACGGTAACGGCATTCGCGCCGCATGGCGCTTCGCTGATCTCAACATTCCTGCCCGATACCAGGCCGTCATTGCTCGACAAGAACCGGCTGGCCATCGAACAGAGGTTGACGGCGCTGGGTTCGAGTCTTGTCGCCGAGCTTCGCGTCCCGCATCAGACCGCCGCCTTGGCCAAGGCCCTTGGCGAAGCGGCCGCCGGCGGCGCCGATCCGATCCTTGTTTTCGGCGCCAGCGCCATCACCGATCGCCGCGACGTCATCCCGGCGGCAATCGCCGCCGCCGGGGGCGAGATCGTCCATTTCGGGATGCCGGTCGATCCCGGCAATCTGCTGCTGCTCGGCCGCCTCGGGACGAGGACCGTCATCGGCCTGCCGAGTTGCGCCCGGTCGCCCAAGCTCAACGGCTTCGACTTCGTGCTGTGGCGGGTGCTGGCCGGGCTCCCGGTCGACCGCAATGCGCTGGCCGCGATGGGTGTGGGCGGTCTCCTGACCGAAATCCCGTCGCGGCCGCAGCCGCGCGACGAGCCGCCGGCTGAACCGGCGCGCCTGCCTAGGGTCGCCGCGATCGTGCTCGCCGCCGGAAGAGCATCACGCATGGGAAGCAACAAGCTCGTGGCAGAAGTGGGCGGCAAGCCCTTGATCCGCCATGTCGTTGAGGCGGCGATGCACAGTGCCGCGGCACCCGTCATCGTGGTGACGGGAAACGAGGGCGCTGCGGTGCGCAAGGCGCTCGTGTCACCGGCACCGGTATTCGTCGACAATCCCGATTTTTCAAAAGGTTTGAGCGCGTCGCTAAAGTGCGGCCTCAACGCCTTGCCCGCCAACTGCGATGGGGCGCTTGTCCTCCTGGGCGATATGCCGGGCGTGGGCGCCGGCCTGATCGACAAGCTGATCGCGGCCTTCGACCCCGGCGAGGAGCGCGCGATCTGCGTTGCGACGCATGGCGGACAGCGCGGCAATCCGGTGCTGTGGGCGCGGCGGTTTTTCCCGGAAATGCTGGCGATCGAGGGCGATGTTGGCGCACGTCAACTGATGGAGCAATACGGCGAACTGGTCTGCGAGGTCGAGGCGGGAGACGACGCGCCGCTGGTCGACATCGACACGCCTGACGCATTGCGGCGCTATCGTGCCGCGAAAGAAAGCGCGACGGCGACATGAGCGACCCGCTCTACAAGAAGGAATTGCTGCGGCTGGCGGCCACCGCCACCGCCTCGGGCCGGCTTGCCGTGACCTGCCATACCGGCACGGCCCACAACCCTGCCTGCGGCGACAAGGTGGTCGTGGACGTCGCACTGGAAGATGGGCGCATCGCGGCGCTGGCGCACCATACGTTTGCCTGCGTCCTGACCCAGGCCTCCGCCGCCATCCTGGGCGCCGAGGCGGTCGGCATGACGCGCGACGAACTCGAGCGGCTGCGCGGCGCGGTCATCGCCATGCTGGAAGGCGGCGGGCCGCCCGACGCACCGTTCGACGTGTTCGAGGTGTTCGACGGCGTCGCGGATCACAAGGGGCGGCACACCTGCGTGCTGCTGCCGATCGAGGCGGCGCTGGCGGCCTTGCCCGAAGCGTCCAGTCCGCGATGAAGACGGCCCAACCTGGGTAAGATATCAATTGTTTTTACTTCAGAATTTTTAAGTAAATGAATAGTGACTACTTGAATATATGAAACTATACTGAAGTCCTTGTTCAACTGGGATATTCGGAGGGAACCATGCATAAGCGAATATTGGTTGCGTGTGGCATTGCGGCATTGCTCGGCTTGTCCATAAGCACGATGCCGGCGTTGGCCCTTGGCGAGCGCACGCCGTTTTGCGGGACGGTCACCAAGAAGGGCATATGCACCTATGTAAAGGCGGCGGAGCCCGGCATGAAGGACGTCTCGTTCAGGACGCTCTTGGGTTCGAAGTACAAGGACGGCGACACGATCGGCGGCAGCGGCCTCGCGCGCGGCCCGTCCAGATGCAAAGGCGACGCCACCTATCTGGTTGGCGTCAAGTACAAGACACACGTCTTGTGCGCGACGGGCGGCGCAGAACACTAACCGCCGTCTCGCGACGGCCGGTGTCCGGATATCGAGGCGGGGGCAGCGGCCTCCGCCTCATCTTCACTTCAGTGTTTTCAAAGAGTTGCGAAGCGGGCGGCTAACGGGCCGAGGTGGAGGGTCTCGCCTCGGTCCACCGAATTGCCGCAGCCGAGGCCGATCACGCTGCCCTCCGCAACCAGCGGATGGATGAAGGTCGCGTCGTCGCGGCTCAGGTTGAAGACGCAGAGCACACGTTCGCCATCCTGTTCGCGGACAAAGGCGAGCACCGGCTTGTCGGTTTCGAGAAAGCTCAGGGTCCCAAGCCGCAACGCCTTGCTGGCGCGCCGGCCAGCGAGGAAGTGGCGGGCGAATTCGAGCGGCGAGTCCGCGTTTCCTTCCTGCTCCGACACGGCCAAGGCTTTGTGCGCGGGGCCAAGCGGGAGCCATGGCGTGCCGGTCGTGAAGCCGAGATGGGGTGCGCCGGCGTTCCACGGCATCGGCGTGCGGCAACCGTCGCGGCCCTTGGCCACCGGATAATAGAGATCGCCGACGGGGTCCTCGAGCTGGTCGCGGCGCAGATCGACCTCCGGCAGGCCCAATTCCTCGCCCTGATAGATCAGTGTCGTGCCGCGCAACGAACAGAGCAGCGCGAAGAGCAGCTTGGCGAGCGCCGGATCGCCGTCCCTGGCTCCGCCAAAGCGGGTCACGGTGCGGATCACGTCGTGGTTTGAGAAGGACATGCACGGCCAGTGGCGCGGATGCCGGGCCAGGTCGTCGACATAGCGGCGGATGTAGCCGGGCGAGAGCTTGCTGGCGACCAGCAGGCCGAAGGTATAGCCGGCATGCAGGCCTTCGTCCGGTGCGAGATAGGCGCCCGAGCGCTCGAACTCCTCCGAGAATTCGCCGAATACGAAGCGGTCGTCGAAGCGGTCCACCGTGCGCCGGATCACGTCGAGCTCGGCGCGGTTCTCGAACAGGTTGGAGTCGTGCAAATGCCGCTGCATGTTTGCCGCGTGCGACCATTCCAGTGGACCGCGCTCGGCCGCCGGGATAGCAGGGTTGTCGGTCAGCGCCGCATCGTGGAGATAGGCGTTGGCGACGTCGAGACGAAAGCCGTCGACGCCGCGCCGAAGCCAGAGCGTCAGCACGTCCAGCGACGCGTGCTTCGCGGACGCGTTGGTCCAATTGAGTTTGGGCTGCTGGCGCAGGAATTTGTGGTGGTAATACTGGCGCCGCTCCGGCCGATAGGCCCAGGCCGGTCCGCCGAACACCGCGAGCCAGTTGTTCGGCACCGTGCCGTCGGCTTTGGGATCGGCCCAGACGAACCAGTCGCGCTTGTCGCTCTTGGCATCGAGGCTGGCCTGGAACCAGGCATGCTCGTCGGAGGTGTGGCAGAGAACCTCGTCGAGAATGATCTTGAGCCCGCGCGCATGCGCGGCGGCGAGGAGCGCCTCGAAGTCGGCCAGCGTGCCGTAATCGGGATGCACGCCGTCATAGTCGGAGACGTCATAGCCCCAGTCGCGATTGGGCGAGGGATGGATCGGCGACAACCAGATCGCGTCGACGCCGAGTTTCTGGATGTAGTCGAGCTTGGAAATCAGGCCGGCGAAATCGCCCTGCCCGTCGCCATTGGCGTCGCAGAAGCTGCGGATGTAGACCTGATAGACGACGGCGCCGCGCCACCACGGCGCCGTCATCTCAAACCTCGCTCGCGCGCGCGACCACGCGGCTGACGAGGCCGTATTTCACCGCGTCCTCCGCGCCCATCCAGAAATTCCGCTCGGTGTCCTTGACCACACGCTCGTAGGTCTGGCCGGTCTCCAGCGCGATCTCGCGGATCAGCCGCTCGCGCATCTTGATGATCTCTTCCGCCTCGATCTCGATGTCGGTCGCCTGGCCGCGGACGCCGCCGAGCGGCTGGTGCAGCAAAAACCGCGTGAAGGGAAGGCAGAAGCGATTTTCCTTCTTGGCGCCGAGGAAGATGTGCGCGCCGGCGGACGCGACCCAGCCGGTGCCGATGATCTTCACCCGCGGACCGACGAAGCGGATCATGTCGTGGATCGTGTCGCCGGATTCGACATGACCGCCGGGCGAGTTGAGGATGATGCGAACGTCGCCCTCGCCTTCCGCCGCATAGGCGAGCAGCTGGGCGCAGACGCGCTCGGCCATCTTCATGTCGACTTCGCCGAAGATCAGCACCGTGCGCGATTTGAACAGCGCGTTCATCACCGGCGTCGATTGCGGCTCGGGGGCCTTCTTGTCGTTCTTTTCGTCGTCGTCTTCTTCGTCGAGGCGGCGCAAGGGGTGCTCCTGAAAAATGCGGTTCGAATCCGGGGGGCATACTAGCCCCAAGGACGCTAGCGTCCACGTCCTTTGAAGCCGTTAACGGGCGGCAAAAGGCCTTACAGCGCCGACGGTTTTGGCCCCAAATCGCTCACGCCGGGCGCAAATGTTCGAGCGCGGCGGTCAGGGTCGGCCCGATCTCGCTGTGCAGGACGAGATCGGCGTAGGGATCCTGCTCGGTCGCTTCGCGGTTGACGATGGCGAGGCGCGCCCCTGCCCGCTTGGCCAGCAGCGGAAATCCGGCCGCCGGATAGACCACGAGCGAGGAACCCAGCACCAGCATCAGATCGCACGCCAGCGTCGCGCGCCGCGCCAGGTCCATCTGCGCCTCCGGCATGGCCTGGCCGAAGGAGATGGTCGCGGTCTTGACGACGCCGCCGCAGAACTTGCAGACCGGCGGCTCGCCATGCGCGCCGAAATGGGCCCGGATGTCGGCGATCTCCATCCGCGCGCCGCAATTCAGGCACTTGGCGTAACGCGTGTTGCCGTGCAGCTCGATCACCCGGTCGTCCGGCACGCCGGAATCCTGGTGCAGATTGTCGATGTTCTGGGTGACGACGTGGGTGACCTTGCGTTGGCGCACGAGTTCGGCCACGGCCGCATGACCGGCGTTCGGCTTCACCGCGTTCCACGTTTCCTCCATCTCGAAGCGGCGGCGCCAGCTTTCGCGCCGCGCCTCGGGCGAGGCGACGAACGCGTCGAAGTCGATGGGCATCATCTTGGTCCAGATGCCGCCAGGCGAACGGAAGTCGGGAATACCGGACTCGGTGGATATCCCCGCGCCCGTGAAGACGACCGCACGGCGCGCGGCACGCAGCAGATCGGCCAACTCGTACGCGCCGCCGTCCGTCTTCACCTCAGTGCGACGCTCCGGCGCAGTCGGCCTTCAGCCACTTGCCCTCGATGGCATTGTTCATCGACATGCCGTTCATCGCCATGGACATCGTGGCGCGGTAATGCGTGTCGCTGTCATAAGTCGTGCTGAAATGGCCCGTGCCTTCCATCTGGCCGTGGCAGACCATGTCGGCGCTGACCGTGTGCCCGTCATTGCGGATGTTCTGCACCGCGCAACTCGGATTGGGCGGACGCGGCGCGGCGCTGCTGGCCTCGGCGGCGGTCATGCAGAAGGTCGCCGAGTGGGTCTGTGGCGGCATGTTCATGCCTTGCACGCCGCTCATCGTCATCGTGGTGGTCGTGTTCCAAAGACCGGGCCGGGCATGCGATGCCAGCGCGGGCGCGGACGACGCAGCAAAGACCAGGGCGGCCGCGATCAGGCAGAAGGGTTTCAAGGGATCCTCCCAATTGTCGATTTGACATCGAATTTGGCATGCCGGCGGGCCCGGCACAAAGCGGCGGACGGCGGGTCGTCAGGCAGCCTTTTTGCGCCGCAGCGGCGTCGAAACGCGGCGGGCCTCGATCAGCGCCTGGACGATGGAGTGGAAGTGCCCCCGGTAGCGCTTTTGGAGATCGGGAAGCTGCCAATCGTTCTCCGTCAGGCGGGTGCGGCACAGCGATGAGCCGCAGGTGCAGTCCTCCGCATCGACGGTGTATTCGGTCTCGTCGAAGTTCCAGGTGCCCTGGTCGAGCGTGATCTCCTCGCCGGCGGCGATATTGCGCCGCGCCACCAGGGTGACGTCGCCCGCCAGCCACGCGTTGGGGTCGCAGGAATGGTTGAGATTCTCGTCCAGGCTTGGCGCGGTGTCGCTCTGCGGCAGTGCCAGATAGGCATCGGGACCGACCGCCCAGATCGAGCGCACACGATAGGGACCATCGTCCGCTTCTGCGCGCGTGATCAGCTCGCCGCCGAATTCCATCAGCTTCTCGCCGCGCTTGACGGCGGCGGCGGCCAGGACGCCGTCGTAGTGGATCTTGGACTCGCCCGGCACGAGCTTGGGGCTGATCCAGGTGCGGGTGAGATAGCGCTTCATGCGGGGCAAGGCTCCAGCGTGCCCGCAAATCCAAATCTGATTCACCCTGCGGCTGTAAAGGAAAAGCCTTACTTCGGCACCTCGCCGGCGACGGTGGTGCGGTAGAGCTCGCGGCGATAGCCGTCATAGTCGTTGAAGGCCTGGTGTATGCAAATACGGTTGTCCCACAATGCGAAGGTCTTGGGCTCCCAGCGCAAACGGCAGGTGAAGGCCGGCTGCGTCATGTGCCCGACGAGGAATTTCAGGATGGCCTCAGCCTCCGGCTCGGTGAGGCCGTCGATGCCCACGGCGTAGGAGCCGTCGCAATACAGGGACTTCTCGCCGCTGACCGGGTGCGTGCGGACCAGCGGGTGCAGCGTGCCCTCCACTTTGCGCACGATATCGTCTGGCAGATTGTCCGCGCCCCTGGTGGCCGCGAGCTTGCCGACGACCGTGTCGTCCAGCGCGCCATAGGTCTGAGCCGACTGAAGCACCCAGCGCATCGACATATGGACCTTCAGCGGCGCGAGCATGCGCTGCATCGTCTCGCTCAGCATCGCATAGGCGAGAACGGAGTTGGCCCAGACCGTGTCGCCGCCGAAGGGCGGGATGTCCACGCCATAGAGCATGCTGATCGCGGGTGGATTTTCGAGGAAGGGCGAATCCGTGTGCCAGCCCGAGCCGAACACCATGCCGGTCCGGCTGTCGGCCTCCTTGATCAGCGGTTGGACGTTGACGTGGCCCGGCACGCCCTTGGTGTAGGCATCTTCCGCGAAGGGGCCGAAGCGCAGGCTGAAGGATTCCTGGTCCGCGTGCGACATCCGCTGGTCGCGAAAATAGATCATTTTGTGGCGAAACAGCGCGTCCCTCACCTCGACGAATTGCGCGTCCGTGATCCCCGCGATCGTCACGCCCTGGATCTCGGCGCCCATCGCCGCCGCGAGCGGCCGGACCGCGATGTGATCGTACTTGCGGGCACGGTTGTCGAACTTCCCCGTGGGATGAACGAGCATGGCATGACCTCGACGCGGGTTGACAACAGCCTAGCGATGCGCCGCCCCGAGGCAACGGCAAAAGCGCGTAACCCCTTGTTGCGTTTGGTCCCATAGTCTCGATAGTGTCCAGCGGTTCCGTCGAGTTACCGCCGTGCTCTCCCAAAAGGCCCGCTACGCGCTTCATGCCCTGATCGTCCTGGCCGAATATGGCGAGGGCGAGCCGCTGCAGATCGCCGATATCGCGGTCAAGGCGCGCGTGCCGCGCAAATTCCTGGAGCAGATCCTGCTCGACTTGAAAAGGCGCGGCATGGTGCGCAGCCAGCGCGGCCGCGCCGGCGGCTATCTGATCGGCAAGCCCGCGAAGGATATCAGCTTCGCCGACGTGATCCGCACCATCGACGGGCCGCTGGCGCTGGCGCCCTGCGTGTCGGTGACCGCCTATCACAAATGCGAGGATTGCGTGGACGAGTCGACCTGCGCCATCCGCAAGGTGCTGCTCGCCGCGCGCGAGGCAACGGCACAGGTGCTGGAGTCGCGCAACTTGGCGCAGGCGGCAGCCACGGCGCGCAAAGCCGGCTGGGCGTAGACAATCCACGTCCCTCTTATTCTGACGTCGGAAACGCACGGCGATGCGGGCACTCGCGATTGTCCATAAGGCGGGCTGTAGTTATACTACATAATCTCTATTGACTAGGTAGTGATTTTGGAGAATCGTAACGGCATCGATGCGGCGCGGGCCGCGCCTAATGATCTGGGGATTGAAAAATGCTTGTTCGATTTCGCGGCCTCGCCGCCATGCTTCTTGTCGGCACAGCCGGCCTAGCCCTCGCCAGCGGTGCGCACGCCGCGGCCGCGCAACCGAGCGACACCGAGGATCGCCTCAGGGCGCTCCAGCAGGAGCTCGACGACGTCAACACGCAGCTCGGCGATCTGAAGCGCAGCCAGAGCGACCAATATAGCGACGTCAACCGCCAATTCTCGGGTCAGGTGCAGATCAAGCTCGACAACGGCCGGCCGACCTTCACCAGCGCCGACGGCGACTTCAGCCTGGCGATCCGCGCCCTTGCCCAGCTCGACTGGGGCTATTACTCGCAAAGCGCCGGCGCGGCATCGCTACCGGCCGCGTTCGGTCCCGACCTTTCGAGCGGAGCGAATTTCCGCCGCGTCTATCTGGGCGTTCAGGGCAAGGCGTTCGGCAGCTGGTCGTACAACGTGAACTTCGACTTCGGCGGCAGCGGCGGCACCGAGACGCCCGGCCACATCCAGTCCGTCTACGTTCAGTATGACGGGTTGGCGCCCTTCGCGTTCCGCGTCGGCGCCTATCCGGCACCGGCCAGCATCGAGGACGGCACTTCGGCCGGCGACACGATCTTCCTGGAGCGCAACGCACCTTCGGACCTGCAGCGCAATATCGCGGGCGGTGACGGCCGCGATGCCGTGTCCATCCTCTATCTCGGCGAAGAACTCTTCGGCGCGCTGTCCTACACCGGCAACAAGATCGGCGACGGCGCCAAGGCGCTGGCCGCGGCGGGCGCGACCGCCGCGCCGAACTTCGACGAACAGCAGGCGGTGGTCGGGCGGCTGTCCGACCGCTTCTGGCACGACTCGACCACGAACCTGGTCGTCGGCATCAACGGCACCTATGTGATCAAGCCGCCGGATGCGGTCGCGCATGGCGGTGCGACGCTGTCCACCACGCCGGGCGCGACCGCGCTCAACAGCTTTACGCTCTCCGATCCGCCGGAACTGACCGTCGACTCGAACGGTATCCTGTTCGCCACGACCGGCTCGCTTCCCACCAATCACATCTCGCAATGGGGTGCCGAGGCGGCCGGCAATTTCCTCAATTTCTACGGCCAGGCCGGCTACTACGACATCGAGGTCGACCGCGCGCCGATCGCTCTCACCACCTTCGCGGTGGCGGGAACGTCGCACACCCAGATCGTCCAGCCTTCCAACAACTCGTTCAGCGGCTGGTACGCGCAGGCGAGCTGGATCCTGACCGGCGAACAGAAGCCCTACAGCGTCGCCAACGGCGCCTTCACCGCGCCCAAGGTCGCCCATCCCTTCGGCTTCGGTCCGGACTCCGGCTGGGGCGCGTTCGAATTGGCGGGTCGCTTCAGCGACCTCGATCTCAACAGCCATGCGCTCGACACGACCAATGTCGTAACCACCTGGCCCAGCGGCACAAACCGTACCTATACGTTCTACAATACGGTGCGCGGCGGCGATCAGCGGATTCTGACGGCGGCGCTCAACTGGTATCCCAACAATTTCGTGAAATTCGCCCTGCAATACCAGTACATTCAGGTCAGCCGCCTGCAATCGCCGAGCACGGTGTTCTCCAACCTGCCGTCGCCCAACTTCGCCACCCTGCTTCCCCAGGTAAACGGCGGACAAAATCTGTCGACGATCGCGTTACGCGCCCAAATCTCGCTTTGAACCGTTTCCCCCATTGCAGAATGGAGTTCCCGATATGAAACGCCTGATTTCCGCCCTGGCCGCGGCTGCCATCCTCTCGGTCGGCACCGCGCAGGCCGCCGATATCACTTTGCTCAATGTCAGTTATGACCCGACTCGCGAGCTGTACAAGCAGGTCAATGCCGCCTTCATCGCCGATTGGAAGAAAAGCCATGGCGGCGACAACGTGACCATCAACCAATCCCACGGCGGTTCCGGCGCGCAGTCGCGAGCCGTGATCGACGGCCTGGAAGCCGATGTGGTGACGCTCGCGCTCGCCTATGACATCGACGCGATCGCGTCCAAGGGGTTGCTTGCGAAGAATTGGGCCACCCGGCTGCCGAACAATGCGACGCCTTATACTTCGACCATCGTGTTCCTGGTGCGCAAGGGCAATCCCTGGAAGATCAAGGACTGGCCCGATCTGATCAAACCGGGTGTGCAGGTGATCACGCCCAACCCGAAGACGTCTGGCGGCGCGCGCTGGTCATTCCTCGCGGCTTGGGCCTATGCGCTCAAGGCGCCGGGCGGCAACGCCGACAAGGCGAAGGCTTTCGTGACGACGCTCTACCACCATGTGCCGGTCCTGGACACGGGCGCGCGCGGTTCGACCACGACCTTCGCGCAGCGCGGCATCGGCGACGTTCTGCTGTCCTGGGAGAACGAGGCGCGCCTGGCGCTGAAAGAAAGCGGCGGCGATCAGTTCCAGATCGTCTATCCGCCCGTCTCGATCCGCGCCGAGCCGCCCGTCTCGGTGGTCGACAAGAATGTCGACAAGCACAACACGCGCGACATCTCCAACGCCTATTTGAACTTCCTCTACAGCAAGGAAGGCCAGGAGATCGAGGCGAAGAACTTCTATCGCGTGCGCGATCCGGCGATCGCCGCGGCGCACGCCGCCGACTTCCCGAACATCACGCTCTATGATTTCGGCGAGATCTTCGGCGACTGGCAAAAGGCGCAGTCCACCTACTTTGCCGACAAGGGCGTGTTCGACCAGATCTACAAGCCTGGTCAATGAGCATCATCGCCGCTGCTCTCCCAGTACGGCGATGGCGGAATCCGAGCGCGCTACCCGGCTTCGGGTTGACGCTCGGATTCACGCTGTTCTACCTGTCGGCGATCGTGCTGGTGCCGCTCGCCGCGCTGATCATCCGGCCATGGGAGATCGGGTGGAGCGGCTTTTGGGACATCCTGAGTGACGTCCGCGTCCAGCATGCGCTGCGGCTGTCGTTCGGCGCTTCCCTGATCGCCGCGGCGATCAACACGGTGTTCGGCGCGATGGTCGCCTGGGTTCTGGTGCGCTACCGGTTCCCGGGACGCGGCCTGCTTGATGCGTTAGTGGACCTTCCCTTCGCGTTGCCGACCGCGGTGGCCGGCATCGCGCTTTCGGCGCTCTACGCGCCCAATGGCTGGCTGGGACGGCCGCTGGCGGAGTTCGGCATCCGCATCGGCTATACCCCATACGGCGTGCTGATCGCGCTGATCTTCATCGGCCTGCCCTTCGTGGTGCGCACGCTGCAGCCCGTGCTGGCGGAGTTCGGCCGCGACGCCGAGGAGGCCGCAGCGACGCTGGGCGCGACGCGGCTGCAGACGATGCGGCGCGTCGTGTTGCCGGCGCTGGTGCCGTCCATCCTCACGGGCACAGCGCTTTCCTTTGCCCGCGCGGTCGGCGAATACGGCTCGGTGATCTTCATTGCCGGCAATCTGCCGGGCATCTCGGAAATCGCGCCGCTGCTGATCATCATCAAGCTCAACGAGAACGACTATGCCGGCGCCTCGGCGATCGGCGTGATCATGCTGGCGGCCTCGTTCGCGATGCTCCTCGCGCTCAATCTGCTGCAAAGCTGGAGCGCGTCGCGCCAATGAGCCCGCGCTTCGTGTCCCCCACCGCCGATCACTGGACGACGCGGTTCGGCCTGACCGCGCTTTCGCTGGCGTTCATAGGCCTATTCCTCGTGCTGCCGCTGATCGTGGTGTTCGGCGAGGCGCTCAACGATGGTCTCAAACCCGTCTGGGCCGCGATTGAGGAGCCCGACGCGCTGGCGGCAATCCGCCTGACGATCGTCGCCGCCGCGATCTCGGTGCCGCTCAATGCCGCATTCGGCGTCGCCGGGGCCTGGCTGGTGACCAAGTTCGACTTTCCGGGCAAGGGACTTCTCGTTACCTTCATCGATCTTCCCTTTTCGGTGTCGCCGGTCGTGTCGGGCTTGATCTACGTGCTGGTGTTCGGCCTGCAAGGCTGGCTCGGCCCGTATCTGTCGGCGCACGACATCCACATCATCTTCGCGCTGCCGGGCATCGTGCTGGCGACGATCTTCGTCACCTTCCCCTTCGTGGCGCGCGAGTTGATCCCGCTGATGAACGAACAAGGGCGCGACGAGGAAGAGGCCGCGGTCTCGCTCGGCGCATCGGGCTTGTCGATCTTCTGGCGCGTGACGCTGCCCAACATCAAATGGGGCCTGCTCTATGGCGTTCTTCTGTGCAACGCGCGCGCCATGGGCGAGTTCGGCGCTGTGTCGGTGGTATCGGGGCACATCCGGGGCCTGACCGACACGATGCCGCTGCACATCGAGGTGCTCTACAACGACTACCAGTATCAGGCGGCCTTCGCGGTGGCGATGCTTCTCGCCCTGCTGGCGCTCGTGACATTGGCCCTCAAGACATTTCTCGAATGGCGCTACGCGGACGAGATCGCCGCGACGCATCATCATTGATACGAAGGCAATTCCATGTCGTTGACCGTCGATTCCATCACCAAGCGCTTCGGCTCTTTCGATGCGCTTAAAGGCGTGAGCTTCACGGCGCCGCAAGGCGCGTTCGTGGCGCTGCTGGGGCCATCGGGCTCGGGCAAGACGACCCTGCTGCGAATTCTGGGCGGGCTCGAATTTTCCGACGCCGGGAGCGTGCATTTCGCCGATCTCAATTGGCTGGGCGTGCCGGCGCGCGAACGGCGCACCGGCTTCGTGTTCCAGCAATACGCGCTGTTCCGCCATATGACGGTGGAAAAGAACATCGCGTTCGGCCTGTCCGTGAAACCTCGGCGCGAGCGGCCCTCGCGCGCAAAGATCGCGCAGCGCGTGGAAGAGTTGTTGGCGCTGGTGCAGCTGGAAAGCCTCGGGAAACGCTATCCGAGCCAGCTGTCCGGGGGACAGCGCCAGCGCGTGGCCCTGGCCCGCGCGCTCGCCATCGAGCCGCGCATGCTGCTGCTGGACGAGCCGTTCGGCGCGCTCGATGCGAAGGTGCGCAAGGAATTGCGCGGCTGGCTGCGTGCGCTGCATGAGAAGCTGGGTCTCACCACGGTGTTCGTCACCCACGATCAGGAGGAGGCGTTCGAACTCGCGGACCTGGTGGCGGTGATGAACGGCGGCAAGATCGAGCAGTACGGGACACCCGCCGACGTGCGGCAATCGCCGCGGTCCAACTTCGTGCGCGACTTCATCGAGCTCAGGACGAACTGAACCTAGCGGGCGGGCAAAGTGGGGTTGGCGTGGCGGCCACTTTGCCCGCCCGCCGTAAAAGATGGCGTGCCCCACGGGATAGAAATGGGAACTGGCGGCTGATCGTCAGGCTTGGCCGATCGGCGAGAGAAACCGCTTCTTGGCGACGGCTTTTCCCGAACCAGATTTGAAGTATCGCTCAAATTGGCGCGCTATGATTTCCGTTTCAACCGCCACATAGGCGCGCAGTTTGGCGGGCAGATTTACTCTTGTGGAATCGACGTGACCTCTGCTGTGCGACGCAATACGTCGTCTCAGATCATTCGTCGAGCCGACGTAAATGTCGCCATTTCCGAGTTGGAGGAAATAGACATACCACATGCGACAGTCTCCCTGCGCTCCTGCGGAGCTTCGGGAGACACCCTACGCCGAATGAAACGCCGGTGGCCTGCCACCCGAAGCCGTGAAACGGCGCAGGGTGGCGCGCCCTACGGGAGTCGAACCCGTCTTGCAAGATTGAAAATCTTGAGTCCTAACCGATAGACGAAGGGCGCGGTTGGAAGCGGGGCTATAAGGCCCGTTCCGCCGCTTTGCAAGCCGGGGTCAGACGCCGGCCGGGGCGGCGTCTTCCAGTTGAAGTTGCACGCGTTTTTGGCCCTGCCAGACATCCGCGCGCAGCCGCCCCACGGCGTGGATGTTCTTGCCACGCGCCGCCAGCAAAGCCTCGCCAAGCGGCTGATCGGCGACGCGGAATGCGATGGCGTCGAGGCGCGCGCCGTCGCCGCCCAAGAGCCGCAGCCGCACATGCGCCTTGCCGACGACATCGGCGAATGCGACCCGGACGTCCGGCACGGCCAAGAGCGGCTCGGCATTGCCGGCGCCGAACGGGCCGGCCTGTGCGAAAGCCTCCACGAGATCGATCGTCGCGCCGGAAGGCGAGATGACGGCGTCGATGTCCAACATGCCAGGCGCCAGACTGTCGGCATTGGCGAACCGCGCGGCCAGGAAGGCGCGGAAGCCTTCGACCTGCTCGGGCCTGAGGCCGAAACCGGCGGCCATGGCGTGGCCGCCGCCACTGTCGATCAACCCGGCTTCGCGCGCGGCGCGAATGACGGCGCCGATATCGATCCCCGAAACCGAGCGGGCGGAGCCGCGTCCCAAACCGCCTTCGAACCCGGCGACGAGCGCGGGCTTGTTGGCGCGCTCCTTGAGGCGGCCGGCCACGATGCCGACGACGCCGGCGTGCCAGCCCTCCTTCGCGACGAAGACAAAGGGGCTGTCGGGATCGGCGGCGCTGAGCGCGATGGCCTCCTCGAGGATCATCGCCTCGATCGCCTGGCGTTCGCGATTGTGCGTATCCAACGCCAGCGCAAGCTCGCGCGCGGCGTCGGCGTCTTTTGCCGTCAGCAGTTCCACGCCGAGGCTGGAGCGGCCGACGCGGCCACCGGCGTTGATGCGCGGGCCGAACAGAAACCCCAGCGTGTAGGGCGTGAAGGGCGGCGCGATCTTCGCCACCTCGCCGAGGGCGGCGAAGCCGGCACGCTCCAATGTGTTCAATCGCGCCAGCCCCGCGCGCACGAAGGCGCGGTTGACGCCGGTCAGCGGCACGACATCCGCCACTGTGGCCAAGCCCACCAGATCGGCATGCTTGCGCAAATCCGGCTCGCTCGTTCCGCGCCGCGCGTAATACCCGGCCTCGCGCAGAGCCCGATTGAGCGCCACGGCGAACAGGAAGGCGATGGCGGCGGCACAGAGATGACCGAGACCCGATGTGTCGCCGGGCTGATTGGGATTGACGTGCGCCACGGCCGGCGGCGGCGCCTCGACCGCGTGATGGTCCAGCACGACGACGTCCAGGCCCTGCGCACGCGCGTCGGTGAGCGCCGCGACGGCGCCGGCGCCGCAGTCCACCGTGATGACCAGCGAGACGCCATCGTCTTTCAACCGGCGCAGCCCGGCGGCGTTCGGCCCGTAGCCTTCCGTCATGCGATCGGGAATGTAAACGCGAACCGCGACGCCAAGCGCGGCGAAGAATTCGCTGAGCAGCGCCGCCGATGCCGAGCCGTCAACGTCGTAGTCGCCCCACACCGCCATCTTCTCGCCGGACTCGAGCGCGGCCGCGACACGCGCGACGGCCTTGTCCATGTCCTTGAGGGTCAGCGGCTCGGGCAGAAGGCGCTTCAGCGTCGGGGTGAGATAGTCGGCCGCATCCGCCGGCGCGACGCCGCGCGCGATCAGAAGCCGGGCAAGCGGAAGGGCAAGCCGGCCGTCGCGCGCCAAGGCCTGCGTCAGGGCATCGTCGCTCGGCGTCAATCGCCAGCGGCGCCCCGTGACGGAACGCACGACGCCCAGCGCCGCGTCTTCGCCCGGGATCAATGTTCGGTTTGCCAGCATTGCCAAGCTCACCCTTCGACAAGCTCAGGGCGAGGATCTTTAGAGCAATCCTCATCCTGAGCTTGTCGAAGGATGGCGCGGTCGCTCACGAAGTCAGCGCTCATCCTTGAGATGGCGTGCGCGGCCATGGCGCGCCTTGATCCAGCGCACGGTGCCGGTGGCCGAACGCATCACCACGCTTTCGGTGGTGATGAAGCCGTCCTCGTAGTGCACGCCCTGGAGCATCGAGCCGTCGGTGACCCCGGTCGCGGCGAACACGACGTCGCCCGACGCCATATCGTGCAGGCCGTATTTGCGGTTCAGATCCTTCACGCCCCAGCGCGCCGCGCGTTCGCGCTCGGCGTCGTTGCGGAACACGAGGCGCGACTGCATCTGACCGCCGACGCAGCGCAAGGCCGCCGCCGCCAGCACGCCTTCCGGCGCACCGCCGATGCCCAGATAGATATCGATATCGGTGCTCGGATTGGTGCAGGCGATCACGCCGGCGACGTCGCCGTCGGTGATCAGCTTGATCGCGGCGCCCGTCGCCCGCACCTTGGCGATCAGCGCTTCGTGGCGCGGCCGATCCATGATGCAGGCCGTGATGTCCCTGGGTCTGATGCCCTTCGCCTCGGCGAGGCGATGGATGTTGTCGGCGGGATCGGCGTCGAGATCGATGATGTCGGCCGGATAGCCGGGGCCGATCGCGATCTTGTCCATATAGGTGTCGGGCGCGTTCAGCAGCGTGCCCGGCTCGGCCATCGCCATCACGGCGAGCGCGTTCGCCATCGCCTTGGCGGTCAGCGTCGTGCCTTCCAGCGGATCGAGCGCGATATCGACCGCGAGGCCGCCGGAGCCGACCTCTTCTCCGATGTAGAGCATCGGGGCTTCGTCGCGCTCGCCCTCGCCGATGCGCACGGTGCCGGAGATCGGTAGATCGTTGAACGCCTTGCGCATGGCTTCGACGGCGGCATGGTCGGCGGCGTGCTCGTCGCCGCGACCGATCTGCTCCGCCGCCGCAATGGCAGCCGCTTCGGTGACGCGCACGGCCTCGAGCGCAAAGGCGCGGTCGAGCGGGCTGTGTCTGCCGGGTGAAATCGCCGAATTTTTCGAGCTCAAGCGGCCTCCATCGGAATCATGCACGGGCGGGCGCGCACCTTGTCGGAGGTGGCAATCGCCTTCAAGGCGCGCTCGACAGAAGCCTGTGAGGTTTCGTGGGTGATCATGACGATCGACACGGGTTCACCGGGACTACGGCCGCGCTGGATCATGCTCTCGATCGAGACCTTCGCTTCGGCCAGGTGCCGCGCGATCTCGGCCAGGACGCCCGGCACGTCGAGCACCTCGAAGCGCAGATAATAGGCTGCGGTCGCGACGCCGGGGTCCGACGGTGCGAGCGGCTTCAAGGTCGCGGCCGGCCGGCCGAAGCTGGGGCCGAAATTGTCGCGCGCGACATCCACCAGATCGGCCACGACGGAGAGCGCCGTCGGCGCCGCGCCGGCGCCGCGACCCTCGAAGAAATAGCGGCCGGCGGGACCGGCATTGGCCATGACGGCATTGAACACGCCATCGACGTCGGCGAGCGGCGTGCCAGCCTTGACCATGGCGGGGCGCACGCGCTGGTCGATGCCCTGGGCCGTGCGGCGCGCGATGCCCAGGAGCTTGATGCGATAGCCGAACTCGTGGGCAAAGCGGATGTCTTCGGTGGTGATGCCCTCAATCCCCTCCACCGAGATGTTCTTCTGGTCGGGCACGGTGCCGAAGGCGAGGCTCGCCAGCAGAACCAATTTGTGCGCCGTGTCGCCGCCGCCGACATCGAGCAGGGGGTCGGCCTCGGCGTAACCGAGCCGTTGGGCATCCTTAAGGACGTCGGCAAAGCCCTGCCCCGTCGCTTCCATCTGGGTCAGAATGTAGTTGCAGGTACCGTTCAGAATGCCGCGCACCGCCTCCACGCCATAGGCGATCAAGCTCTCCCGCAGCACTTTGACGATGGGGATGCCGCCCGCCACCGCAGCCTCCCATTTGAGCGCCAAGCCGTTCTTCTCGGCCAGCGCAGCCAGCCGGGCACCGTGCTTGGCAAGCAGGGCTTTGTTGCCGGTAACGACATGCTTGCCGTTGGCCAGCGCGGCTTCCACCAGGGCTAGCGCCACGCCGTCCTCGCCGCCGATCAGCTCGACCACGACATCCACGTCAGCCTTGGCCAGCGCAACCGGGTCACTCACCCAGAGAAAGCCGGAGGTGTCGAAGCCGCGATTCTTGGCCCTGTCACGGGCCGAAACGGCGACCACATCGAGCCGGCGGCCGGTCCGCTCGGCCAGTTCGGGATTGGCGAGCGCCTTGACGACGCCCCCGCCGACCGTGCCCAGGCCGGCCATCGCGATGCGCAGGGGCTTCACTTGGCGTCTTCCAAAACCGCTGGTTCGTTGACCCGCAGCGAGAGAAACTTCTTCACGTTGCGCGCCGCCTGGCGGATGCGGTGTTCGTTCTCGACCAACGCCACACGGACGAAGCCTTCGCCATACTCCCCGAAGCCGGTGCCCGGCAGGACGGCGACCTTGGCGTGGATCAGCAACTGCTTGGCGAACTCCATCGAGCCCTTCTCGCGATAGGATTCGGGAACGGGCGCCCAGGCGAACATCGAGGCCGACGGAGAGGGAATATCCCAGCCCGCCCGCTTCATCGATTCGACCAGCACGTCGCGGCGGGATTTATAGGTCGCGCGGATCTCGTCGGCGCAGTCCTGTGGGCCGTTCAGGGCCGCCGCAGCGGCCACCTGGATCGGCGTGTAGGCGCCGTAATCAAGGTAAGATTTGATTCGGCCGAGGGCATGAATGAGATGGCGGTTGCCCGCCGCGAAACCCATGCGCCAACCGGGCATGGCATAGGTCTTCGACAGCGACTGGAATTCGATCGCGATGTCCTTGGCGCCGTCGATTTGCAGGATCGAGGGCGGCGGGCTCTTGTCGTCGAAATAGATGTCGGCATAGGCCAGATCGGACAGAACCCAAATCTCATGTTTCTTCGCGAAGGCCACGATTTCCTTATAAAAATCGAGTTCGACGACCTGCGCCGTGGGGTTCGAGGGGTAGTTGACGACCAACGCCAGGGGCGACGGCACCGAGTGCTTCACGGCGCGGCCAAGCAGGCTCAGATATTCCTCCGGCGTCCGCGCCGGAACGTGGCGGATTGCGGCGCCGGCCAGGATGAAGCCGAAGGCGTGGATCGGATAGGCGGGGTTCGGGACCAGAACGACGTCGCCCGGCGCCGTGATCGCCTGGGCCAGATTGGCGAAGCCTTCCTTCGAGCCGATATTGGCGATGACCTCGGATTCCGGATCAACTTTGACCCCGAAGCGCCTGGCATAGAACGCAGAATAGGCCCTCCTGAGTCCCTTGATGCCGCGGCTGGCCGAGTAGCGGTTGGAGCGGGGGTCGCGCGCCGTCTCGATCAGCTTGTCGACGATATGCTGCGGCGTGGGCATGTCGGGATTGCCCATCGAGAAGTCGATGATGTCCTCACCGGCCGCACGCGCCTTGGCCTTGAGGATGTTGACCTCCTCGATGACGTAAGGCGGCAGGCGCTTGATGCGGTAGAAATCGGTTTGCATTGCCCCGTCAATCCTACTCGGTGTCATGGCCCGCAGAAGCGGGCCATGACAATAAGGGATTTCGGCCCGCGGCAGAGCGAAAACCTACCCCTGGATGAAGATCTCCGCCCGGCGGTTGCCGTCTTCGCCCTGGGGCATGGACTCGTAGTAGACGGGCTGGCTGTCGCCGACCGCGTCCACAAGCACGCGGCTGGCAGGAACGCCCTGGCGGATGATTTCCGCCGCCACGGCATTCGCCCGGGCCTGGGACTTGTTGAATATCTCCTCCAGATGCTTCTCCACCGGCATGTTCGCGGTCCGGCTGGAGGAATGGCCGACGACCTTGATGAAGCCGGTCCCGCCGCGCTCCTGGAAGGCGGTCACCGCCGCTCGGACCTGCTCGCGCCCTGCCGCTGTCAACTTGGTTCCATCACCCGGGAACAGGACCACCGCCGTCGGGGGCAGGCCTGCCGCATTGGCATAGACGCTGGGAGACGGCGCGTTCAGGACGTCCAGGTTGGCGACCACCGACCCGCCCATCACCTCAGGACCGCCGACCGCCCGCATCTTGCCGCGTTTGAGCCGGGGTGACACTTCCGCCACGGCGGTGTCGGACGGCGCCACCGGCCCGACGGCGATGCCGGCGTTCGACGCGGTCTGTTCATACCGCGAGATAATTGGCCGGGCGACGAATTGCGAGATATTCGGGTCGAGCGGCGGGGCCGAAGAGCGCTTGAAGCCTAGCTGGGCGTCGGCCATCCGCGTGGGCAAGCCTGGAGCTGTACCGACAGCCGGGACGGCCGGTTGACCGCCGGCAGCAGCGGCGGCGGGGGGCGGCGCCACGGGTGCCGCTGCGACGGGCGCCGCTGCTACGGGCGTGGTTGGCGCCGCAGCCGGTGGCGCGTTGTCGGCGGGTGCCGGAGCAGGCGTCGCATCGGCAGCCGGAGGCGCCGCCGCGGGCTCGGGCTGAGGCGGTGAGGCATCGGCGACGGCGGTTCCGGGAGCAGGCGCCGGACCGGGAGGCGGAGCCGCCGCTTCGGTACCGCCGCGCAGCGCCTCGGCGCTGTAATTGGCCTTGGCGCGGTCCGCCGCCAGCGAGTCGGCAACCTCGCGCTGAGCATCGGGGGTCGTGGTGCCGCTCGGCTTGTCCGGCACGCTGGCCAGATCGGGCGACGTCGGCGCACCGGCGTCCGCGGTGTCGGCCGGCACGGGCGGGAATCCGTTCGCGTCGGCGGTGGGCGTGCCGGCAGCCGGCGTGTCGTCGCCGATCAGATCGTCGATGGTCGAACAGGCGCTGGTGCTCAACGCGAAAACCAGCACGGCCACGAGGCGCAACGCTGTTTTGTTCATGCCGTCCAACCTCAGCCCAAAGCGGAATCTGTTAAGGTTTGGGTATACAGGCGCGGCCGCACGCTTCCAAGCCAATCGACCCGACAAATGCATGAAATCTTGTGGCAAATTGGACGTTGGGCGAAAATCTGCCCGCCTTGCAGGCACGCGACTGCACGCGCTATCACCCAAGAGCGACGCGAGCCGGTGAAAAGCCATGCAGAAGAAGCTCGACGATTCGGGGACCGCCGGGACGGACGCTAAGCCGCAGGGCGCGCCATCCGCAGCGGCGAGCCCCTACACGCTCGGCGACCCGGCCGAATTCGCGCGAAACATGATGAAGGCGGGACAGCAATCGCAGAAGTTGCTGACCGACTTTCTCAAGCGTCAATCTGGCGCGGGCAAGGAACCGTTCGATCCGCTCAACCTTGCCCAGCCCTTCATGGCCCTGGTCAAGGCCATGAGCAGCAACCCTGCCGCCATCGTGGATGCCCAGTTTCAGCTCTGGCGGGACTTCCTGGGCCTTTGGGAGAGCACGGCGCGAAAGCTGATGGGCGGCGAGGCGGAACCCGTGGTGGCGCCCAAGCCGGGCGACAAACGCTTCAAGGACAAGGATTGGCAGGAAAACCAGATATTCGACTTCATCAAACAGTCCTACCTGCTGACCGCCAACTGGATGCAGGACACGGTGTCCAAGGTGCAGGGCATCGACGACGATACGCGCAAGCGCGTCTCCTTCTATACAAAGCAGTTCGCCGACGCGGTCGCGCCGACCAATTTCATCCTCACCAATCCCGAAGTGCTGCGCGCCACGCTGCAGTCCAACGGCGAAAACCTCGTCAAGGGGCTCGACAATCTTCTCGCCGACATCGAACGCGGCAAGGGCCAACTGGCGATCCGCCAATCCGCCGATACCTTCGAGATCGGCAAGAACATCGCGACGACGCCCGGCAAGGTGGTGTTCCGCAACGAGCTGCTGGAGCTCCTGCAATACGATCCGACGACCGCGCAGGTCCATGAGCGGCCGCTGCTGATCTTCCCGCCCTGGATCAACAAGTTCTACATCATGGATCTGCGGCCCGAGAACTCGTTCATCCGGTGGCTGGTGAGTCAGGGCTACACCGTGTTCGTGGCCTCCTGGGTCAATCCCGATCGCCGCCTCGCGCAGGAAACCTTCGAAGACTATATGCGCAAAGGCATCTTCGCCGCGCTCGACGCCGTCGAGCAGGCAACGGGCGTCAGCGATCCCAACGTCGTGGGCTATTGCATCGGCGGCACGCTCCTGACCGCGACGCTCGGCTACATGGCCGCGACGAACGACACGCGGGTGAACTCGGCGACCTTCTGGGCGGCGCAGGCCGATTTCAGCGAGGCGGGCGATCTCACCGTCTTCGTCGACGAGGCTCAGCTCGAGGCGCTCAAGGAGCAGATGGACAATGCCGGTGGCGTGCTCGAAGGCTCCAAGATGGCGACGACCTTCAACATGCTGCGCGCCAACGACCTGATCTGGTCCTTCGTGATCAACAACTACATGCTCGGCAAGCA
>Ga0265320_10000537_pt1 | contig 29322 bp, 17 predicted proteins | sample 4827metaG_FD_202087 | JGI IMG/M metagenome (GOLD analysis project Ga0265320, IMG submission 202087) | Rhizosphere microbial communities from Carex aquatilis grown in University of Washington, Seatle, WA, United States - 4-8-27 metaG | ecosystem: Host-associated > Plants > Roots > Rhizosphere >... | reverse complement strand
GGCGAGCAAACGACCGTCGCCGCCGATCACGACGCGCGCGCCGGCTGCGCGCATCGGCCTGGCGCCGTCGCGCGCCGGCCATTTCAGTGCCGCTCCCCACGGCGATGCCGGATCGGTCGCGGCGAGAAGTCGAGCAACGCCCTTGTCGTCGGGCTCGCGCCCGCTTCGAAGCAATTCCTCGGCGCCGGGCTCGGCGAACTGCGCCGCGCCGAGCCCCTCGATGAAGTAGCCGCGTCGCACGCGACCGGCTTCTTCCATGGCACGCAATACTTCGTAGACGGCGGAGAAGCCGCCGGGGACGCCTTCGGCGTGGAGCGCCTCGCGAACGAGCACGCCGTGGCGGAGCAGGAGCGCGCGGACCAGCGCCGTGCGGCGCTCCGTCTCGGTCGCCGCGCCGTAACGAAGGAGCGACCATCGCCCCTCGCTGCCGGGTAAGGCGCGACTGATGCGCACCCCGCGCTTGCGATCCGGCTCGCCGCCTTTCGCGAGGGATCGGAGCGGCTGGAGCGTGTCGTTCGTCGCTTCGCCGGCCCAGACGAGCTCCCACAGCGCCGCGAGCGCGTCGTGGGGGAACGCGCCGACCATCGCGACGAGCTCGTCGAAGAAGACCGCGCCGCGTGCGGCGAGCGCTTCGCGGAGGCGTCCCGCGAGGGCGCCGCCCGCGAGCGACGGCTTCGGCGCCAGCTCGCCGAAGTGCGCGCGAAAAAACAACGCGACCCGCCCGCCGCCACCGCCCGACGCTTCCATGCCGCGCCACACCACTTCTCCCGAGGCCAGCAATTGGTCGAGATTTGCCGGCGCAAATCGCGGCACGCGCGACGGCAAAATGTCCGAGTCGAGGTCGCTCACCGGGAGCGGGCACCCTTCGAGTCGTTCGATGGCTTGCCGGAGGATCTCCGAACCGCGAGCGCCGCGGTCGATCCCCTGCCAGCGTAGCAAGAAGCGCGCGTAAGCGACCTGATCGACGGGTTCGACTTCCTTGCGGAGGGCGGCGAGCGAACGACGCTTGATGGACTTGAGGACGTCGTTGTCGCAAAACGTGATTCCCGGGCGATCCGGGTGGATCTCGCCGCGAACGAGCCGCCCGCGCGACAGGAGCACCTCGAGGGCCGCGAGCACGGCGGGAACGGGCGCTCGGTAGCGCGCGGCGAAGTCTTCCGGCGCGAACGGTCCGTGGGTTCGGGCATAGCGCGACACCAGATCGACGAGCGGCTCGCGCGACGGCTCGAGAAACGCGACCGGAACTCCGGGCGGCGGCATCACCCCGAGCGCGTCCCGAAAGCGCCCGGTGTCTTCGACGGCGATCACCCGCTCTTCGCCGCCGAATCGCACGCGCACGAGCCGCCGAGCGGCGAGAAGCGGCGCGAGCAATTCGTCCTTCGACGCGCCGAGCCGGAGGTCGAGCTCGGCGTCCGACAGATCGCCGACGAAGAGGCAGAGGTCGTGCAGCTCGTCCGGATGCCGCGGCGGATAATCGAGCCGGAGCACCAACCGCTCGACATCGGCGATGGCAGCCGGGTCGAGCAGCTCCGACAACTCCACTTGTCCGAGTAGCTCCCGGAGCTGCGATTGATCGATGGCCAGGGCGGCCGCGCGGCGCTCGGCGAGCGGGGCGTCGGACTCGTAGATGAAATTCCCGATGTAGCTGAAGAGGAGGCTCACCGAAAACGGCGAAGGCCGGCTCGCCTCGAGCGCCGTCACGCGGACCTTCGACGCCCGCACGTCGCCGAGCAGCTCGACCAGCGCCGGCACGTCGAACACGTCCTTCAAACATTCGCGATACGTCTCGAGGAGAATCGGGAACGAGCCGTAGCGCGACGCGACTTGCAAGAGATCCGCGGCGCGCTTGCGCTGTGCCCAGAGCGGCGAACGCTTGCCCGGGTGACGGCGCGGCAAGAGGAGCGCACGCGCGGCGCATTCGCGAAAATGCGACGCGAAGAGCGCGGTTTGCCCGAGCGCCCCGATGAGTAGCTCCTCGACTTCTTCCGGCTCGGGAATGAGGGTCGCGACCGCCGGGGGTTCGTCGCTCTCCGGAAACCGGAGGACGATCCCGTCGTCGGTCCACACCGACTCGGCCACGATGCCGAGCTCGCGCTTGCACTTTTCACCGATGCACACGGCGAGCGGGGCGTGCACGCGCGCGCCGAACGGAGACAAGATGCACACCCTGAAGTCGCCCACCTCGTCTTCGAACCGTTCGACGACGAGCTCGCGATCGGTCGGGACCACGTACGGCGGCTCCTGCTGTTCGCGGACGTATGCGACGAGATTTTTCGCGGCACGTTCGTCGAGAAAATGTTCTTTCGTCAAACGGCGGAGCGACGCCTTGTCCGTCTCCTGCGTGACCGTGCGGAGCAGTTCGCCGATGCCGCGTCCGAGCTCCACGCTTCGGCCGAGACGGTCGCCGTGCCAGAAGGGCATTTTCCCGGGTTCTCCGGGCGCCGGCGTGACCAGGACGCGGTCGTGGGTGATCTCGACGATCCGCCAGCTCGATGCGCCGAGAATGAACACTTCCCCCTCGCGCGCCTCGAAGACCATTTCTTCGTCGAGCTCACCCACGCGACGGCTCGTCTTCTCGGTGCCGCCGTCGGCCAAAAATACGCCGTAGAGCCCGCGATCGGGAATGACGCCGGCGTTGACGATGGCAAGCCGCTTCGCGCCCTTGCGCGCTTCGAGGACGTTCCGATCGCGGTCCCAGGTGAGTCGCGGCCGGAGCTCGGCGAATTCGTCGGAGGGGTAACGGCCCGACAGCATGTCGAGCACGCCCTCGAACGTCGGCCGCGGAAGCTCCGCGAACGGCGCGGCCCCGCGCACGAGCGAAAAGAGGTCGTCTACGGTCATTCGTTCGTCGATCGCGACGGCCGCGACGATCTGCTGGGCGAGGACGTCGAGCGGGCTTCTCGGGTAGTGGGTGGCCTCGATGTCGCCCGAGCGCATACGTTTCGCGGCTTCGGCGCACGCGACGAGATCGCCGCGGTGCTTGGGAAACAGCGTTCCTCTCGGGTTCCCTCCGACTCGATGATTCGCGCGCCCGATGCGCTGAATACCGGACGAGACCGAGGGCGGCGCCTCGATTTGCACGACCAACTCCACCGTGCCGATGTCTAGGCCGAGCTCGAGCGAGCTCGTCGCGACGATGCACGGCAGCGTTCCCCCCTTCAGCGCATCCTCGATCTCGACGCGCTGCTCGCGCGCGACGGAGCCGTGATGGGCGCGCGCGAGCGGCTCGCCCGCGGTTTCGTTGATCGCGTTCGCGAGTCGTTCGGCGAGCCGGCGATTGTTGACGAACACCATCGTCGAACGGTGCGAGCGGACGAGCTCGACGAGTCGGGGGTAGATGGACGTCCAGATCGACCGCGGAGGCTCGCCGTCCTGGTGCCCCCGGAGCGCGCCCGGTCGCTCCGAGCTCCGGAGGTTCGCCATGTCGTCGATCGGCACTTCGATACTGAGCTCGAGAGGCCGATCTTCGCGCGCGTCCGCGATGTGCACGTCGCGCGCGCGGAGCGCGGCGGGCGTCGCCTCGAATCCACCGAGCAAGCGAGCGATCTCGTCGAGCGGGCGCTGCGTCGCGGAGAGACCGATGCGCTGGAGCGGCGGCTTCGACGAACGCAGCGCTTCGAGCCGTTCGAGCGACAAGAACAGATGCGCGCCGCGCTTCGTGCCGGCCATGGCGTGGATCTCGTCGACGATGACGGTGTCCACCGAGCGCAACGCTTCGCGCGCCTGAGACGTGAGCATCAGATAGAGCGACTCGGGCGTCGTAATGAGGATGTCCGGCGGATTTCTGGAGAAACGAGCTCGCTCGGAGGCCGGCGTGTCCCCGGTGCGCATCGCCACGCCCAGCGCACGGTGGGAAATACCGAGGCGTTCGGCGGTGCGCTCGATGCCGACCAACGGCGCGCGGAGGTTGCGCTCGACGTCCATGACCAAAGCCTTGAGCGGCGAGACGTACAGGACTCGGCAGCGCTCGACCTTTTCCGGCTCGGGCGTGAAGAGCAATCGGTCGATCGCGCAGAGAAACGCCGCGAGCGTCTTGCCCGACCCGGTCGGAGCGACGAGAAGCGTGCTCTTGCCCTCCAGGATGAGCGGCCACGCCCGCTGCTGCGCGAGCGTCGGCGTCGTGAACGTTTCTTCGAACCACACACGCGTCGCGTGACCGAGCGACGCGAGGGGCACTTCGTCGTCGGGCTCGGCGCCGTGCCGGGCGCGCTCAGCGTTCGCGCTCATGCCACGACCCGCGACGGCTGACAGACGGGGCAGTAGTAAGTGGACCGGTGCGTCGCGCCCTGCTTCTTCACTGCGATGATCGCGCCGCAGTCGTAGCACCGCTCCCCCGCGCGTTCGGACACTGACACCGCGCGTTCGCCGAGCCGTCGACCGACGCGCGTCTTTCGTTCGTGACGGCTCCCGCTGAACGGATCGGGGATGGTCCGCTTTCGACCGTGGACGTTGTCACGCATCTGCCGGTGCGCCAGGACGAGCAATGACTCGAGCTCGGCCGCCGTATGCGCCGACACGGCAGCGAAGGGATCGAGACGACACGTGAAACAAAGCTCGCTCTTCCAGACGTTTCCAATCCCCGCGATCACGCTCTGATCCATCAGAGCCTCGCCGAGCGGCGTTTCGCCACACCGTGAGAGCCGGATTGCCGCGGCGGCGACGTCGAATTCCGGCGCGAGCAGATCTGGGCCCAAGGTTCGCAAATGCAAATCCTTGGAAAGGTCGGAAGTGCGCAACAATCGGGCAACCGGCGCGCTCTCGCAGACGACGCGATGACTTTCGGTGTCGAGGACCACCACCACGCGTGACTCGTTCAGACGGCGAGAATCGTCGCGCGGGTAGATGGCGACCCGGCCGTTCATCTTCAAATGGACGTGGAGCGAGAACCCGCCTTCGAAGTGAACCAGCAAGTTTTTCCCTCTAGCCTCGACGCCGATCACGTGGCGACCGGCCAGGCCGCGCGTGTCGTCCGTGCGCCGCACGAGACGGAGCTCTCGAAGTGGTTTGCCGACGAGCGCCGGCGCGAGTCGCAGCGCAACGTGATGGAGGCTATCTCCTTCGGGCATCGGAATGTTTCAAGAGCGCATCGGACGTTTGACGGGGACGAGACGCGGAGGCAACGGTATCAGACGCGTGAGTTGCGTCGACCCGACTTCACGAGCGCGCTAGAACGTGGCTCGAGGCTCTGGCTCGCCTCGTGCTAAGAGGGAAGAACTGATGACCACGTCAGCTCAAAACTTCTCCTGCTCACTCGATTCACTCCTCTCGTCCCGAGAGCAAGTTCGTCTCGAACTTCATCTCCTTTCGATGGAAGCGCGTCGCCAGTGGGATGAATACGAGACGCAAATTCTCGCGTTCGAGGACCTGGCGGGCGGCGCGGTCCACGAGCTCGCGCAGCACTCCGTCGAGGCCGCGAAGCGATTGACGGACTCGGTCAACGAGTTCGCCACTCTGCACCTTCGCAACGTCCATCGAAACGAACGCCACGATCGAGAGAGCGAACGAGACAAGCCGTCTCAACACGACTCGCTGTCCGGCGAGGAAGCCGCTCCGCCGAGCACGTTGAAGCGGCTCCTGGACGTGAAAGACCGCCTGCTCCAAGCGGCATCGACGATCCGCCATCCATCGACCGGCGGCACTACGCGCTAACGGCTCACTGTCCGGGCTCGCGGGTCAGCCACCGCGAGAGCGTCTTGTCGTCGATCCCGAGCGCCTCCGCGGTGAGCATTTTGCGAGCCCCCAATTTGTCGTGCGCCCACGCGACGTACTGGCGTTGCATCTCGCGGAGCGGCAGCACCGCTTGGCCGAAGTCGAGGGTCGGGGTAGCCGTCGCAGCGAGCGAGAGCGGGAGGTCGGCGGCCTCGACCACCGACTTGTTGCCGAGGAGGACGGTGCGTTCGACGAGGTGTTCGAGCTCGCGCACGTTGCCGGGCCAGCCATAGTCGAGTAGCCGTGCCATGGCGCTCGGAGAAAACCTTTCGACGACCGAGCCCGGGTGTCGCGCGAGCGACTGACGCAGGAACGTCTCGAGCAAGGCCGGAACGTCTTCTCGGCGATGTCGCAGCGGCGGCAGCTCGATCGTGACGACGTCGAGTCGATACAGGAGATCCTCGCGAAAATGGCCGCTCGCGATCCGATCCCGCAGATTTCGATGCGTGGCCGCGACGACGCGCGCGTTCATCGCGCGCTCCTTGTTCGACCCCACGGCGCGCACGACGCTCCGCTCGAGGACGTCGAGCAATTTGGCCTGGAGGGCCGGCGATAGATCGCCGATCTCGTCGAGAAAGATCGTTCCGTCGCTTGCTTCCTCGAAGAGCCCGGCACGCTGCGACACCGCACCGGTGAACGCGCCCTTCGCGTGACCGAAGAGCTCGCTTTCCAGTAGAGCCTCGGGGAGCGCGGTGCAATTGACGGTGACGAACGGAGAGCTCGAACGGCCTCCGTGCGAATGGAGCGCGCGAGCCAATAGACCCTTGCCGGTGCCCGTTTCGCCGACGATCAGGACCGGCACCGAGGTATCTGCAACGCGCTCGACGAGGTCGGTGACGATACGCATGCCGTCGCTCTTCGCGACGAAACCGTCCGAAGAGAATCGCTCCTTCAACGCGCGCCGGAGCGACACCGTTTCGCGTCGCAAGCGCGCGTCGTCGAGCGCGCGCCCGAGAAACAGCGCAAGCTCGTCCATTTTGAACGGCTTCGTGAGGTAGTGATAGGCGCCGCGCCGGATCGACTCGACGGCAGAATCGACGGCGCTGTACGCCGTCATGATGATGACCGGCCGCTCGGGGGCCGCACGGCGCGAAATCTCGAGGAGTCCGATGCCGTCGAGCTCCGGCATGCGAAGATCCGCGACGACCGCGTCGAAGCGATCTTCTTGGGCGAGCTTCGCAGCCTCGACGCTGGATGCGACGGGTGTCGCGTCGTAGCCACGCTCGGACAATCCGTCGGCGACCATTTCGGCCATCGGCATTTGATCGTCCACGACGAGCACGAGCGGCCTCGGAAGGCGCGTGCCCGTTTCGCGCTTCGTCGTCTTCGTCACGAGGGCTCCTTCGCGGCGAGTTCGACGGCCGCACGCGTGCCACGCAATCCGCTACCGTCGCAGGCGCCCCGCGCGCCGAGCGTCAGCTTGCCGCCGTGGTGCTTCACGATTTCGGTGGCGATGGCCAGACCGAGCCCGGTTCCTTTTCCGACCGGCTTGGTGGTGAAGAACGGCTCGGCCGCTCGCTCCAACGCTTCCGGCGCGATGCCCGCTCCGTCGTCGGTGACCACGAAGCAGACCCGTTCTCCGTCCGACAGGACCTCGAGCTCGACGTTCCCGCCTCGAGTGCAGGCGTCGCATGCGTTCAAGAGAAGATTGATGAGCACTTGCTCGATCAACCTCGGGTCGCAGGCGATGTCCGGAAGAGAAGAGCCGATCCGCGTCGAGAGCGTCACGCCGGCGTCGTCGAAGCGATGCTCCACGAGGTCGCGGGACGCTTCGGCGACGACGCGCGGGCTCACTCGCTCGAGCGGAGAGAATTCGCCTCTGGCGAGATTCAAGAAGCCGCGCACGACCAGATTGATCCGGGTGCCCTGCTCGATGATCGACTTCACGAAGGCGCGGGCTCGTTCGTCGCCCTCGACCTTGGGGAGCAGCTGTTCGGCGCGGCCCACGATCACACCGAGGGGTGTCGATACCTCGTGTGCAATCCCGTTCGCGAGCGTGGCCATGGTCGCGAGCTTGTCGATCTGCACCAGCTGCTTTTCCCGGTCGCGCACGAGCTCCGCAACGGTGAGCTCTCGCTCCAGCTCGAGCTCCTTTCGTTGCTTTCGACGCGCGAGCCCGCCAAATGCGAGGACGAGCCCCGAAGCGAGCCCGACGCCGACGATGAACCGCCATTGCGCACGCGCTTGGCGATCTCGTTCGCGGAGCGCCGTCGCGAGCACCACGATGCCCCATTTGCCCTTAGGGCCGGCGAAGGTGGCGATGCCCGCCACGGCCATGCGCCTCGGAAGCGACAGGGTTTCAGCTTCGGCGCGCTCGACCATCACCCACGGCGCCCCGTTCGCGAGCCCCCGAGCGATCGCGTCGCTGTGAAAGCGCTGGCCGTCAATCGACCCGAGCTCGGCGCCGAGCGGACGCGCGAGCAAGATCAGGAGGCGTCCCGGTTGCTCCACGGTGCGAGCGTCCGAGAGGAGAACGCGAGCGTCCGCAGAAAGCGCCGCGTCCCCGAGACTAAGCACGTGGTCCGAAACCGCGGCGGCGAGCGCGTGGGCCAAGGTCGCTTGCTCGGCCGCGAAATCCGAAAGGGCACGCTCCGCTTCTCGTCGGGCGTCCCAGTAGGCCAGCGCGGTGATGCCGACGATCGCGACCACCATCCACGCACCGAGAGGGAACCTCAACGCCGCGCGACCGGCCCGGCGTTGCGGAGGCGAAAACCTTTCGAGCGGAACCGTGGTCGTCAATTCGGCAGGTTGTAGAGCAAGACCGGAATTTATTCGACCCCGACGGCCCCGTCGTCGCGCCGACTGGTGCAGACGGTCTCAGCTGTGAGGCGCAGGTGTCGATGTTCCGTCGTCCAGGCTGCGCGGAGAGAGCGACGGGCGGCGTGAGATTCTGCCACTTTGCGAGTGCACTCATCGCCGCCCCATGCACCGGATCGAGCGACGAGACAGGAGCGGCACCGCGCTTGCAGAGTTTCATCTTCGTCCAGCCGGAGCATCGCTCCAAGGAGCACGCGATGAAGTCGTTACACCGTTTTGCAATGCTAGGAATCGCGGCAAGCGCAGCAGGATTTGCCTTCACCGTGGAGGCGCGCGCCGACGAAGTGGTCGTCCCCGGAAAAGAGGTCTCGGCGACGCACACCGAACCCAATCGCGCCATGCTCGATAGCGGCGTGTTCGCGCTCGGAGTGCCGTACGTCACGTCGATCATCGTCGGCGCGACGAGCAACCACCCGGGCGACAAGGACCTGTACGTCCCCGTCGCGGGGCCGTGGATGGATCTCGGAGACCGGCACTGCTCGTTCGGTTCGTCGTGCAATCACGAAGGGCTGAACAAGGGTCTTTTGATCGTCGACGGGATCTTCCAGGGCATCGGCGCGCTGCAGATCGTCGGCGCCTTTCTCTTCCCGGAGACCATCACCGTCACCAGCGCGAGCACCGAGCATCACCTCGCGCTCAGCGACGTCTCGCACGTCCAGGTCGGTCCTTCCGGCGTAGGGTCGGGGTACGGTCTTTCGGCGATCGGCCGATTCTGATCCGGCGCTCGTCGCCGACGAGCGTCGCTTCGTCGGAGTCGTGATATGACACCGACATGGCGTTTGTCGGATTTGCAGACGCGGACGCGAAGTTCTTCAAGGCACTCGCGAAGAACCAAAACCGAGACTGGTTCCTCGCGCACAAGGCCGAGTTCGAAGAGGGTTGGCAAGCTCCGATGAAGGAGCTTCTCGGGGAAGTTCGAAGCAGGGTCGACGCAACGTTCAAACACGTCGACCTCGACGAGCCCAAGCAGTTTCGCATCTTCCGCGACGTCAGATTCTCGAAGGATAAATCCCCCTACAAGACGCACATCGGCGGTGTGCTCCCGACGAAGCGGTCGGGCAAGACGCATGAAGTTCCCATCGCGCTCTACTTTCACGTCGGTAACCCCGGCACGTTCGCGGCCGCTGGTCACTACATGATGGACGCGCCGGCGCTCGCGAAGTTTCGCGAGGCGGTAGCCGACGACAAGCGCGGGCGAGACCTCGAGAAACTGCTCGCGTCACTCGCCAAAAGAGGATTTTCGGCGGACTCGCACGATACGTACAAGCGCGTCCCGAAGGGTTACGAGCCCGACCATCCACGGGCCGCGCACTTGAAGCGTAAAGGGCTCACGGTGAGCTTTCCCGCGATGCCCCCAGGGTTACTCGCATCGCCCAAGCTCACGCCGTGGCTCGTATCGCACGTGAAGACCGCCGCGCCGCTCGTCGAGTGGCTCGTGTTCGCGACGCGGTGATCGGGCTGCGAACGCGCGGCCGCGCGGTATCGGCGCAGGCATCGAATCGCGACGCCTGCTTCGGCACCGAACGAGTTCAGCGACAGAGCGTGATGGCGGCCGCGTTCGCGGGATGGTTCGCAGCGCCGATGAACACTCGCGACGGATCAGGCTTTCCATCGACCAGCAGGTAAAACGCAAGGCACCGCGAGCCCGTCAGATGGAAATCGAATCCATCGAGGCCGCCCTTCGTGCTGAAGTCGAACGTCAATTCCGATCCTTCGGGGCGCACCCGATCCCGAGACTCGAGCGCCAGCGGTCTGATGTCGGAGAGCGCTCCGCCCGCGTCCGGCCACACGCGCCCGGTGAAACGGTGGAGGTTCGTCTCGGTGGTGCTGCGGAAATGCCAACGCATACCGTCGCCGTCGTGCCAGATCCACATCCCGAGAGCCGCGCCCGGATGCATCCGCGAGGGCTGGCCGGTCCCTTCGTTCACTTTGTGCTCGTAAGGCGGTGCCGCGGGTCTGGCGGGCGGCGCGTAAATGGGCTGCGCCGCGGGGGGCGCTTCGACTGGTGCCGCCGCGACGGGGGCCGCTGCAGGCGGCGCTTCGACGACGGGCGTCGCAGGCGCCGGAGTTGCGGGCGCCGGCATCGCCGTGGCTGGCGGCGGCGGCGGGGTCTGCGGCGCCGGGTCGACGACGCACCCAGTCGCAGAACAGCACGTAACTGCCGAGACGAAGCAAAGCACCAGTTTCGTTTTCGATGACTCCATACGCCGACTGTACAGGTGCGCCCTCTGACCATCAACGAGTCCGCACAGGGCGAGGGACGAGCGCGAAAGTCCGTGCGCGCTGAACCGCGAGCCGGTGCCCGGCTCGGAGGATGAAGAATCCCTTAGCTTTGGCTCTAAGTTTCCTGACGTTCGATGCGACCGTCGACGTGCTTGGCAAAGCGGCCGTCCTCACGGGCATGGACGGGGCCGTCGCTGGGCCAAGGCCAACCGCCGAACTTCGTCGCTTGGTAGTCGACGATGGCGCGCTGAATTTCGGCGCGGGTGTTCATGACGAAGGGACCGTGCTGAACGACGGGCTCGCCGATCGGTCGACCTTGAAGAAGAAGGAGCTCGCATCCGTCCACGCCCGCGGCGAGCGGTATCGCGACGTCGCTCCGCACCACCATCGCGGCGTTCGCGCGGATCGTGTCGCTGCCCAACCCGAGCGACGTTCCGCGAAAGAAGAACAACATACGCACCGTGCTCGCACGAGACGCGGGGGGAAGCGTCCACGTCGCGCCCGGTTCGAGTTTGAGAGTCCAGATCGCGACGTCGGTGTCGGCGCGCGCAGCCCAGGAGTGCGGTGGCGGTGCCGGCGGCCGCTTACCGTCGAGCTCGCCGGCGACGAGCGTCACCTCCGTACGACGCGCGGCCGAGTCGGTGAACAGGCACCGCGGCACGTCGTGGTTCCACAACATCGCGAAGTGCGGCGGCACCAGCTTGTCTTCGGCGGGCAGGTTCAGCCAGATCTGAAAAAGCTCGAGCGGGTTCGGCGCATTTCGATTCACGAGCGGGAACATCTCGGAGTGCACGATCCCGCTACCGGCAGTGAGCCATTGTGTATCGCCGGCACCGAACCGCGCCGTCGCGCCGAGAGAATCGCTGTGATCGATGAGACCGCGCCGAACGATCGTCACGGTCTCGAACCCGCGGTGCGGATGTTGGGGAAAACCGGGAACGGTTTGTCCGTGATACATGCGCCACCCGTCCTTGCCCGCGAAGTCTTGGCCGATGTGGCGACCGGCGAGCGACGCCGCGGGACCGAGATGTTCGTTCCCTTGGGGATAGGCGTCGTCGTGGTGAACGCAGAAGAGAAAAGGATCGGTCGTGACCCACGGGAACCCGAGCGGACGTGTCTCTAGGACGATGTTCACGGCCCGAGTGTAGCGTGGAGTCGACAGTCCGTGAGTGAACGCCTCGAGTCGCTCAATTGTCCGAGAAGATTCGGCTTCTTCGTGTCTTCCGCCGAAAATAGCTCGTTCGAGAGGGCGACCCCCCGAGCATTCGACCGGGTCGAGTTCCACGGCGCATCTCCGCGAGCTAACCTAACGTCCACCTTGCGCTTCGTCGGGCTCAAGAGGCGTCTGTCCGCGCACATCGATCGGTTCATTCCCGAGGTACTGCTCAGGGAGTCGCCCGAGGACGCGCAAAGGGCCAGGCTCGCCGTAGCGGTGGGGTTGTTGCTCGGACCCGTCTTCGGGGTGTTGGTGCTCGTGCATTTGATGCACGGCAACGACCGCGAAGCGCTGTTGAACGCGCTCCTCGGGTGCACGATGGCGGCCGTGCCGTTCGTGCTTCGCATCACGGGCCGCTATTTCCTGCTCTTGAACGCCGCCTTGTCGACTGCGTTTGCCCTCCTCGTGGCCGTCGCGGTGTTCGCGCGCGGGGGCGGAATGACGTCGGCGACGGTCGCCCTCGCCGAGGTTCCGCTCTTCGCGACGTTGCTCGGCGGTATTCGACTCGGCGCGATCTGGGCCGCGCTGTCCATCGCGGCGAGCCTGCTGATCGGCTGGCTCGGACACGCGCGTGTCATCTCCGAACGCGTGGACGCCGAGAAGGCGTTCTACGACGACCACGCCTCGCTGATCGTCATCACCGGCACTCTCTTCGTGATCGGCGCGATGTACGAATTCTGGAAGGATTCGGCGCTTCGACACATCGCCGCGCTCGAAGAAGAGAAAGCCCGCGTCGAGCGGGAAAAGATTCGCGCCGAAACCGACGCCGAGGTCGCGCGGACCGAGCGACTCGCGTCGATGGGACGCCTGGCGGCCGCGGCCGCGCACGAGATCAACAATCCGCTCTCGTACATCGCGAACAACCTCGATTTTCTGCGAGTGACGTTGGCGGAGAGCCATCGGTCCAATGAATCTCTGGATGCCATTCAGGACGCTCTCGACGGCGTCTCGAGGATCCGACGGATCGTGGCGGATCTCGGCACGCTGTCACGACCCGACGCCGAGCACATCGGGCTCGTCAAAGTCGAGGGCGCGGTAAGGATGGCCCTGAAAATGGCGGAGCTGCACACCGCACCGAAAGCGCGGATCCGCACGCACTTCGAACCCGTCGCCGCCGTCCTCGCGAACGAGTCGCGCCTGGTTCAGGTTTTTCTGAATCTGGTGCTCAACGCGGCCCACGCGATTCCGGAAGGGCACGTCGACGACAACGAGATTCGAATCTCCGTCGCGCCCCTAGGAACCGAACAAGTGTCCATCGAGATCAGCGACAGCGGCGTCGGCATCCCGCGCCACGTGCTCGATCGCATCAAGGAGCCGTTCTTCACCACCAAGCCGATCGGCGAAGGGACCGGCCTCGGCCTTGCGATGTGTGACGGCATCGTCCGCCGCTACGGCGGCCGTCTCGAGATAGAGAGCGACGCCACCGGCACGACGGCGCGCGTCGTGCTCGAAGCCAGTGGACAAACAGTGCACGAAAGCGAGCGGCCCTCCGGCGTGCATTCGATGCTCCCGAACGGGGTGAAGCTCAAAGTGCTCGTCATCGACGACGACGCGCTCGTCGCCCGCGCCTTCGCCCGGATCTTGCGCGGCCATGAAGTCGCCCTGTCGAGCAGCGGACGCGACGGCCTGGCGCGCCTCATTGGAGACGCCGGGTTCGACATCGTATTTTGCGACATGATGATGCCCGATCTCTCGGGGATGGACGTCTTCGACGCCCTCGTGAAAGATCGCGCCGATCTCGTTCCGCGCGTCGTGTTCATGACCGGCGGCACGTTCACCGATCGCGCGCGGGGTTTTCGCGAGCGGGTTCAGAATCGGTTCATCGAAAAACCGATCGACGCCGCGGTCGTGGCTCGTCTTCTCGCCGATTGCGCGGCGCTCTCCGGAAATCAGGACCCCGAACCGACCCAGCGCCGTTCCGTGCCGAGCCCACCCAACTAAGCACTAGTGCAGCGTCAGCGAGATAGAGTCAATGAACCGACGACGCTGCACTAGGCGCTTGCGGAGCAAGCGGGGGCGCGGGGCGCAGCCCCGCCGAGAAAAACTAGTGCAGCGTCCGGCCGCGAAGCGGCGGCGTCCCGGAGGGACGCTTGATGTCATATCGCGGACGCTGCACTAGCAAGCCGAGCGCACCCAGACATCGCCGGCCGGATGTGCCCTGAGCGCGTCGCATGACGCGGGGCACAGCTCGAGAAACCGCGGCGCGGCGCTCGACACGAAGACGCCGAGACCGTTGCAGCCGTTCGCGTCGTCGACCCGCGACCAGACGACCGTCGGCGCCGTTTTGGTCGGCCGCCACTCCATGGAGGCACGCGACGGGTCGGCCTGCGCCGGGATCGCGAACGCGCACGGCGCGGCGGCTGCGGCGACTCCGTCGAGCGCCGCCGTGAGCTCGGTGTTCGTCGATGAGTTCACTTCGACGCGAGCGGCGTGCATCGTCCCGCCCGCGGCGGCGATGTCGTCGAGCGGGGTCAGATTGGCGATGTCGATGGGGTCGATGAGCGTCGGGCCCGCGCCGAGGGCCACCACGTACGTCTTGATGACGGGGTTGCTCGTGAACGCGGCGGTCACCTGGTCGAGCGCGTTCGCTTCGGTGGAGCCGCACAACGGATCGAGGATGCCGTCGCTCATGAGAAGCAGCGCCGTGTCGCGATCGGGCGAGCGCGCGGCGGCGCCCCTCACGTAAGCGTAAGCGCCCTGCAGCGCGGGCGTGATCGCCTTGCCGTTCAGCGGCAATGGGTACGAGTTCATGATCGCCGTCGCCGTCCCCGGCAAGAGCCCGATCGGCACCGCGGGCTTCGTGTAGTCGCTCGCGTTGCACGACAGACCGTAGTACTCGACGCCGAGCCCTAGTCCGGTGTTCGAAACGTCGCCGACGAATCCGCTGATCGCTTGGGTCAAGTTCGTCCAGAGCGGCTCGAGCGCCACCGACGGCGACGCGTCGACGAGCAGCAGCACATCGAGACCTCTCCTCTTGGCCGGAAAGCGTTGAATCACGCAACCGTCGGGCTCCTCGGTGGTCGCGTCGAAACCGACGTCCGCGTCGTTGCCGAAGGCGCCGCTCGCGTCGGGCTCCGCCGCGTCGGTCGTGCTCGCTCCGCCCGCTCCCGAAGCGCCGCCGCCGCTGCACGCCGAGCTCTCCGTCACGAACTTGCCGGCGGCGCCGCTCCCGCGGCATGGATCTAGCTTCGTTTCGTCAGCCGGCAGATTTCCCAGCGTGTAGACCGCTTCAGTGCAGCCGATCCCGCAGAAGAGGAACATCGTCGCCGCGAGCCATCGGCTGGCGCTCCTCATCGCAATGGCGCTGTGCCGCACGACCCTCGCGAGTGCAGCAAGCATGCCTTCGTCGGAGAGCGACGTCATCACCCGCCTCCAACTGTCGACGGTGAGTCGTTGCTTCGATCGAGAATCACTAGCCGAAGAGGTCGCCGGGTGGCTCGAGCGCAGCACCATCGACAGCCGAGTCTCGGTGCGGGTCAGCGGCGTCGAGGACGACCTCTCGTTCACGATCGCGATCGACGGTGAACCGCCGCTCGTCCATCGGTTCGCCGACCTTCCGGCAGATTGCTCCGCGCAACGAAGCGCCGTTGCTCTGTCCATTGCACTGGCCATCGACGCGGTCGCTCCCGCGACGAACACCGGACGGCCGACCGAACGATGGACGCTGTCGGCGAACGGCGTGGTGACCACGCCCTTCCCCGAACACCTTGCCGTCGGCGGCGACGTCACCCTCGGACTCGAATTGGCCCGATGGTTGCGTACCGATATTGCAGTGCTCGCCCTATTCGCTCGCGATCAGTCGGTGCGCTCCGACGTCGCAGCGCGTTTCGATGTTCGACTCACCGCGGTGCGAGCCGACGCTTGCTACCTGCCGGGAAGGTCCAAAGTGGTGACGCTCGGCCTCTGTGCGGGACCATGGCTCGGCGCGTTGACGAGCGTCGGTCAGGACACCGCGGGGGCGCAAACCCAGACGAACCTGTTCTGGGCGGTGGAAGCGGCGCTCGATGCCGACTTCGCCTTGACGCGAGTGGTCGCCGTCCACGCGCGAGCAAGCCTCGCCGTCTCGGGACGCGGAGCACGAGTGCAAGTGACCGAAACTCAGTCACAAACCAGCGCATCCCGGGATCTTCCGCAGGCGTTTGGCGCGTTCGAGCTCGGGCCGTCGTTCTCCTTCTGAGGTCATGAAGTGAACTTTTCGTACACCGGAGATCACGGAACGGGCGCCGGGCCGCATTCATACGAGGGAATACCCGCCAGGTTGGCTGACGGCGAAGCACTGAACTCGGCTGAACTGTTCCGGCGACACGCCCGGTTCGTGGCGAAGTTCATTCTTCGAATGGGAGTCTCGCGCTCGGACTTGGACGATTTGATGCAAGAGGTGTTTCTCATCGCGCATCGGAATGGCGGCTACCAGCCCGGGCCAGCCAAACCGACGACGTACCTCGCGAGCATCGCGTTTCGGTTGGTGCACACCGAACGCCGCAAACGGAAGGTCCGCGCCTTCGTCGAGATCGACGAGGACCGCGTCAACCACGCCGAAGGCGAGGGCGATCCAGAGACGTCGGCGAGCCACAAGCAGCAGCTCGAACGCCTGCAGCGGGCGCTCGATTCGCTGGACGAAGAAAAGCGAGCGATGTTCGTGCTCGCGGAGTTGCAAGGCGAGACCGTGGTATCCATCGCCGCCGGTCTCGGGATCCCGGTCGACACCGCGTACTCGCGTCTGCGCGCCGCGCGGCGTCTCTTCAAGGAAGCCGTCGAGGGTCAAGAGGACGAACGCCGCACGACGGGCTCTCTCGTCGAAGGAGCGACGCGATGAGTCGCGATGACTTCGAGTCGTTTCGCGATGCTTCCCCGGAAGTACGCGCGCTCATCGACGCCGGCATCGCCGACGAGGTCGACGACTATGATGTGGAGGGCGGGCTCGCCGCACATTTCGCGGCGATCGGCGTCGTTCCAGGTGCGGCGATGGACCATGGGCTCGGCGCAGCACCGCGCGGCGTCTCCACCTTGAGTGCCTCCGCGAAAGGGCTCGCCGTCCTCGGCGGTGCCGCCGCATCGACGGCGGTGCTCGTCGCCTTGTGGTTCGGTTTCGTGCGCCCGCACGAAGTCCGCCGAACGACGAGCGCGGTCGCCGCCGTTTCCGTGGCTCACTCGACCGGCGGACACGGCGCGCCTGCGCTCGGGCCGTCGACGAACGCCGGAAGCGCGACGAACCGCGTCGCGGCACCGAACGCGACCGAAGCGACGGAAGCGACGCCGGTTCCCGCGATCACGCCCTTGCCCGAGCTTGCCGCGAAAATGTCCGAACACCGAGGCCGGCGCAGTGCCAAAGCCGAGTCGGACGAGGCGCCGACCTTGCCGACGGCGAGCAGCGCGTCACTCGTCGAGACGCCGACGGCCGCGACGCCGATGGCCAACCCAGAAAAGAACGCGCTGAGCGCGGCGACCACCGGATCCGAGACGAACGTCGAGGACCGAACGACGGCGGAGACCAACGCGGACGCTTTCAGCCCGGAATCGGCGGAAGAACGCCGCGATCGCGCCGAAAAAGCGCAAGTCAAAGCCGACGAACGGCTCGAGCGCGACATGAAGGCGCTGATGCAAGCCAAGCGGGCGCTCGCGGAAGATCCGGCGAAAGCGCTGTCGCTCGCGCGCGAGGGCGAGCGCGAATTTCCGAAGAGCATGTTCGGCGAAGAGCGGCGCGCGCTGCTCTTGCTCGCGATGATACGGGTCGGCCAGGTCGACGCCGCGCGTCGGCTCGCGGCTCCGTATTTGGCCGAGCATCCGGATAGCCCGTTTGCGCGACGCGTTCGCCACGCGCTGGACGCTGCGGCGACTCATTGAGAACCAGTTTGCGCAATCTGCGCACGCTTCGAACACGGCAACTCGTGGGCCGCCAGGCCGAAACCGTGCGCGGCCGCGGGGGCGCCCGCCCTTTCTACAGCCTCACCGAGACGGCGTGGCGCGAAGCTCCGTCTTCATGAGCGCGACCCGGTACGGGTTCCACGTCGAGACGTTCCAGAAGACGTCGACGGCGCGCTCGCCGGCGCGCAGGTAACCGACCTGGTCGGTCACGTCGATCGTCCATTCGTCGATGATGTTCGGTGCGTAGAGTCGTCCGACCGAGTTCCCCGACATCGAATCTTGTGCGGCGAGGGCCACCTGTCCGCCGAGGCAATCGCCGGTCACGTCGAGAAATTTCCCCGGCGTGGAATGCGTCGAGAGGCGCCCCAAGGTTCCCAGCAAGTCGAACACGTTGTGCGGATCGCCGTTCTCGAGACAACCCGGGAGTTCCTTTTCGCCGCCGTCGCCGCACGCGAGAAACGGCGCCGCGGTGCGACGCTTGAGCACCGGTTCGGCGGACGTCCATCGTTCGTCGTCGGGAGCGTCGCTCGTCCTCTGGCCCCACGGATGTCGCGCCGTTCGGAAATGAATCGCACCCGGCGAACGCTCGAGGTGCGTCGCGTTGTACGCTTTCCCCGTTTTCGGATCGGCGATCATGAACGCCGGAATGTCGCCACCGTAGAACATGACCCAGCGTCCGAACGGCGCGAGGTAGCTCACGCTCATCTGGCCCACGTAGTCGAACTCGGGTTCCGCCCACTCGACGCGCATGCCGGCATCGTTTTCGTCGTGCACCTTCGCGGCGCCGCCATAGATCGGCGCGGCGTCGCGTTCATCGTCGGACCAGCGCGGGCCGCCCCGCGCGTCGTAGCCCGCGAAGAAGTGCGGATGAAAGTCGATCTTCGCCGGGTCGCCGCCCAAGGCATCGAGCTTTTGATAGAACAGAAACGGTAAGCTCTGCGCGCCGCCGGTCGCGAAGAACGCTGGACGCCCGAAGACCAACACCGCGTCGAACCCCGGCCGGTAATCGTTGTGCTCGGGATGGTCGGGTTCGAAATGCGCGACCGTTCGCGCCGTCACGTCGACGAACCGATTCGTTCGGAATCGCGCGACGACCGAATAGTCGGAGGGGCGCTCGGGCGAGAGTCGCTCGCCGACGTACATCACTTGAGCCATGCCGCGACGCGGATCGTCGCGATACCAGTCGGGCGACACCGGCCCCGAACGCGTCTTCACGACGAACGGATCGGTCGCGACGCACACGCCTTGGTCCTTCGTCGGGTTGCACTTGAGGAGCGAACCGCAATCGGACGCGTCGCGACAGAAGTTGGGCGCCGCGTCCGGCGTCGCCTTCATCGGTTGATCGCAAGTGCCGAGCGATTTGCCGTGGTACCCCGCGTCGCTCGTACACTGCATGCCTGCCGGGCATTCGTTCGACCCCTTGCAATACGCCGGGTCGCTCCGGATGAAGATCGAGAACACGTTCTTGCCGTCGCCGAAGACGGCAACCGGCGTCCGGAGAAGGCCCATGTCGAGCGGCTCTTTGTCGCCCGCCGCGGCATACAATCGGATCCGCGGCCACGTCGTGACGTCTTTCGGGTCGCCGTGCACCACGTCGAGGCTCTTGCAAGCGGCCTCGTCGCGACCGTTGGGCGCGCCAGGACGAAGCACGGCCGGTCGCGTCGCGGGCAACGTGGCGTAGAGATCGTCACTGCCGAGCACCGGGTATTTGCAGGCGTCGCCCGGCTTCGCCCAGGTGTCGCCGAAGAGCATGCCGAGCCGATCCGTCCCCGGCTCTCTGACGGTAAAGCCGAGATCGGTGCCGTACACGCCCGTCGCGTCGTGTAAATGACCGACGAGCCCACAGACTCCCCACGTCTCGGCCGTCATGCCCGTCGGCGCGATTTCGGGCTTGGCAACGGCGGCGTTGATGTCGCGCCGATCGTGGATGCACGACACTGCGAGCGTCGCGCCGACCAGCGCGAGCGCCAGTGACGAAGCGACGGCGTTCGCTCGCGATCTCACGTCCGCTATGTGCGCCGAAGGAGCGAGCATTGCAACTGGGGCGAATCGTCTCGTGTGTATTCGCGTTGCGACCTCGCCGGGCCGGGTCGATTCTATCTCCCGATGATCCGGCGTTCATCGCGGCGCGGCTCCGGCGTCGATTCGCACGCATCGGCGCCGTCCCTCGTGGAACCCGGTTACGTCGACGCGTCCGGCGTTTTTCGTCGCACTCCTCGTGAGACCACCGTCGCGATCGACCGCGCCCTCGGCGACGCGGCCGACGACGAAACGAACGACGTTCCGCGGACGCGCTTCGTGCGCGCGGGGAAATCCTTGCCGCTCGCAGAGCCAGCGGAGCTCCGGCTCGAAGACGGCACGACCCTGGCCGTCGATCAGCGCCTCCCCCGCGATCTCCCGCTCGGCTATCACGAGCTCACTTCGCTTCGCGGCGTGCGCCGAGAGCGGCTCATCGTGACGCCGGAACGCTGCGTCGAACCTCCCGAGCGCGCGTGGGGTCTCGGCGTTCAGCTCTACGCGCTCCGCTCCCGAAAGAGCTGGGGCATGGGGGATCTCGGTGAGCTTCGTAGATTCGGCAGGTTCGCGCGAAAGACACTCGACGCGGATCTCCTGCTCTTGAACCCACTCGGCGCGGTATCGCCGACCGTGCCGCAAGAATCGAGCCCGTACTCGCCGACGAGCCGGCTCTACAAGAATCCGCTCTATCTCGACCTCGCGGCGATCCACGGCGCGAATCGGGTGCCCGGAATGGAAGCGCTCGCTCGCGAGGGCCGCGCCCTCATGGACAGGCCGATGATCGAGCGCGATCGAGTGTTCGCGCTCAAGATGCGCGCGCTCGAGCGGATCTTCGCGACGTTCACGCGCGGCGCGTCGCCCCGCCCGTTCGAGCGGTACCTCGCTCGCGAAGGAGCCCTCCTCACCGGGTTTGCCACCTTTTCCGCCTTGTCGGAAGGGCACGGCGCGGACTCCTCGCGATGGCCGTCTCGATATCGAGATCCGGCAAACCCAGCGGTCGCACGGTATCGGGTTCGGCACGCCGGCCGTGTCCGATTTCATGCTTGGCTCCAGTGGCTCCTCGACGAACAACTGTCGCGAGCGGCAAAATCCGTCGATCTCGTCTTCGATCTTCCCGTCGGCGTCCGTCCAGGCGGCGCGGACACGTGGCTCTTCCCAGAAGGGTTCACGCGAGAGCTCCGCGTCGGAGCGCCGCCCGACGCCTTCAACACGGACGGACAAGATTGGGGCCTTGCGGCGTTTTCGCCGTCCGGCCTCGTTCGAACGCAATACGAGGCCTTCATTCGGACCGTTCGCGCGTCGTTCCGGCACGGTCGCGGGCTTCGCATCGACCACGTGATGGGTCTCTTCCGACTCTACGTGATCCCGAAGAATGGCGGAGCGCGAAACGGCGGCTACGTCCGATACCCGCATCGCGAGCTCCTCGACATCCTCGCGCTGGAAAGTCACCGCGCCGGCGCGTTCGTCGTCGGCGAAGATCTGGGAACGGTCGACGCGTCTCACCGTCGCGAGCTCGCTCGACGCCGCGTGCTCTCTTGCCGGCTCGTCTGGTTCGAGTCGAGGAAGCCTAACTCGTACCCGCGACGCTCGTTCGCGGCAGTGACGACACACGACCTGCCGACGATCGCGGGGCTCGTCACGGGAAAGGACGCCGAGCGTCGCGCACGCCACGGCGTTCCGGTCGACGCAGAGGCGGACCGCGGACTGGTTCGTCGCTTTTTCGATGTCATCGGAAGGGCCGGTGAACAGGACCTTCACGCGATCGTCGCGCGCGCCTACACCGCGCTTTCGCACGCGCCGTCCGCGGTGGTCATCGCCACCTTGGAGGACGCGATCGCAGCGGTCGACCGGCCGAACCTGCCCGGCGTGGCCGGCGCGCCGAGTTTCTGCCTGCCGCTCTCGCTCGACGTCGAAGCCATCCAACGTCACCCGCTCTTGCGTCGACTCGGGAAGATCCTGAACGCGCGGAGATGAACACCGCGACGGCCCCTCATCGCACCCTGGTGTCCTACATCGTTCAAGGTTCGCGCGCGGCTGCTGCGACGATTCGACGCGAGCGGACCCGAGCGGAGCGAAGGACGGGAAACCTGCGACGCGTTATCATGAACGTTGATGGTGCCTCGTTCACGGGACGCTGGGGGGTCTGGAAACCTCGAAGAGACACGACTCGAATCGCGCGTGCAAGCAGCGGGCAACGCGAGCGAGGGACTGATCGATCAGCGCTTCCAGGTGCTGGAGACCCTCGGACGCGGCGGAATGGCCGTCGTCTACCGCGTGAAGGACCTCGCGACGGGCCGCGAGGTTGCTCTGAAGCAACTTCTCGTGTCCCCGAAGGACAAGCACTACGCAGAGACGACGGCGCTCTTCGAACGCGAGTTCCATACGCTCGCCGAACTCTCGCATCCGTCGATCATCGAAGTTTACGATTACGGCGTTTCCGATTCGCGAGCCCACTACACGATGGAGCTGCTTCTCGGTGGCGATCTTCGTGAGCTCTCGCCGGTACCGTGGCAACGCGCGTGCGCGGTCTTCTACGATGTGTGCTCTTCGCTCGCACTCCTGCACTCGAGACGCCTCGTCCACCGGGACGTGAGCCCGAGGAATCTCAGATTCTCGGAGGACGGACGCGCGAAGTTGATCGACTTCGGAGCGATGGTTCCGATGGGTCCGGGCTCGTTGATCGTCGGGACGCCTCAGTTCGTCGCGCCAGAAGTCGTCTATCGCTCGACCCTCGACGCGCGCACCGATCTGTTCTCGCTCGGCGGGACGTTCTACTTCGCGTTGGTCGGACGGCCGCCGTACGTCGTCCGGCAGTTCTCCGACCTCTTCGACGCTTGGGCGCAGAAGCCGGTCGCGCCGTCGCGCTACGTCGAAGACATCCCCGAGGTCCTCGAGTCGCTCGTGCTCTCGCTCCTATCCGTCGATCCCGCGGTGCGACCGCGCTCGGCCTTCGAAGTGATGCAGCGCCTGGCCGGCATCGCGGGGATCAATCGCCCCGAGTCGATCGCGGTGTCTCGCGCGTACCTCTCGACGCCCGCGCTCGTCGGTCGGGACGACGCGCTCGCGACCTTGCGCGCCCGGATGTCGGACGCTTTCACGGGGAAAGGCTCGGCCGCGCTCTTGCGAGGCGTCGCCGGCGTCGGTCGGTCCCGGATGCTCGACGCCGGCTCTCTCGTCGCCAAGGCGTTGGGCGCGACCGTGGCCCGAGCGGCGGCGAGTGGCGGGCAACGCGTTCGTTTCGGCGCGGCGGCGGCGCTCGCCGAGCAGTTGCTCCAGACCGCTCCCGAGGCCGCGCGCGCCGCGGCGGAGCGCGCCGGGGTGCTCGCGACGTTGTTCGTTCCCAGCCCGATCGACGACGCATCCGGACGACTCGAGCTTCGTGACCTGGGCCACCCTTCGCTCGATCGGCGCGCCACGCACCGGGCGCTGTCGCGATGGATCCTTTCCCTGTCCGAAGAGCGGCCGATCGCGCTCTGCATCGACGACGTGGACGGGATCGACGAACCCTCTGCGGCGTTGATCGCGGCGTTCGCCACGGAATGCGACGGACATCGGCTGTTCATCCTGAGCACCGCCGACGACGACGCCAAACCTCACGACGAGATGGCGTTTCGCTCGCTCGAGCGGCAATCGACCGCCGTCTTACTCGCTCCGCTCACGAGCGAAGGGACGGTAACCCTCTTCGAGTCCGTCTTCGGCGACGTCCCGAACGTGCGCGTCCTCTCCGATACGCTCTACGCGGTTGCGCTCGGAAATCCGCAGAGCACGATGGCGCTCGCACAGCACCTCGTCGACCACCACGTCCTCCGCTACGACGGCGGCAACTGGACCCTCCCCGCGCGTATCGACGATCGAGACGTCCCGAACAGCGCCGAAGATGCCATGCGAGCGCGCCTGGCGGAGCTCTCCGCGACGGCTCGGTGGCTCGTCGAGGCACAGTCGCTCGCGTCGCACGCCTCGTTCAGTCGCGACGACTACGCGCGCTTGCGACCCGATCTCGACTCGGCGCTCGTCGATCGCGCCCTGCGGGAGCTGGTGACCGAACAAGTCCTGGTCAGCGACGGACGGCTTCATGCGCTGGCCCATCGGAACTGGACGCAAGTGCTCGCGACCGGCATGACGGACGCTGCGCGCGCCGAGCGACACCTTGCTCTCGCGTCGCTCTATCCGTCTCCCATCGGTCTCGCGAAGGTTCATCATCTCCTCTCGGCAGGGCGTCACGCGGAGGCGGTCGATCGCGTCCTCGCGATTCTCTCCACGATCGTCCCGGAAGACCTGCTCGAGTCGGATCTTCCCGGCGAAGAGGTTGCGACGACCTTGGAACGCGCGCTCGACGCAGCGCACTCGCTCGGCCGCAAGCTCGGCGAACGTTACGAGATCGAGCAATGGCTCGTCGCCGTCAGCGTGGGGACCGACGAACGCTTCTACTTTCGCACGGCCCCGCACTGGCTCGTGCGATTGAAGCGCGACTCCGGCTACGACGCCTGGTGCGCGCTCGACCCCGCGCTCGAACGGGGAGATCGCCTCTCGCAAGCCATGCAGGCCACGTACGCCGCGTACCTGGCGACTCCGGAGGACGATCGCGTGTGTCGTCCGGACCAAGCGCTGAAGTTCCTCGTTCAGTTCGTGGCGATCTCGCTCGCCGTCGGGACGCGAACCCTCGATTTGGCGCTGATCGAGTCGCTCCCGAGCTTGCTGGAACCGTTCGCGCCGCTCTCGTCCGCGGTGGCGGCGATCCACGAAAACGCGATCGCCGCCGTGGAGACGACCTGCCGCACACAACCCGACCGCGCGAGGGCGCGTTGGATCACCCTCCTCCAGAGTCTGGCGAAAGAGGCGGAGAACGACCTGCCACACGTCGGACTCATTCAGCGGGCCGTAGCGACCGCGCTCGCATCGATCGAAGCGTGGATGGGCCTCCCGACCGCAAGCGAGTGGAGCGCAGGTCTCGACGACGACCCGCTCCAGCAGGTGAGCGCGCTGCACATCCGCCGCATCTTGAGGTTGCAACAAGGCGACTGGGAGGGCGCCGAGCGCCTCCGAAAGCGCGCCGAGGTCTTGGCGCTGTCGGCGCGCGTTCGGCAGATGTTCAACAACTTGATCATGATCGAGCTCGGCGTGCACATGCTCGCTCGAGACCTCACCGGCTTGAGACAGGGAGGCGATCGCATCGAGGCACTGGCCGATCGTTTTCCGGGGTGGGTTCCGTATCGACATCTGGCGCGAGGCCGGTTCTTGCTCGTGCAAGGAAGCGTCGAGGAATCGCTCACGGCGTTCTCCGACGCGCTCACGCTGATCGCGCCGAAGGCGGAGGCCCCCTACCCACTCCACGGCGCGTGGTTGGGCTCGGCGGCGGGATACGTCGAGGCGCTCGTCGAGCTCGAACGATTCGAAGAAGCGCGCGAGTTCGGCGAACGCACGATGGATCTCTGCGAGACGCTGGAGGTCGGATTGCCTCGGCACGAGGTGACGCGCGCGCTCGGGATCGCGGAGGCGAAGTTGGGCTCCTACGAGCGGGCCGCCGAGCGACTCGATCGCGCGATCGCCGAACAGAGCGCGGCCGGCGTCGCGGGGCTCTACCTCGGCGCGACGTACGAAGCGCGCGCGCGCGTCGCGATGTGGGCGGGTGACGATCTGGCGCTCGAGAAGTTCGCGGGTCTGGCCGCGCGCGAGTATCGGCAGGGGCGCGACTCGCCGCTCGCCGCGCGCTACGAGCGCCTCATGGAGGACGCACGCCGGGCCGGCAAGACGAGCCTGCCATCGCTGTCCGAGCTCGGTTCGAGTCGATTGACGTCGTCGATGATCGACCCTCGCGGGTCGGTGAAGACCCTGATCGCTCGCACGATGGCCGGCGCGGACGATCGTCGGACGCGCTGCGAGCATGCGCTTCGTCTGCTCTGCGAAGCGCAGGGAAGGACCTCCGGACATCTCTACCTCTTCGAGCAGGGGCGCGCGGCGCACGCGGCGTCGAAAGGCGCGAGCACGCCCACCGAATCGTTCGACGATGCCGTGCGAGCGTGGCTAGCCCGAGAGCTCGCGGAGACGGAGGCCATGACTCGCTTGACGAACGAAATGCCGGAACTCGACACCCGCTCATCGGACGAGTTCACCGACGAAGACGGGAACCGTCACGCCGCCGTGATGCTCGTCGTTGCCGGTGGGACGTCGAGCTCGTGCATCGGCGCAGCCGTCTTCGCGAAGGAACGACTCGTGCCGCAGGCGGTGGTCGACCCGGACCTCTTCGCCGCGGTGAGCGCGCATCTCGTGAAGTCGGGCGACGCCGAGGGCTTACCGCTCGCCGACTGAGGCGCGGGCGTCGCTCAGAAACCGCCTTCGACGCCGACGTTCGGGAGCACGATCGGACCGACGCCGGATTCCGTGCACCGCTCCGGATTGCACGACCGTTCGACGATCTCGGTGCTCGCCGTCGCGTTGATGACCTCCGCGATGGCGCCCAAGTAACCGTGCTCGCCGACTCTCCATCGTTTCTCGAGTCTGACGTCGAGCTGGAAATAGGGGGGCCCCCGCTCTCCGCCGAACGATGCGCCGTTGATCGTCAACGTGCGCGTCGGCACCCCGGTGAAAAATCCCGCTCGCCCGCCGATGCTCCAATGACGCCCGAGGTCGTATCCGAGCGCCGCCGTCGCGACGTGGGTATGGTCGAAGGCCGCCAGCGAGTTCAAGTTCTGCCGGCTGCGGACAGAACGCGAGAGGGTGTACGAGAGCATCCCGCCGAGCCGCTTCGTGAGCGAGCGCCGGAGCTCCCACTCCGCGCCGTACGTGTACCCGATCGAGCGAATGTCGGCGACGTCGACGTTCGCGGCGATCGTTCCGGAGAACCCGAGCGGGTCGCTCAAGTTGAAGAAGGTCTGCTGAAACAGGGTCATCGTGAGCGAGATGTCGGCCGGCAAGAGCATCTTGATGCCGGAGCTGTACGCCACGGCCGTCTGCAAGCCACCGCGCAGGCCGGCGATCTGAGCGCCGGGAAGATTCGGCAGATAGTTCGGTGTCTGGTGCGAGATGCCGAAATCGTCGATGAGGCTCACCGCGTGAGACACCTTGAATTCGACGGCGATGCGCGGATCGACGCCGACGATGGTGCTACTGAGCGAGTGAAAGAGGTCTGCGCGGAGGCCCGGGGTCACCGTCATCCAGGGCGTCGGATGCAGGGCGAAGCGGAGATAGATGCCGCCGACGAAATCGGTGCGCGCCGGAAATAGCTGCGTCGCGTCGCGAAAGCTCACCGTCGGATCGGTGATGTTCAATCCGTAGTGGTCGAAGCTTCCGTCGATTCCGGCGCGCAGATCGCCGATTGGGCCGAGGTCGTGCTGGAGCTCCGAGCGGAGCTGAAGCGACTGATCGGTCACGTCCCCGCCCGACGCGCGGCTGTGGTCGTAGCCGAGCGTCACCGCGGAATGCACCTTCGTCTTCGCGCCGAAGCGGTGATCGTGGCGCAGATCGATCCGGTGAAACTGCGTGCCAGCGAAGTTTACCGCAGTCTGATCGCCGATGTAGTCGTACGCGCCGAACGCGAAGATCCCGACCGAGTCGTCCTTCGACACGTCGTAGTTCATGCGGAGCTGGTAGTCCCAGTAGCTGAGCACTGCGTCGGTGAATCGCGACAAGATCAAGCCGGCATAGGCGTAGCGAGCCGCGGCGATGACCTGCACTTTTCCGTCGCCGAGCGGCGTGGACGCGACGGCCTGCGCGTCGAGCGTCCGCACCATGGCCTCGCCGTGAAGGCTGTCCGGCGGCGGCACCGTCTCTGCGGCGATCACGCCGCCCGCGAATCGGCCGTACTCCGCAGGCGCCGCGCTCTTGTACACGTCGATGCGATCGATCAACGCCGACTGGATCACCGCAGGACCGACCAGCGCGTGGAACAGAAGCGGGACGCGGATCCCGTCGACGAAGTAACCGATGTTGCCGGGCGGAGCCCCGCGCATATAAAAAAACGGAACGACGGAGACGACCGGCGTGACACCGGCGAGCGACTCGACGGCGCGAAACGGATCGCCGAACGTGCCGGGGAGGAGCCGCGCCTCGGCGCGCGACACCGAGACGCCGCCGGGAGTGGCGCGCTCGCCGCGCACGGTGACGCTATATTCCTTCGGCGGCGGAGACGACGGCGTGCTCGCGGTCGCCGCCGGTGCGGGCGCGGTCTCTTCCGGCGCGAGCGGGTGTTCGCCGACGAAGCGCGTCTCGAAGCGAATCTTTACCTTCACCGGACGCCCGTCGCGGCGAGCCGGCTCGAATTTCCAAAGCAGCGCTGCCTCGCGAGCCTGTGACGCGAACGGTTCCGGCCCGATCGCCGAGGTCACGTCGAGCACGCTCCCGTCCGTGTCGATCGTCAGCTCGACGATGACGCTCGCGTCGCCGAGCGTGTCCTTCGGGTAAGTGACGTCGGTTTGGATCGGAACCGGCAGCTTGATGACCGGGCCCGCCACCGGTGGTGGAGCGGCCGCGGGGCGCGGCGCCTCGTCGGCGGACGCGATCACGGGGCAAAACCACCCCGCGACGAGCAAGGTCACCAGCACTCGAAGAGCTCGGGAGGGCCTCGATCGCATGAGTCGCGCGTGGAAGGTATACTGTTTCCGAGTGATGAGCGCTCGCATCCGAGCACGTCGTTTTCTTTGGCCGATGGCCGTCGGCGCGTTGCTCGGCGGATGTCACATCGACCTGTCCGGCCTGAACGACCTGCTCGACGCGGGCCCCACGTATCTGAACCTACCGGGACGGAAAATCGCCGCTGGCCAATTCAGTGCCGCGAACGTCCAGGGCTCGGACGACAGCGGCGCTTACGTGATCGCCTTCACCGGGAGCCCTGCGACGATCGCGATTCTCCCGTTCGAGGGCGGCGCGGGTTGCGTCACGGGGCCCGCGAATAGCTATCCCGCGCCGTTCTTCGGCCCGCGAAGCACCAACCCGTTCTACTTGCCGTATCTCCAGGCGACGAAACCGCAAACGTTACATTTCGCGAGCCCGACCTGTAAGGAACCCGTCGCGCCGATCGTCAACAGTGGTTTCCCGTTGGGTTCCTCGAGCGCTTTCGACGACCCGGGAGGGTTTCTAACGTTGACCGGCACTGGCCAACTGCTCTTCGTCGAACCGTGGGCGAGCGCACAGCCGACGGTCGTCGCAGCGAATGCCCGGAACCCGCAGGTCGTGAACGACAAACTCTGGGCGATCGAAACCGCCGCCGCGACCGCCACGGTGCCGACACCGACACCCCAGCTCGTCGCGCGCGATCTGAACTTCAAAGAGCTGATGCGCTTCGGTTCGAACGTCAAAGAATATGCGATCACCGGCCAGGCCGAGACTCGCGCCGTGTACGTCGACGTGACCAATCAGACGGCAGGCCAGACCGGAGGCGATCTCTACGTCGTCACCGACGACATGAGTGCCCCCAAACAAATCGACACCGACGCCTGCAATGTCCTCTTCCCCGGCGGCTATCAGGGGCTGGGTGTCTCGTA
>Ga0265320_10000536_pt1 | contig 29339 bp, 27 predicted proteins | sample 4827metaG_FD_202087 | JGI IMG/M metagenome (GOLD analysis project Ga0265320, IMG submission 202087) | Rhizosphere microbial communities from Carex aquatilis grown in University of Washington, Seatle, WA, United States - 4-8-27 metaG | ecosystem: Host-associated > Plants > Roots > Rhizosphere >... | reverse complement strand
TTCCCGCCAGTGTTTTCGCCGTGCCGCTGGGGGCGTCCTTTTTCAGGCGATGATGCATTTCGACAATTTCCAGGTCGAAGCCCGGTCCCAGGATTTCCGCCGCCTTGCGCGTGAGCCAGAACAGCGCATTCACGCCGGTCGAGAAATTCGATGTCCAGACGATGGGGATTTGGGCCTTTCGCAGCCTGACTTCAAAGGTATTGGTGTCCGTATGGCCGGTGGTGCCGACGACCAGCGCCTTTTTGTGATTGGCGCAAATGTCGGCAATGCCGACTGTCGCCGTTTGCGAGCTGAAATCCACTACCACGTCACCCTGGTCGATGACGGAACCCAGATCGTCCCCGGTATCAACCTGGGCGACGATTTCAATTTCGCGAAAGTTCGGCGCGCAGGCGACGAGCGCCCGGCCCATGCGGCCTTTCGAACCGGTAATGATGATTTTGGTCATAAGACTTCTACACGGATTGCGTGGATTAACACGAATTGGAGTTCCATTCGCGAAAATTCACACCTCGTAATTTCTACTTTAAAACCCCGACAGCCTTCAACGTCCTTTTGAGTTTCGCGCGGTTCGCGGCACTCAGCGGCACGAGCGGCAGGCGATATTCCTCGGCCACCACCCCCAGCATGGCCAGCGCGGCCTTGACCGGGACGGGATTGGTCTCGATGAACAGGTCTTTGAACAGCGGCGTGAATTTTGCGTGAAGCTGCGAGGCTTTTTTGGCGTCGCCGCGGGCAAACGCCTTCACCATCAGCGCCACTTCGCGTGGGATGACATTGGACGCCACGCTGATGACCCCCTGGGCGCCGACCGCCATGAATGGGAGGGTCAGGGAATCGTCGCCGGACAAAATCTCAAATTTCGGGCCGAGGGCCGCGCGCAACGCCGACACGCGATCGCAGCTGCCGCCGGCTTCCTTGATGCCGATGATGTTGGAACATTCGTGCGCCAGGCGCCGGGTTGTGTCCACGCCGATTTCCACGCCGCACCGGCCCGGGATGCTGTACAGCATGATGGGCAGCCTGGTGGCGTGGGCGATGGCGCGGAAATGCTGGAACAATCCTTCTTGCGACGGCTTGTTGTAATACGGCGCGACCTGCAGCGAGCCGTCCGCGCCCGTGTCCTCGGCGCGTTGCGTCAGGTAAATTGCCTCCTTGGTTGAGTTCGCGCCCGTGCCGGCGAGCACCTTGATTCTGCCGCGGGCAAATTCCACCGAACGTTCGATGATGCGGATATGCTCCTCGTAATCGACCGTCGGCGACTCGCCGGTGGTGCCCACGGGCACGATGCCGTCCACGCCGCCCTTGATTTGCCGTTGAATCAGGCGTTGGAGCGCGGTTTCGTCCAAATCCCCGTTTTTAAACGGGGTGACGATGGCGGTGTAAGTGCCGGTGAACATAAATCAGCGCATAAAATCGGCTAAAACCGTGCGTTTGGCGAGCCTGATTTTTTGAAATGAGGGAGTGGTGGCGCATCTCAGTTTCTGGGCACCGCAAACGTTGTGTGCCAAAGGGACATTTCGAGAATAGCTCGGCGTTTCAACGCCGAAAGATGGCAAGAAAGGCTCTAAGTCCCGTAGGGTCGGCCGAAAAAAGGCATTCCCTTTCAACCGTCCCGACGGGACGTGACCCCTTTCCAATTCTTCCCGGCATTAAAATGCCGGGCTATTCTCGACGGTTCCTCCGGAACAGAATGACGGCTTAAAAATAGAGATGCGCTCAAAGAATGGAACGCGGGTGTCTCACCTGCGGCTCAGATTACCGAATGAGCGCATGAACCACCATAGGTTTTGGAGTGGTCGAACGTGTTGCGGCTGAGACAGCCGCGCTCCGGGGTGGTCAAGCCGGCGCCGTACATTCGGCCAGCGGGGTGTCGCTCCCGGCCACGAGCGTCGGGTCAACGACCAGGCAATGGTGGACGATCTCGAGCAACCGGACGGGCAGGTAAGGTTTGGACAGGAAAGTGATTTTATCGTTCGAGGGCAGGTCGCGCTCGATATATTCGGGCGTATACCCGCTGGTGCAAATCACGTGCAGAGCGGGGGTATGGGCCTGCAACGTTCTCGCCAGCGCTCCGCCGCTCACCCCGTTGGGCATCACCATATCCGTCACGACCAGGTCAATGTCGGCGGAACTGCGGTCCCAGATGGTCAGCGCTTCGCGGCCGTCGCCCGCCTCAATCACCCGATATCCGCCTGACTCCAGGGTGGTGCGGGCCATTTCCCGGACGACCGGCTCATCCTCGACGAGCAACACGACTTCCCCGTGGCCGCGACTGGGTACGGGTTGCTGCGTCGGCGCGGGCGTCACCTCAGCCGGAACGGCCTCGTCCCCGGCCGGGAAGAAGATTTTAAAGGTCGAACCGCAGCCGATTTTACTGGTCACCTCGACCCAGCCATAATGTTGTTCGACAATGCTCTGCACCGTCGAAAGTCCCAGCCCGGTGCCTTTGCCCATCTGCTTGGTGGTAAAAAACGGATCAAAGATGCGGCCTATCACTTCCGGCGGGATGCCACAACCCTGGTCGCTGACGGTCAAGCAGACGAATCGGCCGGCCCGCGCCCGGGGACGTTGTTGCACGTCCACTTCGCTAATGACTTCGCAACTGGTGCGTACGGAAATCGCGCCGCCCTGCGGCATGGCATCACGGGCATTCAAGGCCAGGTTGATGAGGATTTGTTCCACACTGCCGTAACTGAACTGGCTACCGGGGAGCTGTTCCGCGAGGTCCAGCTTGAATTCGAACCGTTCGCCCAATGACGTCTCCACCATCTTTTGCACGCCCCGGACGGATTCCGAAAGGTTGGCGGCCTTGAACTTGACCGGCTGTTTGCGGCTGAAGGCGAGCAATTGACCGGTAAAGGAAGCGGCGCGATGGCTGGCTTGAATGATCCGGTCAATGGATTCAACGGGGCTGTTGGTGCTGACCGCTTCATCGAAGAGCAGGGTGGCATGCCCCTGAATGATGGTCAGGATGTTATTGAATTCATGGGCCACACTGGCCACCAGGCGGCCTACGATTTCAAGTTTCTGCGCCTGGCGCAACTCGGCTTCCAGCTTCAATTGTTCGGTCACATCCATCAGCACCAGCAACAGGCAAGGCTTGGCGTCCAGCGCCATGGGCTCGGTCCACAGAACGACGTTGCGCATCATCCCGTCCTTGCGCCGGAGCAGACACGAATGGTTGCGGACGCGGCCGACAGACGCGGTGGCCGCCTCCAACGCCGCCTCATCGGCCCAAAGGCCCAAGTCCCGGCTGTTGTGTTTAAGCAACTGGTCGGCGGCATAGCCGGTGGATTCAAAAAAGCTGGGGTTGGCGGCCACAAAACATCCCGCCGGCCAGCTCTGAATCGCCATCGGCATGGGGCTGGAAAGAAACGCCTTGGAAAATCGTTCCTCTGAAATGTGGAGGGCTTCCTGCACGGCGGTGCGTTCCTCGATCTCCTGCTGTAATTTTTTGGTGCGCTCCTGCACCATGCGCTCCAGGTCTTCCAGGCGGAGCCGGGCCTGGTGCCCGAACGCCCACTTTTTCGTCAACGCGTGGGCCAGTTGCAACACTTCGACCGTTTCAAACGGCTTCTTGAGAATCAACAGGTTGTCCGCATGGCCGAAACGGCCGATGATTTCGTCCCACGAATAATCCGAGTAGGCGGTGCAAATGACCGCTTGCATATCGGGACAAATCTGCCAGATCCGCTCGATGGTTTCGATGCCGTCCAAACCGGGTGGCATGCGGATGTCCACAAAGGCCAGCGCGTAGGGGTCCTGGGCCTGCAGCGACCTTTCCACCAGGATCAGCGCCTCTTGTCCCTGGGAGGCATAGTCCAGCCGGAAGGACGTTCGAGGAGCGACTTTCGTCGGCTGGCCGAAGAGTTCGGCCGCCACGTTGTCGAGCTTGGTGGCGGGCAATGGCCGGTTGCCCAGGATTTTCTGAAAGTCCTCGTGAATGGCGGCATTGTCATCAACGACCAGGATGCGTGGGGCGGTGGTATCGAGGTTGTTCATACCTGAGCTGACTGGGGAGCCCGTTTGAGCGGAAATTCGAGGGTGAAGGTGGCACCCTCGCCGGGACCGTCACTCTGGGCGACCAGTGAGCCGCCGATTTCCTTGGCCGCCAGTGCGCCGCTATGCAGGCCGAAACCGTGCCCGCCTTTTTTTCGCGTGGTGAACCCGTGATTGAAAATTCGCTTGAGATTGTTCGGTGGAATGCCCACGCCGTTGTCCGTCATGGCGATGCGGATCCGGCCATCACCGTTGGTCACCCGCACGGTCACCTGCTTGTTTCCCTTTCCGGAATCCACCACGGCGTATTTTGCGTTGCTCAGCAGGTTCAGGAGGATTTGCAGCACCTTGTGTTTGTCCACGAGAATTTCCGGCAGGCCCGGCGCGAAATCCTGCTGGACCTTCACCTCGTGCTGGGCCAGTTCGCTGGCATGGATGCGGAAGACATCTTCGATCAGGTCGGCCACCTTGACCCGTTCCTCCAGGCCCACGACCTTGCCGTAATTCTGCTGGGCGGCCACGATCTCCTTGATGTGCTCGATCTTCATTTTGACGAAGCCGATTTCTTTCATGAGCAAGGATTGTTCGGTGGAAAGGTGGGTGGCCAGCTGGGCGAGATAATCCGGCAATTGTTTGCCCTTGGGATCGTTCGCCATGAAATTGCCGATGTCATCGGCGTGGTCGCGCATCAGGTTGGCCGCGCGGGCGATATTGGCGATGTTGAATTCGTTCAAGTGTTCGGCCACGATGCTGGCGGAGATGTTGATGCTGTTGAGCACGTTGCCGACGTTGTGCAACACCCCGGTGGCCACCTCGGACATTCCGGCCGCCCGGGAAACCTTCAGCAGTTCCTTGTGGGTCTTTTCATTCTGGGCCTCCACTTCCCGGCGTTGGGCAATTTCCGCCTGGAGGGTGGCGGCGGTTTCCCGCAGCCCTTCATTGGCCTTGACCAATTCCGCGGTTTGTTCCCGGACCTGTGACTCCAGCCGGGCCTGCGCTTTCTGCTCCGCATCCTCCACCCGCCGGCGTTCCTTGAGCAGGGCTTCCAGGTGGACCATGCCGGTCAGCAGCAAGACGGAAATCAAGGCGTAAACGACTTCTGCCCGCACGCCCTCGACCACTCCCCGAAACAAATCCAAGGACAGAAACAGGCGCAGCAATGCCATGGCCGAGAAGGCGACGAAGAGTGACCAGCCGACCCGGGACGCCCCGAAGTTCCGGTTCAGCCGCAGTGCGTAGCAGGCGACGGCGAATTGCAGGAGGCCGGCGGCCAGGCTCATGGTGCTGGAAAAACTCATATCAATCAACCGCAACGCTTGTTCCCAGTGTGCGGCGGCCGGCGGCCGTCGATTTGTTCATTTGGTTCATGGCTTCTTCCTTCAGCGGTTACACCGCCATCCTTCTCCCATCCGCTTCTGAATACCACCGGTCAGGTGCTCGGGTTGTGAACACCACTTACGCGCAAAAAACAGCTACTTACATACCAGTCAAACTTTTTGAAATCGTATCTTTGGGTATCTTTTTAAAGGACGGGATTAGGTCGCAAATTGGGGGTTAATGTAGGAATGTCCTGTCTTGAATCAGGACACAGGTGCAGAATCGGGACACGTTGTGCTTAACACCCGGTCGAAACAACCGGGTCAAGCCCTCAATTCCTATTTCACCGGTTGGAGCTTGCCGCGCAGAACGTGGATGAGGGCTTTGACCGTGAGTTCGATGTAAAGAAACGGTTTGGCGATGAAGTCGTTGCCCCCGGCCACGCGGGACTTGGTGCGGCTGTCAAAGTTGTCGAGCTTGGTGACAAAAACGACGGGGGTATGCTTGTGCAACGGCAGTTTGCGCAATTTGGCGCAAAGGTCATACCCGTTCATGCCGGGCATGTCCACGTCGAGAAAAATGAGGTCAAACAGTTTTTCCTCGAGCAATTTCAGGGCGGCATTCGGGTCTTCGATGCTGGTGGACTGGAGTTGCGCTTTTTCGAGGGCGTAGCCGATGGCGCGGCAGGCGATGGTCTCGTTGTCCACGATCAGAATGCGGGCGTCGGGCAGCTGTTGCTGATCGGGTCGGGTGCCATGTTTAAACAGGGTGTCGAGAAAATCCACCGCCAGGGCGACGGTACGCAGCGTGGAGGGGTTGATGTTTTTGGGCTGCTCGTAAAGTTCCTTGAGCAGGGCTTCGATGGCAGCGGCCGGGTGGGCGATCACGGTGAGGCCGGCGAGGCCGGCGTTATTGTTGACCCGGCAGACGTGGTAATACATTCCGTGGATATGTTTGAGCTGGGTTGCTTCGGTATTGGACTTGAAGAGGTTTTGCATGCCGGCACGCAATTCGGTAAGGATGCCGGGCAGGCTGGCAATGAAAGTTTTTCGGAATTCGACCTGAATTTCGGCATCCGTCATGGCGGCGGCCGGAGCGGGCCTGGCGGCCGGCGCGCCTTCGGCCTTCGGGCGGGCCGGGACCGCCTCGCCGCCGCCGATGGTGCGGCGCATCAGTTCCAACAGATCCTTCGGCGAACAGTTGATCTTGGAAAGACATTTGGTCGCCCCGGCCTTCCAGGCATCCTGCACCACGTTGGTCATGTAAGTGTTGGAGAGGACAAAGATCGGCAACTTGGAAAATTCCGCATCGGCCCGAACCTCCTTGATCACGTCGATGCCCGACATTTTGGGCAGCATGAGGTCCACCACGATGGCATCGGGCCGGAACGTGCGCATCATCTTCAACCCGCCTTCGCCGTCGGACGCGATCTCGGCCTGATAGCCTTCCACGACGAGTTTGTTCCGATAAACATTCGCGGCGATCTGTTCGTCTTCGATGATGAGGATTTTTTTCATGGCGCCAATGGTACGGTTCGGTGACTTCCGGTCACCTGACCGGTTGCAGTTTGCTGCGCAGGACATGGATCAGCGCCTTGACGGTGAGTTCGATGAACAGAAACGGCTTGGCGATGAAGTCATTCCCCCCGGCCATCGAGGAGCTGGCCCGGTTGTCAAAATCGCCGAGGACGGTGACAAAGACGACGGGAGTCTTTTTGTGCATGGGCAGGTTGCGTAATTTGGCGCAGAGTTCGTAGCCGGTCATGCCGGGCATGTTCACGTCCAGAAAAATCAGGTCGAACTGCCTTTCAGCAAGCAGTTTGATGGCGGCATTGGGGTCCTCGATCGTGACGGACTGGAGCTGCGCCTTTTCGAGGGCGTAAATGATGGCGCGGCGGGAAATATCCTCGTCGTCCACCACCAGGATGCTGGCGGCGGGGATTTGCTGTTTGTCCTGGCGCGTGCCGCGTTCGAACAGGAAGCCGAGAAAATCCACGGCGGCGGCGACGGTGCGGAGGGTGGAAGAATTGATGTTTTTGGGTTGCTCGTAAACTTCCTTGAGCAGGGCCTCGAAGGCGGCGGCCAGATGCGCGATCTGGGCGAGGCCGGAGATGCCGGCGTTGCCGTTGACGGAGTGGACGCGGCAGTAGAGTTCGTGGAGATGTTTGAGCTGGCTTACCTCGGTATTGGACTTGATGAGGTTCTGCATGATGCCGCGCATGGCCGTGAGGGTGGTCGGCAGGCTGGCGATGAAGGTTTTCCGCAGCTCGGCCTGGAAGGCGGCGTCCGACTCGCTGCTGAGGTCGGGGGCTTTGGTTTTGGGTGCGCTTTCAGTCTTCGAGCGGCTGGTCGGCATCACACTGCCGCCGACGGTATGGCGCACCAGTTCCAGCAGTTCTTTGGGCGGGCAGCTGATTTTGGAGACACATTTGGACGCGCCGGCTTTCCACGCATCCTGGACCAGGTTGGTCAGGTAGGTGTTGGAAAAAACAATGATCGGCAGCTTGGAAAACTCCGCTTCACCGCGGATTTCCCTGATGACGTCCACGCCCGACATTTTCGGCAGCATGAGGTCGAGGACAATTGCGTCAGGCCGGAACGTACGCATGAGCTTCAGCCCGCTTTCTCCGTCCAGGGTCACCTCGACCTGATAGCCTTCCACGGCGAGCTTGTTCCGGTAAATATTCGCTACAATCTGGTCGTCTTCAATGATGAGGATTTTTTTCATGAATTGACGGCGGCCGGCGGCGGCGGGACCACATTCAGTTGTAACGCCAGAAATTGCTGGATGAGTTTGAATTCGAGCGCGGCTTTTTGATAGACCTCCGCGGCGTTGGTCAGGGTGCCGGATGCGCCCTGTTTTTCCAGCTCGCGCAGCAAGGGCACGAAGCGGGTCATGCCCAGTGTGGCGCTGGCGCCCGCGCAACTGTGCGCCACCCGGCGGACATCGTCGGCCTTGTTGGCGCGCACAGCGGCATCCAGTTGGGCCAGTTGCTGAACAGTTTGTTTGAGAAACAACTCAACCAGTTCGCGGATGCTGTCCACGTTGCTGTCGGTCAAATCGTTCAAGCGGTCCATCTCCACCGGCGGTTCGGACGATTCTTCCGCAGCTGGCGCGGGTGCGGGCGGCGGTGCGGCTGCGGCTGCGGGCGCGGGCGCGGGCGCCGGGGGAGTGGGTTGGGATTCGGGTGTATTGGCTTTGGGTTCGGACATATTGGTTTTGGGTTTTGCCGCGTCAGCCTGGGGAGGCGGCGCGACGGGTTCGGCCGGGGCGGCAGGGGTCATCTGCGCCCCCCAGCGTTCGATCATGGCGCGCACATCCTTCGGGAGGATCGGCTTGGGCAGGTAATCGTCCATGCCGACGGCCAGGCATTTTTCGCGATCGCCCTGCATGGCTTGGGCGGTCATGGCGATGATGACAATACGCGACTGGTAATTGGGATGTGCGGCGGGGTCCCTTTGCCGCTCGCGAATGGTGCGCGTGGCTTCCAGCCCGTCCATTTCTGGCATCATCACATCCATGAAAATCAGATCATACGGCTTCTTATCGAGCGCGTCGAGTGCTTCGCGACCGTTGCCGGCAAGGTCGGGCTGATAGTCGATGGTTTGCAAAATGCGCGCGGCGACCTTCTGATTGATGGCGTTGTCGTCGCACAACAGGATGCGTAACGGCAGCCGTTCGGTGAGGGGTTGGGCCGGATTGGCGGTGGGCTGTTCGCGCACGGTTTTTTTGGGACTAAGCAGGGCGCGCATGAGCATGTCGCTTAACTGGACCGGCTTGACGGGTTTGTTGACGGTGTGGGCGAAGACGATATGGGTGCTGCCGGGAGCGTCCGAGTGCAGGCCCAACGGCATCAGCAGCACCAGCGGCATCATGGCGGCGCCGGGCAATTTATGAATTTCCATGGCCAGCGCGATGCCGTCCATGCCGGGCATTTGCAAATCCAGGACGGCCAGGTCGTAGGCCTCGCCCTTTTTGAGCCATTCGAGCGCCTGTTGGGGGCTTTCAGCGCTCTGCGGGCTCATTCCCCATTTGGTCACCTGCTCGGCCACGACACGGCGGACAGTGGGGTTGTCGTCCACGATCAGGAGGCGGAGGTCGGCGAGTTTGGGTTGGGGGCCCGCCAGGGCAAACGGCGCCGGCTGCGGTTCGGCCTGGACGTTGATGGTGAAATGAAAGGTGGAGCCGGCGCCGGCCGAGCTTTCGGCCCACATCTTGCCGCCCATCAATTCGACGAGCTGTTTGCTGATGGCCAGGCCGAGGCCGGTGCCGCCGTAGTGCCGGGCGGTGGACGCGTCCCCCTGCGAGAAGGGCTTGAACAACCGGTTCAGGCGTTCGGGCTGGATGCCGATGCCCGTGTCGCGCACGGAAAAATGCAGGTGCAGCAGCGAATGGTTCTGCGCCTCGTCCGGTTTGGTCGAGAGCAACTTGACGTTGACGAAGACGTCGCCCCTTTCGGTGAACTTGATGGCATTGCTCAGGAGGTTGGCGATCACCTGCCGCAGCCGCAGGGTGTCGCCTTCGACGGTGGTGGGGATCTCGTCATCCATCTGATACGCCAGGTCGAGGTTTTTGCCGAAGGCGCGCGCGGCCTGCAGGTCGAGCGAGTCTTCGATGGCGGTGCGGAGGTTGAACGGGCGCGAGTCCAGTTCGAGTTTGCCGGCCTCGATTTTTGAAAAATCCAGGATGTCGTTGACGATGGCCAGCAGCGATTCACTGCTGATGTGAATGGTTTCAAGGTAACTCCGCTGTTCGGCGGTAAGCGGAGTTTCGAGGAGCAGGCTGACCATGGCGATGACGCCGTTCATGGGCGTGCGAATTTCGTGGCTCATCGCCGCGAGGAATTCAGACTTGGCGCGCACGGCCGCCTCAGCGGCCTGTCGGGCCTCGGTCAGATTGTAGTTGTGCCGGTCCAGGGCATCATGCCGGCGCTTGGTCTCCAAATGGGCGCGCAATTGGGCGCGGAAGACCAGGTCTTCAAACGGCTGGCCCATGCAATCACACACGCCCAGGTCGAACGCGCGCAATTTGTCCGCCTTCCGGTCCGCGTCGGTGAGCCCGATGACGAGGGTGAAAGTGGCCAGCGGATGCTCCTGCAGCTGGCGCAGGAGTTCAAAGCCGTTATCGTTCAGCGACACCAAATCCACCAGTACCAGGTCCACCGGCCGGGCGCGGAGGAACTCCAACGCCTCGGTGGCGCCGCGCTCCAAGGCGAAGGTGACATTGTCCGCATGCAACACCTTGGACAAGGCCGCCAGCAGCTTGGGGTCGTTGCTGACCAGTAAAATTTGGAATGACGGTTGACTCATGATGGCTCAAACCCAATATTTTCAACGAAATAAAGCATGAATCATTCCCCAGTAGATAGAATTCTGTTCATTTAGCCAATGGATTTTTACATGGAATTCACCCCCGGGCACAGTACGGGGACGGCTTCCCCGCATTGCATTTTGAGACGATGAAGCACGGTCGTCCCGGGTGGCGGATCGAAGACCCCGGGAGCGCTCCGTCCGGATGCCGCGGGATCGTCGATTCAGGTGTCTCGCGCCGGACCGGCGTGGACACCGGTTCCGCTGTTAAACCCGGCCGGCGTTGGTTGGCCCCGCAAATAAATTTGAGCAGCCTGGCACCGCCGCGGCGGCCCCCTTTCCCGGAGCCGGAAAGAAATATTGCTGGCGCGCGTTGATGACGATAAACTTTGTTTCATGCTTCAAACGGTGCTCAACCCCGAGCCGGTGGGCGACTTGGTCACTGTGCGCGACGCGCATTGCACCGCCTATCGCTACATGTTGCTGGCGCGATTGCTGGACGAAAAATTCGCCGGTCTCTATCGCGCCGGAAAGATTCATGGCGGTGTTTTCATTGCCCGCGGGCAGGAAGCCCTGAGTGTATCCGTGGGTTTCTCGCTGCGGAAGGGCGACGTATTTGCGCCGCTGATCCGCGACACGGCGGGACGCCTGGCGTTTGGCGAAACGGTCATTGATGCGGTGCGGACGTACCTGGGTTCCACCCTGGGCCCGATGCGCGGACGCGACGGCAACGTCCACCGCGGCCGGCCCCGGGAAGGTTATCTGCCGATGATCAGCCATCTGGGTGCGATGATCTCGGTCGTCAACGGCACCTTGTTCGCGCGCCGCCTGAAGGGTGTCACCGGCACGGTGGGGGCGACGTGCATCGGCGATGGCGGCACGGCCACCGGCGCGTTTCACGAAGCGCTCAACCAGGCCGCCATTGAAAAATTGCCGCTCGTGCTCGTCGTGGCGAACAACCATTACGCCTACTCGACGCCCAACGACCGCGAATTTGCCTGCCGCGACCTGGCGGACCGGGCGGCGGGTTACGGCGTGGAGGCGCACACGGTGGATGGCACGGATTTGTCCTCCTGTCTGAAAGTGATGGGTGAAGCGGTGGCGCGGGCGCGGGCCGGTCACGGTCCCCAGATGATTGTGGCCACGCTGCTCCGGCTTTGCGGGCATGGGGAACACGACACCGCCGATTACGTGGACCCCAAATTAAAGAATTCGCCGGTCGGGCGCGATTGCCTGAAAGTGGCCGAGGAATTTTTGCTCCGCCAGAAATGGACGGACGCCGCGGAACTGGCCGCGCAGCGAGGCGAAATCGTCCGCGAAATCGAAGGAGCCGTCGCCCAGGTCCAGCGCGAACCCGTGCCCGACCCGTTTGCCGAAGACTGGCGGGCCATTTCGTCCCGGCATTTGAGTGAAACGCACATCGATACGAACCCGGCATGAGCATCACCTACCTGGAAGCCATCCGCGAGGCGCAGGCCCATGCGCTGCGGGACGATACGCGGGTGTTCATTTACGGGCAGGACGTCGGCGCGTTCGGCGGGGCGTTCAAGGCCACCAAAAATCTGGCGAAGGAATTTCCCGGGCGCGTGATCGATTCACCCATCAGCGAGGATGCGATGATGGGGCTGGCCGTGGGCGCGGCGATTGAAGGGATGCGGCCGATCATCGAAATGCAGTTCGCGGATTTTTCCACGGTCGGTTTCAACCAGATTGTCAACCAGGCGGCGACGCTTTTCTGGCGGACGAATGTGCCTTGTCCCATCACCGTGCGGCTGCCGTTTGGCGGCACGTCCGGGAGCGGGCCGTTTCACAGCCAGAGCCTGGAGACAATTTATGCGCATTATCCCGGCCTGGTGGTGATGACGCCGGCGACGGTGGAGGATGCCTACAGCATGCTGCTTGAAGCGGTGGCGATTGACGACCCGGTGATTTTTTGCGAGCACAAATTTCTTTATTATCATCTCAAGGCCGAAAAACTGCCGAGCGAGGCGCTGCCGGTCGGCAAGGCCCGCATTGCGCGCGAGGGCCGCGACCTGACCATTGTCGCTTACAGCGCCATGGTGCATGAGGCGCTCGAAGCGGCCACGGAACTTGTCTCGGAAGGCTGGGAAATCGAAGTGGTGGACCTGCGAACCGTGAAACCGCTCGATACCGACACGGTGATGGCGAGCGTTGCGCGCACCGGACGGTTGTTGTGTGTGGGCGAGGCGTGGCCGTGGGGCGGGGTGACAGCGGAAGTCATTGCCCGGGTTGCGAGCGAGGGGTTCGGTCTGCTCGACGTGCCGCCTCAGCGGCTCAATGCCAAGGACACGCCCGTGCCGTACCATCCCAACCTGTGGACGGCGCACCGGCCCACGGCGCGCGCCGTTGCCGCCGCCGCGCGCAAATTGCTCCGCCTGTAAAAATGAATTCGTCCAACAAAACGAGAATGGAAAATGGAAGATTGAGAATGGAATTTCTCAGCCATCTTCCATCTTCCATCTGCCATCTTCGCTTTTAAGTATGCCGCGCATTCCCATCATCATGCCGCAACTGGGCGAGTCCATCGCCGAGGCCACCATCATCAATTTCCTCGTCCAGCCCGGCGCTGCGGTCGAGGCTGACCAGGATTTGATCGAAGTGGAGACCAACAAGGCCACCTTGAATGTCACGTCGCCCGGCCGCGGGCGCCTCGAAAAATTCACCGGGCAGTTGAACGAAAGCTATGCGGTCGGCACGGTGCTCGGTCATATTGAAGTGACGCAGGAGGAGGCGGTGCGGCTGGGGCTGGATGTTCCGGTGCCCGTAAGGACCGGTGATACCGATCGCCTTCACGCGCCGGACGGAAACGGCAGCAAAAGTCGCATTCAACCCACCGTGCGGGGATTGCCGGTGCCGGCGAACGCGGCGGGGGCGAGTTATCTTTCGCCGCGGCTCAAGGCGCGTATGAACGAACTGGGACTGCATGCCGCCGACCTGGCAGGCATCGCGGGCAGCGGGGCGGCGGGCCGGGTGACCATTGAAGATTTCGAGCGGTTCATCACCAACCTGGAAAAACAAAAAATAACGCCGGCGTCATCCATGCGCGTGGCGGTGGCGGACGCGATGCGGCGCAGCTGGACGCGGCCCCTGGCCCACGTGGGCATGCCGGTGTGCCTGGACCCGTTGTTTGCCCATCGCAAAGTGGCGCGGCCCAAGCCCGGCCCGGCGCTCTGCGCCTTGCGCGCGCTGGCGGTGGCCCTGGCGGAAAACAGCGCGCCCGCCGGACGGCTGGTGGGCAGCAAAATCGTCCATCCCTCCTCGATTGACATCGGATTTGCCGTGGAAGCCGAGGACGGCGTGCTGGTGCCGGTGATTCGCAACGCGGACAAGCGGTTGCTGAAGGATTTGATCGTGCCTTACAACGAGCTGATTGAACTGGCGCGCGAACGCAAGCTGCCGGCGGACGTCACCGGCGGGTCGATCGCCACCGTCACGAATTTCGGCACGTTCGGCCTGGAATGGGCGACGCCGATTCCGTTGCCGGAGCAAACGCTGGTGCTTGGCATGGGTGCGGCCCGGCACGCGCCGAGCTGGGATTCCGTCAAAGGCCAGTTCGTGCCGGTGATGGAGGCGAACTTCACCTTGAGCTTTGACCACCGCGTGCTCGATGGCGGAGCGGCCGGACGCCTGCTGCAACGCGTGGCGGAGCTGATGTCCAAGCCGGACCAGTTGTGAAGCTGCTGATTTTAACGATTTTTGCAGCCCTGGGTTTTGCCTGTGTGTTGTGTGCGGATGAAACGGCAGAAATTTCCCTGACCACAAATGAACAAACTGCGGTCAGACAACAATTACAGGCGTTCGACAGAGGCGAAATTACATTGGAGGAAACGACGGAGCCGGGAGGGGAATCGGGGTGTCAAAAGTTAGTGGCATATCATCTTATGCATACGAACGACGTGACAACTAAAATGAAGCTGCCTATCAGTCGTCGTTACGGTGCAATGGGAAAATACCAGGATGCTGTTCGTCTCGCCCAAGAATATGTTGGTGTGTACTCAAATGATTGGCATGGCTGGAGGATTCTTGGCAGTGCCAACTTGTTCATGAATAATTTCAATGCAGCGTTACATGCTTACACAAATGCTGTACGTCTTGGTGACGACCTTAGTTATGCGGCGCTCGGACTAGCAGCGTTGAAAACGGATCGGTTAGATATTGTTAGCAATATGGTGCCTCGTTTGGTCGCTTTGAAAACATCAAAACTGACGAGCAGAAACCAATCTCTTCAGTTGGCCACTGACTTGGTGATTTATTCACTTAGAACCAACCAGAAAGACCTTTTCATGAAGGCTGTTGAAGGTTTTGATCCAAAGGAAATTTTGGCACATGATGATGTGGCATTTCTTGTCAAACAAGGTTGTGAACAATTCAAAGGCGGAGAAACTGACAGGCTTTGTCAGAAATTGGAAACAGCCGGCAAATCTGGAGTCAAGCCACCGCAATAGTGGCCTTCACCCGCTTGTTTGATCGGCGGACTCAATTACTCCCCGTCTTGAACGCCGCGACAATGGGGCGGTGGTCGGAGCCGACGCCCCAGTTCGGAATGGTCAGCGCGTACGTTTCATTCGTCAGCCAATCGCGCGCCAGGGCCGGGCTGAGCAATATGAAATCAATCCGGCTGTACGTGTCTTCCACGCCATAATAGTGAGTCCACGTCACGTTGCGCGGCTCGAAGCGCGCAATTTCGTTCGGCGTGTTGTCGCCATTGCGCTCGGCTGGGCGGGTGTCGAGGAGCTTGAATTTTCCTCGGCCGATGATTTCTTTGGTCGAATCGGAATTCTTCACGTTGTTGAAGTCGCCGAGCACGATGAGTTTTGCGTTCGCATCGGCCTTGAAATGTTCATCCACGATGCCGCGCAGGACTTTCGCCTCCTCCAGGCGCAACTGGGCCTCGTCCGCCTCGGGGACGGGCCGGCGCGATTTCAAATGCGTGGCAATGAGGGTGACGGTGAAATTGGTCGCCACCTGAAGCTCCACCTCGGCAAAACCGCGGCTGACGGAAAACCGGCGGCCGTCGAGCAGGAAATTGTCGTTGGTATGCGGGCGGCGGCCGGCGAAAGGGAACCTGCTCAAGATGGCGACGTGGATGTTTGTGTCCCAACCCTGCACGTGTTCCCAATAGGGGAAATCCAATCCTTTCTTTTTCAGCGAGTCACGCAATTCCAGCAGGGCGTTGGTGCTACCCATCTCTTCCAGGGCGATGACGTCGGGATCCAGGGCGCGGATGCTTTCGCAGACCTTGGCTTTGGCCCGGTCGGATTTTGTGAACTTGCGCGATTCGGTCGGCTGGTCCAGGTAATTTTCGACGTTGTAGGTGGCGACCCGGAAAGTGCCGGCGCCGACGGCAACGTTGCAGAGCAGGGCGACAGTGAGCAGGAGCCCGCAGCGGCCGGGCAAAAATTGTTTCAACATGATTGCGGCGAAGCTTAAACCGGCCATCCCAACCGTCTAAACAAATCTTGTCAGAACCTTTTGCCAAAATCTGCAAAGGTGTTAACATTGCCCCATGCTCAAAATCGGTCGAAATGGTTCCGGGCCGCGGCCGGCCAAAAGGAGCGCGCTCCAGAAGCTGGATGACCTGCAAAGCCAGCGCGATCACCGCGAACTGCGGATTGACAAGGTGGGCGTGCGGGGGTTGCGGTTTCCCATCCAGGTGCGCGACAAGGCGCACAGCGTCCAAAACACGGTGGCGACCATCGGGATGTTCGTGGATTTGCCGAAGGAATTCAAAGGCACACACATGAGCCGGTTTGTCGAGGCGCTCAACGCTCATGGCAACGTCATCCATGTGGAAAACATCATGGACATCCTGCATTCGCTGCAGCGGCGGTTGAGCTCGGCCACCTCGCACCTGGAAATCGAGTTCCCGTATTTCATGTCCAAGAAATCGCCGGTGTCGCGCAAGAAGAGCCTGATGGATTACGTGGCGCGGTTCGACGCGTCGGCGTGCGGCCGGGAGGTTGATTTTGTGCTGACGTTGAAGGTGCACGTGACGACGCTGTGTCCGTGTTCCAAGGCGATTGCCAAATACGGCGCGCACAACCAACGGGGGCTGGTGACGGTGGCGTTGCGGTTCTCGAAGCCGGTCTGGATCGAGGACGTGGTGGCGATGATTGAAAGTTCGGCCAGTTCAGAGCTGTACGCGCTGCTTAAGCGGCAGGATGAGAAGTTTGTGACGGAGCGGGCCTACGAAAACCCGGTGTTTGTGGAGGATCTGGTCCGGAACGTGGCATTGAAGCTGAATGCCCATTCGCGGGTGACCTGGTACCGGGTGGAGGCGGAGAATTTCGAGAGTATTCACAACCACAGCGCCTACGCCAGCATTGAAAAGGGGTAGGGGTACCCAAAAATTCCCGAAAATTTTTGTGGCATATTTGGTTTCCTCTGGTAGATTCCCGCGCTCTTGATGAACCAAAAACTGATTTTGAATTTGTGACCATAAAGAAGAAAACCAACGGCAAAGCACCGATTTCCGCCACGGCGGCCATTCTCGGCCGGCCGGTGGCCAAAGCCACGACCGCCGCTGACCCGAAGAAAGTAAAACCCGAATGGCAGAGCTACTGCCAGCGGCTGCTGGAATTGCGCGAGCAATTGCTCCGGCAAATGAACGGCCTGGCCAAGGAATCCGCGCAGGAACTTCCCGGCTACAGCCTGCATATGGCCGATTCGGGCACGGACAATTTCGACCGCGATTTTGCATTGAGCCTCCTGTCGTCCGACCAGGATGCGGTCTATGAAATCGAGGAGGCGCTCAAGCGCATCGAGAAAAAGACCTATGGCGTCTGCGAACTGACCGGCAAAACCATTCCCAAGGCGCGGCTGGAGGCGATTCCGTGGACCCGGTTTACCGTCGAAGCGCAGGCGCAATTGGAGCGCGAAGGCGCATTGCGTTCGCGCCGGCTGGGCCAGCTGGGCTCGATTGACAGCGCCGGCGCCACCGAGGTGGAAAGCGACGAGGACGAGCCGGAGGAAAAGACCAAGGAGAAGGAATAATTTATGCCGCGCGAAATCATCACCATCGAATGCACCGAAGCGCGCAAGGAAGGCAAGTCGCCCTCCCGCTACACCACCACCCGCAACAAGAAGCTGAAGACAGAGAAACTGGAGATTCGAAAGTATAATCCAGCGCTCCGCCGACACACGTTGCACCGCGAAATCAAGTAATTATGCCCCGCAAGACCCATACCGACAAGGACCGCCGCGGTTCCCGCCGCGGTCAGATGGAAAACCGCACGCCCCGTCCGAAGCCGAAGATTGACTTCACCGCCGACGCGCTCGATTTCAAGAACACCAACCTGCTGCGGCAATATGTGACCGACCAGGGCCGCATCCTGCCGCGCAAGTACACGGGGATGCCTGCGCATTACCAGCGCCGGTTGACCCGCGCCATCAAGCGCGCCCGCCAGATGTTGTTGATGAAGTGACCGGATTTGCCGCCCCGCCGCGGATGCGGCCGGGCGGTTTTTGATGGGAATCAGTTGCAAACGATTTGCAATTGAGTCAAAGCTGAACGGCTGCTTATATGGACTATCTGATTTTGCTTTCCAGCATCGGGCTTGGAGCGGTCACCGTTTTCTGGCTGCACCTGCAGGACCCGAAGCGCATCAAGCTGCTCAACGCCTTCACCGGGGCGTATCTGATCACCTTGGTGATGCTGCATCTGCTGCCGGACCTGTATGAGCCGGAAGCCGGCCTGGTGTTGAAGCCACTGGTCCTTGGCGGTTTCATCCTGTTCGGCTTCTTCCTGCAGATCGCACTCGACGCCATTTCCATGGGCATTGAACACGGGCACGCGCATGACATCCACGGACGCATGGCTGTCGGCATCCTGGCCGGACTTTGCCTGCATGCTTTTGTCGAGGCCCTGGCCCTGGGGCAATCACCGGAGCACCAGAGTGTCCACGACCTGGCAGCGCACCATTTTCTCCTGGTGAGCGTGATCGTCCACAATTATCCCATCTCCATCGCTCTGCTGGGCATGTTGCTGCAAAGCGGGATGAAACGCGGTCCGGCGCTGGCCTGCCTCGGACTGTTCGCCATCATGGCGCCGATCGGGATGTTCACCAGCACGCATACCGGCCTGGCCGTCTATGCGCGCGAACTCATGGCCATCGTCATCGGCATCTTCATGCACATTGCCACCACCATTTTGTTTGAGAGCGAAGACCATCACCGTTTTCCCACCGGCAAACTGGTGGCGGTTGCCATCGGCCTGGTTTTAGGCCTCGCCAGTGTGGTTTTTGAAAGGTCATGAAACGGCACTCACATGCTCATTCGCATCCGCGGCAGGAACTGGCCGCCTTGACCGGCCGTTTGCGGCGGCAGGCGCGGAAGATCACCGGCCCGCGCGCGGCGATCCTGGAAATCCTCCGGCGCCATCCGCATCCGCTCGCGAACAAGGAGATTTTCGCCGCCCTGCCCAAGGGACAGTGCGATCTGGCGACGATCTACCGCGCGATGCACCTGTTGGAAGAGATGGGGATGGTGAAGCGGTTTGATTTCGGCGACGGCGCGGCGCGATTTGAACTGGTGGGTGAAGGCGATGATGGCCATCACCATCATCTGGTTTGCACGCGCTGTGCGGAGGTGGTTGAGATCGAGGAATGTTTTCCGAGCGCGATTGAATCACGGATCGCCGCCACCAACGGTTTCAAGGGCGTAACCCACAAACTCGAGTTTTTCGGCATCTGCCCGGAATGCCAATAGCGACCGCGACCGCAAAGAAAAAGCCGCGCAGACGCGCGGCTGATTCATTCAAGGTGGGAGAAATTGTTCACTGGTTCAGGCCATTTCCTGCCAATCACCCAGGTGCAGATACTCCTTTACTTTTCTGCGTTCGTAACGGTTTTTGAGGGTTTTTTTGGGTTGATGATCCAGTTTGCGAAAGGGATGCTTGGGATCCCGGACTGCCTCCGTAATGACTTCCATCATTCTTTTCATAGCACAACTTTTGTTATTGTTGTGGAGTTTCTGCAGCGCCTGCCCTTCCTTGGTGGCAAGGCTGACTGCCTACGCTCCTGAGTATCAGACTGAATGCAGCATTCGTCATTCAAACTTCGCCCAAGAATCTCCTTTGGCAAATGAAAATGACCCTGAACTCCATTCATTACGGGAATTTTTGACAGCAAGTTTCAAACCAAGTTCTTCAAAAACACCGGCCACCTGTGAAAACTCTGATTTTAAGATCCCCGCCAGCACCAGCGTCCCCCGGGGTTTTAATTGTGCCACTATCCGCCGGCTCTCGGAAATCAACAGCGAGGAAATCAAATTTGCGCAGATCAAATCATATTGTTTTGTCCGCCAAACCGGCAGTTTTGCCACGTCGCCCCGGATGATCCGCAGTTTTTTGAGCACCTGATTTGCGCGGGCATTGGCCCGGGCAACCCGCACCGCTCCCGGGTCAAAATCGAAGGCGCGGACGGGCGAATAGCCCAGCCTGGCTGCCGCAATCGCCAGGATTCCCGAGCCGGTACCGATGTCTAAAAATGACCGGGGTGTGCCAAATTTGCTGCAACGCACCAGTTCCTGCAGGCAAAACGCCGTCGTCGGATGCTGGCCGGTGCCAAAGCTGAGCCCGGGGTCCAGCACCACGACCGCCTGGTTTTTACCCGGACGCTTTTTGCTCCAACTGGGTTTGATGAGCAAGTCACGGCCGATGACGATGGGCTGGAAATGCCGTTTCCATGATTCCGCCCAATCTTCGTGCCGTATTTTCGCCAGCCGGATCCGGCCGGGATTGATTTTGAGGCCGCAAGCCTTGATTTGCCTCAGGCCGGCGGAAACGGCCTGCCGGATTTTGGTTCCCGGAAGTGACAGTTGCGGGAGATAGACCGCGACCGTACTCACACCGGTTTCCAGTTCCAAATAGATTGATGCCGGCTGACCAAGGGTTGTTCCCAACAGGTTGGCGACGGCGTCTTCGGCTTCGGGTGTGGTGCTGACGGAGACGCGCCAGAGCGATGGCCGTTTCATGCGCTGCCGTCCCGCCACGGGGTGAAGTTGAGCAATTCGATTTCGTTCAGATGCGGGTGCAGGGCGACCTGGGTGACGCTGGCATATTCGATTTCGAATGAATTGGTTTTGGGCAGGGGCAGTTCGAGCAAAATGGCCAGCATCATGCGAATAACGCCGCCGTGACAAAAAACAGCGGCCGTCCCGCCCGGATGCCGCCGGATGATCTCAAACAGGCACGCTTCCACCCGAGTCCGGAACTGGACGCCGGTTTCACCGTTGGGCACCGCACCCCGCTCGATTTCGTCGAGCCAATCATAGGGGTGCACGCCGAATTTCCGGCGCACCTGTTCCCAATTGAACCCGGTCCAATCGCCAAAATCCACCTCGCGCAGGCCGGGCAGGATGGCGGGTGCCGGCACGCCCCGCTGGAGCGCCGGAGCGAGGGTTTGCCGGACGCGTTTCATGGGACTGGCATAAACCGCGTCGAGCGTTTTACCCTGCAGATAACCGGCGAGGATTTCGGCCTGGGCCCGGCCCTGCGCCGAGAGGTTCATGTCGATCCGGCCGCCAAAGGTGTGGTGGTAACGGGTTTCGACTTCGGCGTGGCGGATGAGCCACAGACGGGTCACGGCCGGCATAGCGGGTTTGCGCCGCGATTTTTTGGCAGTGGAAGTGGCCAAGTGAATCAGCCCGGTGCGAGCGCTTTTTGCTGCGCGGCGAGCAGGTCGCGGATGCCCGCCTTGCCGAGGGCCAGCAGATCGGCCAGCTCGGCCTCAGTGAACGTGGCTTCCTCTCCGGTGCCCTGGACTTCGATGAATGCCCCCGCCGAATTCATCACCAGATTCAAATCCACCGCGGCGGCGACGTCCTCGGTGTAACATAAATCCAGCAGGGGCCGGCCGCCGACCATGCCGACACTCACGGCAGCGACGCCGTTGAGGATGGGAGAGGCCGCCAGTTTTTTTTCGGCCACCAGTTTTTCCGCCGCCAGCGACAAGGCGACAAAGGCGCCGGTGATGGCCGCGGTGCGTGTCCCGCCGTCGGCCTGTAACACGTCGCAATCCACCCAGACGGTGCGTTCGCCCAGCTTGTCGAGGTCGAGCGCGGCGCGCATGGCGCGGCCGATGAGGCGCTGGATTTCGGATGAGCGGCCGTCGATTTTCCCCTTGGTGCTGTCGCGCGGTTTACGCTGGAGGGTGGAGTAGGGGAGCATGGAATATTCGGCCGTGATCCAGCCGCCAGGGACTTTTTGTTCTTTCATCCAGCGCGGCACGGTTTCCTCGATGGTCACGCCGCAAATGACGCGGGTGTTGCCCCATTCAACGAGGGTTGAGCCCGCGGCGTAGGGCGCGATACGGTTTTGAAAACGAATGGGCCGGAGCTGATCCGGCCGGCGACCGTCGGCACGGGAAGATGAGGAAACTGACGTTTGCGTTTCGGCCATAAGCATCGGGGATGTTAACGGGCATTACGGGGGAACGTCAAACAGTTGCGGGTGCCGGTAGTGGTGCCTTTTGGCCTGGCAGGGACGCTGCGCTGCGGCGTCACCATCCGCGTTCAACGGATGGCCATGGATATGCATTGGATAGTCAGTAGTGGGTGGCGCCGCGGAACGCGGCGCGGACAGCGCAGCGCCGCTGTCCCTACCCGGTTCATCCAAAACGTACCAGTGCCCGGGTGCCTCTCGCACGATGATCCGGCCAACCCATCCGCAAAATTCACTTTTTCCCGGCTTCAATTCCGGCGAACAGGCTTTCCAGGCTGTTCAGAGGGGTGTCCCGTTTGGGGTTCAGGACCTGGCGGAGATATTCCACCCCGTCGGAAACATTGCGGACGGACTTGGGCAGGATGGCGCCGGCAGCGTTGGCGTGCCCGCCGCCTTGAAATTTTTCCGCCACCTTCAGGGCTTCGCCGTTGCGGCTGCGCAAACTGACAAAAACGGCGTTCCCGCGCCGGAACAACGTCACCAACACCGGGTATTTCGTCGCCTGCTGCTCCAGCAACTGGTGGACGATCAGATTGTTGTTGCCGATCACGGTGTCCACGAACCCGACCGCCGGGCTGATTTCCGTGATGTTCGATTTGCTCCATTCAAAGCCCAGCGGATTTTCGATGCGGCGTTTCACGGCCATGACTTCGAGCAGCGGATGGTCGAGCAGCTTTTCAATGTCGCCGCCAATGAGCGTGTGCAGGTTCCAGAACTGGTAGATTTTAACGAGGTTCGCGTAATCGCCCGCGATCACAAAATCGGGGTCCTCTTCCAGGAAGAGGTCGGCAACGTTGTTCAAATGCACCAGCCGGTCCAGGGCCGGTGAACCGATGCCTTGTTGCTGGCACAGTTCATAGCAAAGCGACCCGGCGGATTTGTTGACGTCGTGGACGAGCTGTGCGTTTTTGGGCACGGTTTCCGTGACGTGATGGTCGATGATCACCCAATCCGTCTTGTCGAGCCGCAGTTCAAAGGTGAAGTCCGCAACCCAGGCGGACCGTTCCCGCAGGTCGCGTTGTTTCCAAAAATTGTAATGATAGGCCTGCAGCGGGGTGTCCGTTCCGAACAGGTGCTTGGCGAGCCGCTGCAACAACGCACCGGCGAGCAGACCGTCCAGGTCGCTTTCGTGAGTAATGATGACTTCCGGTTTCGGCAGGGGTGCCATAGCGGGCACAGCATAATTCAGCCGGCGGCCCATGGCGAGCGGGGAATTTGCCGTTGCCAGTCAAAAAACTCTTTGAAATCCGCCTGATTTCCAGCCATCATCAACATTCACTTTTGAATTCTGGATTCTGGATTCGGGTTCCTGAATTCTTCCGAACATGAAACGTACACATCATTGCAACGAACTGCGGCCGGCCCACCTCGGGCAGCCGGTCACCCTGTCGGGCTGGGTCCATTCCCGCCGCGATCTCGGCGGCCTGATTTTTATCGACGTCCGCGACCGCGAAGGCCGCACACAAACCGTTTTCGACCCGTCTGATCTGCCCAAGGAACTTTTTGAGCGCGCGGCCGCCTTGCGAAGTGAATGCGTCATCCGCGTCACCGGCAAGGTCCGCCAGCGCCCTGCTGGCACGAATAATCCCAAAATCCCCACCGGCGAGGTGGAGGTGATGGTGAAGGAACTTGAAGTGCTCAATGTGGCCGAGGTGCTGCCGTTCCCGGTGGACGACCCGGAGGTGGCCAGCAAGGTGAACGAGGAATTGCGCCTGAAGTATCGCTACCTCGATCTGCGCCGGCCCGAAATGGCGCGCAATCTTCGCCTGCGCAGCAAGGTCGCCACCGCCACGCGCGTGTTCATGGATGAACAGGGCTTTCTCGAGGTCGAGACGCCCACGCTCTTCAAATCCACACCCGAAGGCGCGCGGGAATTTCTCGTGCCGAGCCGGACGAGCCCAGGTTTGTTTTACGCGCTGCCGCAATCGCCGCAGCAGTTCAAACAGATCCTCATGGTCGCCGGCATCGAAAAGTATTTCCAGCTCGCACGCTGCTATCGCGACGAGGACCTCCGGGCCGACCGCCAGCCGGAGTTCACGCAGATCGACATTGAGATGTCGTTCATCGAACGCGAGGACATTTACGCCCTGATCGAGGGCCTGCTTCAGCGCGTCTGGAAGACCGCGTTGAACATCGACATACCCGTGCCCTTCAAACGCCTCACCTTCGAAGAAGCGTTGAACCGTTACGGCATTGACAAGCCGGACACGCGCTTCGGCATGGAACTCGCGGATTTCACCGAGGAATTCCGTGCCAGCACCTTCAAGGTTTTCAGTGGCGCGGTTGCCAACGGCGGCGTGGTGAAGGCGCTCAACGCCAAAGGGCTGGCCGGCGCCACCCAGGGCCAGATCGAGACCATGACCGATTATGCAAAAAGTTTCGGCGCCAAGGGCCTGGCTTATATCAAGGTGGAAGGCGGCGAATGGAAATCGCCCATCGTAAAATTTTTCAACGACGCCGAGAAAGCCGCGCTCACGAAGAAGCTGGCCATCGCGGAAGGCGATTTGATTTTATTTGCTGCCGACCAGTGGCTGAACGCCTGTGAAATCCTCGGCAAAATCCGTTTATATTGCGCGGACGTTTTGAAAGGGCAGGGGAAGCTGGTGATTCCCGCCGACCGGTTCGATTTTCTCTGGGTCATTGAATTCCCGTTGCTGGGTTTCGACCGCGAGCAAAACCGCTGGTACTCGAGCCATCATCCGTTCACCGCGCCGGTGACCGAGGACATTCCGCTGCTCAAAACCGACCCGAAGAAGGTCCGCGGCCAGCATTATGACGTGGTGGTGAACGGCGTGGAACTGGGCGGCGGCTCGATCCGTATCCATCAGCCCGACGTGCAGAAGACCGTGTTTGAGGAAGTGTTGAAAATCCCGCCGGAAATGGTAACCGCGCGGTTTGGTTACCTGCTGGAGGCGTTCAAATACGGCGCGCCGCCGCACGGCGGCATCGCGCTCGGCTTTGACCGGCTCATCGCCATTCTTTGCGGCACCCCGAGCATCCGCGACGTGATTGCGTTCCCGAAGACCGCCAAGGGCACGGACCTGATGACCGACTCGCCTGGCAGCGTGGAACCGAAACAGCTGCGCGATTTGCACCTGGAACTGAAAGTGGCGAAGAAGGAGTAGCGCCTTCCGGGAGAATGGCCTGTGTCCAGCGATGCTCATGCAACCAAAACCGGCTGGCAGAGATCAATGTTCCGTGTGTTGCTGACGCTGGTCATTTTCTACGTCCTGTTTGCGTTGGTGGTAATGTTCCTGCAACGCGGGCTGATTTATTTCCCCACCCGGCTTACCCTCCCGCAGGCAGAATTGGCTGCCGCTCACAGTGGTTTTGCTCCTTGGCGAAATCCGGCGGGTCAAATCATTGGCTGGAAAATGCCGGCCAGCGGCCCGGCCATCGGTGCCGTGTTGATAGTCCACGGCAATGCCGGCTGTGCGTTCGATCGCGGTTACCTGGCCAAACCGATTCACGATGCCGCGCCCATGGATGTGTACGTTCTGGAATATCCCGGTTACGGCGCCCGCGCAGGATCGCCCAGTGAGCGAAGCCTGTTGGCCGCGGCCGACGAAGCGTTCGCAGTGCTTCCCAGCCAGAGACCCATTTACGTTGTCAGCGAATCGCTTGGCGCCGGGGTGGCCGCTTATCTGGCCAAAACCCATGGCGAACGGGTCTCCGGTCTGTTGCTGTTCATGCCATACAACCGGCTGGCGTCAGTCGCGCAAGCGAGGATGTTCTTTCTCCCGGTCGGGCTGCTGTTGTGGGACCGCTTTGACCCGGAAGCCTGGCTGAAGGAATATCACGGGCCGGTAAAAATTGTCCTGGCCGGAGCGGATGAAATCATTCCGACCCGTTTCGGTCGCCGGTTGTATGACGGATACAGCGGGCCTAAGACCCTGCAGATCGTTCCCGGCGCCCGTCACAACGACGTCGCCGCCCAATCACCAGACTGGTGGCAGGAGGTTTTTTCATTCTGGCGGCACAACGCAATGCCGGAACCTTAGCCCGGCCGCGATTTACCAGCTCAACGGCCGGGTTAGCATGGCAACTAATGACCGGGTTAGAATCGCTGCATTGTGCGGTTTATCCCGGGGATTCACCTTGCTGGCTTTTGTTAATTTTGCGATGATGATATCCGTACGATTCTATGAAAGCTTTACTTCAAAATTTGATCAAACTCCAATCGCTCGGATCCGGCGGCGGCGAAGACAAAAATAATGAAATTGCCCTGGCCGAATTACGCGCCCAAATTCCCTCGCCGATCCTCGGCCACTACGACCGCCTGGTGGCCCGCGGAAAAAAGGGTGTGGCGGTGGTGCACGGCCAGGTTTGCAGTGGCTGCCACATGCAGGTGCCCCTCGGCGTGGTGTTGACGCTTCAGCACGGCCAGGACCTCCAACTTTGTGAAAGCTGCGGACGGTATCTTTGTCTGCCGCCCGCCGACAAGAACGTTCCGGCGGGACCGGTCCCCGCCCCGAAGCCGGCAAAAAAAGGCCGGAAGCCGGGCCGGTCTTTACAGGCAGTTTGACGACCGGCCGGGCAGCAGACATTCGGGAAGTTTCGCCACCGGTTTTGCCGCGGCTGTCTTCGGCCCCGGAAAACAAAAAATCCCGGCAGCGTAAACGCCGCCGGGAGGTGAGAAAAAAGAACTGACTTTATTCGCCGTAAACGGTCACCGTGGTCTCAACATACAGGCCCATCACGCTCATTACGTGATAGTCCACGTGGGAAATCTTGGTGATTCCGCCGTTGGCCGCCGCGGCCTTGATGCTGGAGTCGCCCGTGGCGACACAGATGATGCCGGTAGACTTGGCTTCACCCACTTTGCTCGCTCCCGAGTTGCTCGTCGCAAGCAGCGGCCCGGACACGTCCGTGTAGAGCATTCCGTAAGCCGAGCCTGCCGGCCCGCCGGGACCGACACATCCGGTCAACAACACAGCCATCGCACCAGCACACACACAACCAATCAATTTTTTCATAATAGTTTTCCTTTTCGTTTTGGTTTTAGTTTAGTTCTTTTTTGTTTGTTTCCGGGAACACACGAGACTTTCTTAGAAGATGCCGTCTCTACTGTCAAGTGTTGATATCAGCCACCGCCGGTCGCGGCCGGCCGGAAAAATTCATTCCTGGGTGAAGTAACTCAGGTTCTCCAGTTCGATGGCCAGGTTCACGTTGTTGACCATGACTTCTTCGGGCACAGAAAGCACGATGGGTGAAAAATTTAGAATGCCGGTGACGCCCGTGTGGACGAGGGAATTGGCGACCTCCTGGGCGGCGGCAGCCGGCACGGTGAGCACGGCCATCTTGATGCCGTGCGCCGGGACGAATTCCGGCAGCTTGTCCATTCCGTAAATCGGCTGTTTGATTTCCTTGTCGCGCCGGCGACGCGGTTCGGCGTCGAACGCCGCGACAATTTCAAATCCTTCCTTTTCAAATCCGCGATACGACAGGAGCGCCAGGCCGAGGTTGCCGACGCCGACCAGGATGACCGGCTGCAGCCGCGAGGTGCCGAGTTCGTCGGCGATCCGGGTGGAGAGTTCCGTCACGTCATAACCGAGGCCGCGGGTGCCAAACGTGCCAAAATAGGCGAGGTCCTTGCGGAGTTGGGTGGACTTGACGCCGGCGGCCTTGGCCAGCGCCTCGCTGGAGACCGTGCCGATGCCGTTCTCCCGCAACCGGGCCAGACAGCGCAGATAAATGGAAAGGCGATAGATCGTCTTGCGCGGGATGACGGGGCGATTGGCTTTTTTCAAGGCGGTCAAAAAATTAAGCGAGCCGGCGTTGCAGGGCAAGCGGCCGGCGGATTTTTTTTGCCGCGGCAAGGCGGCTGCTTAGAGCCGGATGATGTTTAACGGCGATGAGGTTTCAGGACCGCCTTACGGCGGAGTAATCGCATGAAAACAGCGAAATATCACGGGATGCAAGGCCGGGAACCGGTTGGGTTCCGGGCCATGGCGGGAAATCTTTCAGCGGCGGCGCTGGCGGAAAATGCCCACGCCGTTCAAAAAACGACTCCGGAATATGCTCAGAAAATATAAAATCAACGGCGGTTTTGACGAAATGCTCGACGTGAAAAACGGCGTGCGATCGCATTACCGGAAATTTCACAAGTTGTTTGATGGGGTGAAAACGGCGGAGTTCAATGCCAAGCGACAGGCGGTGGACACGGCGTTTTTGCGGCAGGGCATCACGTTCAATGTTTATGGCGACGCCCAGGGGGCGGAGAAAATCTTCCCGTTCGACCTGCTGCCGCGCATCATCCCGGCAACGGAATGGGAATTCCTGGAACGCGGCCTGGCCCAACGCATCACCGCGCTGAACCTGTTCCTGCACGACATCTACCACGAGCAGAAAATCCTGAAGGACGGGGTCATCCCGGAATTTTACGTTTTGTCGGCCCGGCATTTCCGGCGCGAATTTGTCAACTTCGAGGTGCCCAGGGGAATTTACGTCCACGTCTGCGGCACGGATTTGATCCGCGACCGGGACGGCAATTATCTGGTGCTGGAGGACAACGGCCGCTGTCCTTCCGGGGTCAGCTACGTGCTGGAAAACCGGCGGGCCATGAAAGGCGCGTTTCCGGCGATGTTTGAAGGCATCGGCGTGCGGCCGGTGGAAAATTATCCGCAGGAGCTGTTGCGGTGCCTCCGGCACATCGCCCCGGCCGGCGTGGCCGACCCGACCGTGGTGCTGCTCACGCCGGGCGCCTACAACAGCGCCTATTTCGAGCACACCTATCTCGCGCGGCAGATGGGCATTGAAATCGTCGAAGGCCGCGATTTGTTCGTGCGCGATTCGCGCGTGTTCATGCGCACGACGAAGGGACTCCAGCCGGTGCACGTCATTTACCGGCGCATCGACGATGATTTTATCGACCCGACGGTTTTTCGGCGTGATTCAATGCTCGGCGTCCCCGGCCTCGTCCATGCCTATCGCGCGGGCAATGTATCGCTGGCCAATTCCATCGGCACCGGGATCGCCGACGACAAGGTCATCTATTATTTCGTGCCGCGGATGATCAAGTACTACCTCGGCCAGGAACCCATTTTGCCGAACGTGCCGACGTATCTCGCCAACGAGGAAGCGGACCGCAAATACATCCTGGAACATCTGCCCGAGCTGGTGGTGAAGGCGGCCAACGAGTCGGGCGGTTATGGCATGTTGATGGGGCCCAAGGCATCGGCGGATGAAATCGAACTTTTCCGAGAAAAAATCATCGCCGATCCGCGCAACTACATCGCCCAGCCGATGAT
>Ga0265320_10000533_pt1 | contig 29404 bp, 23 predicted proteins | sample 4827metaG_FD_202087 | JGI IMG/M metagenome (GOLD analysis project Ga0265320, IMG submission 202087) | Rhizosphere microbial communities from Carex aquatilis grown in University of Washington, Seatle, WA, United States - 4-8-27 metaG | ecosystem: Host-associated > Plants > Roots > Rhizosphere >... | reverse complement strand
GGGCGTAGATTTCCTTGAGGCCCTGGTGGAGGGCGGTCATCTGCTCGCGCGGGTAGATGACGGATTCCCAGAGGGTGTCGCGCCCGGCATGGTCGAGCAGCGGCGCGCCCTCGGAGAAGGCGGTCAAATCCTTGTAAGTGACGGGGAGCTGGGCCTCGCGCCCCCAGTGTTCGAGGTAATCGCGCAGGGGTGGGCTGATGGCGTAGGCGGGTTTTCTCGCCGTTTGCAGGATGGACAGCGCGTCGTCGGCCATGCGCGCAATCTAGCAGGGAGCGCGGGAATTAAGAAGGAAGAATTAAGAATGAAGAAGTTGGGCAAAAAATATTCTTCTCCGTGTGCTCGGTGTTCTCCGTGGTTTTTTCAATCAAGGCGTGGAACTGGCGGCGGGCGGCGGAGTGGCCGTGGGCGTGGGATCGCCCGGATTAAGCGGGCTGCGGCCGCCAGCGGTGCTGCGGGGTCCGCCGCGCCGGGAGCCGCCGCGGCGGGCGGGGAGCGGTTGGATGTCTTCGTGCAACGGCGGGGGATTGGTGAGTTGGCCGAGGAAGAGGATGCTGCCGCTCACATTGTCGCGGATTAAAAAGAGGAAAGGGTGGTCGGCGCGGAATTCGATGGGCGGAGGTTGTGGTGGTCCCGCGCCCCCAAGCATCGTCACGGCGGTGGCGGCGGCGGCCTCCGTGCCCTTTTCGTCCACGGCCACGAAGGTTTGGTGGATGACGGTGGAAATGTAAAGTTTGGTGGGGCCGAGGTCGCCGTTCATGCCGGAGAAATCGGCTTGTCGGGAGTCGAAGGCGTCGGTGACGCCCATGGATTTCAAGTTATTGGCCAGCGGGTAGCGTTCTTCGAGTTTGAACTTGGGCAGGAAAACGCTGACGTAAGTATTTTCGCAGTGCCCTAGCCAATCGGCGAGTCGTTCGGCGGTGAGGGATTGTTCAAGTGCGGCCAGATCGCCGCCGGCACGGGGCAAGATGGCGACGAAGGACAGGCCGGGAGGATAGGGTTGTGAAGGATCCGAATAGGAGAGCGAAAGCACCTGGCAGGGCACGGGGGCGTCGGTGATGTCGGCGTAGCCGGTATGCTGCCAGTTGTTCATGAGCACGCAGGCAATGGCGGAGCCGTCGGCGGCGTGGAAATCCGCATTGGTGTTGAGCCGGGCGGAAAAGATGTTGGTCCACGCGCCTTTGAAATAAATCGCGTTGACGAGGACGAGGCGGGTGTTGGCGTCAACGTCGCCGGGGTGCAGGAGGTTATTGATTTTGCCGTTGGTATTGTCCACGACCCAGGCGTTGATCTGTTCAGTCGCGGCGGCGGCCTGATTAATAAAATCAACCGGCGTGATGGTCGCCGCAAAATTGGTCTGCGCCAGATGGAGATAGTCCGGCCGGAGCGGGGCCTCGGGATTTTGTTCGGGCCAGAGGGAGTTGGCGATGGCGAGCTGGGCGCCGCTTAAAATTTGCGCGCGGGCCAGGGCCTGTTGCAGGGGCGGGAAATTTGCCAGGATGGCGGCGTCGGGCGCGTCGAAAAAATGGAGCACCCGGGCCATTTGCGCGGCGGTGTCGCCTTTGGCACCGGCCCAGGTCATCGCGAGCGCGGCGGAGATGCTATAGGGGGAGAGGAAGACGTTTTCGTTGGGGCCGGGGGTGACTTGGCGAAACAGGTCGAGGGCGAAGCGGTTGTTGGCTGAGACGAGCGTGGCGTAGCTGGCGGGGTCGGGGGCGGCCGGGGCGGCGATTTGGGCGGCGCGGTCGTCGCGGGCGGCGCGAGCTGCGGCGGCGACGGCGGAGACTGGCCCCCTGCGCGGCGTCACTTGGGGCTGGGCCGTTGCCGGCGGCGGGGGTGGCGGGGGCGGGGCGGCGGGGGCGGAGGGAGTAGCATCTTGGGCGAAGGCCGCCGATGCGGCGAGCAGGGCGGAGGCGAGGAGGCATCCGCAACTACGGGGGTGGAATTTCATGGGGTAGGGAGAACTCTCACAGTATAACACCGAAATGGGACAAGAATTGCACTAAATCTTTACCAGCGCCCAAGCGGCGGCGGAGGGGTCGGTCTGCGCCTTGAGGAAGCCCCGCCATTTCCGCTTTGCGTTTTTGGCGAAGAGTGCGGTAAAACCCTGCGCATGGCCGAAATCATCGAAATGCCGAAGCTGAGCGACACCATGACCGTGGGCACCCTGGTCAAGTGGCTGAAAAAGGAGGGCGACAAGGTCGCCACCGGGGATATGTTGTGCGAGGTGGAGACGGACAAGGCGACGATGGAGGTCGAGAATTTCGCTCCGGGCGTGATTTTGAAGCATTATGTGGCGGCGGGCGGGCAGATTCCCGTGGGCGCGCCGATGTGCGCGATTGGGAAGCCGGGCGAGGCCGTGCCCGCCGCGCCGACGATTGCCGCGAAAGCGCCGCCGGCGAAACCCGCCGCGCCGCCGACCCCCGCACCCGTGGCCGCGCCGGTCGCCAAAGTCGCGCCCGCGCCGGTCGCGCAGCCGAAAATTTCCAGCCCACCGCCGGCGATATCGGGTGCCCGCGTGAAAGCCTCACCGTTGGCGAAAAAACTCGCCGCGGAAAAAGGCGTGGCGCTGGCCGGAGTCAAGGGCAGCGGTCCCGGCGGGCGGATTGTGCGCGCGGATGTGCTGGCGGCGGCGGCCCAGCCTGCGTCGGCCTCTTCCACGGCAAAGGGGCCAACAGTGACTTCATTGAGCGGGCCGATTGGCGCGGATGAAACGGTGCCGGTCTCGAACATGCGGGCGACGATTGCGCGGCGGTTGCTGGAGTCGACGAACGGCATTCCGCATTTTTATGTGGAGATTGAAGTGGACGCCGGGCCGCTCGCCGATTTGCGCGAGGGGCTGAACGCCGCGCTGGGCGAGCTGCCGCCGGAAAAGGGCGGCGGCAAATTCACGGTGAATGATTTTATTTTGAAGGCGTCGGTCGAGGCGCTGCGACGCGTGCCGGCGGTGAACAGTTCGTGGCTGGGGGAAAACATCCAGCGCCACGGGCGCGTGCATCTGGCGTTTGGCGTTGCGTTGGAGGACGGGCTGCTCACGCCGGTGATACGCGACGCGGACAGCAAGAGCCTGCGGCAAATTTCGGCGGAGGCGAAGGCGCTGATTGCGAAAGCGCGCGCGAAGAAACTCACGCCGGCGGAAATGACTGGCTCGACGTTTACGGTGACGAACCTCGGCATGTATGGCGTCACGGGTTTTTACGGCATCATCAATCCGCCAAACGCGGCGATTCTTTCGGTCGGCGCGACGTTGCAAAAGCCGGTGGTGGACTCGCACGGGCGCGTGGTGGCCGGGCGGCGGATGATTATTGGAATTTCCGGCGACCATCGCGTGATTGACGGCGCGGCGGCGGCGCAATTCCTGGCGGCGCTGAAGTCCCTGCTCGAAACCCCGGCGCTGCTGCTGCTCGGGTAGGGAGGGTCCGCGGATTTTTTCCGCCCGTTATTTCGAGGGAACCATCGGCGGGTGGTTCACGGCGTCCTGGAGCGAGGTGAGGCCTTGGTCAACTTGGCTGTTTTTGGAGGGCTGAAGGATGGAGCGCGAGAGGTCGAGGACGCTGCGGGCGCGGACGGTGTCGCCGGATTTGAGCAGGGCGGTGGCGAGGGGTTGGGCAATTTTGAAGAAGAGACTGCTGCCGGCGTTGTGGCCGAGTTCCGGGGCGGCGGTTTGAAATTCCTTGGTGGCGGCGGCGAGGTCGCCGGATTTAATCAAGCCGGTGATTTTCTGCACTTCGACATCAAGGGTGAGGTCGGCGCGGGTGGATTCGTTTTGGACGGCGATTTGGCGTTGCAGCGCGGCGGCGGCGGTGTGATCGCCTTGTTGATCGGCGAGCGCGGCGAGCGCGGCCTGATGGGCGGCTTTCACGTCGGGCATGGCGGCGAATTCGCGGACGGCGGCTTCGTGGTGGGCGCGCAAGTCGGCGGGGGGCGCGCCGGAACTTTCGAGGAAGGCGGTTTTGGCGTCCCAGGCATCAGCGTTGCGCGGGCAGGTGGCGATGGCGCTGTCGAGCGCCTTGGCTTCGTTCGCCGAGTCGGCTTGCGCGGCGAAAAGGCCGGCGATTGCGAGGTCGTCGCGCGAGGCGGCGTATTGGGGGAGGTTGTGGAAAGCGTCGGTGAGGTAGGTCAGCTCGTGGTCGTTGATGGGCGTCCAAGTCTGGGGGTCGAGCGCGGCACCGGTGACGAAGTTTTGGTTGGAATAGCGGCCGCAATCGAGCGCCCACTGATTGCCGTCTTTGAGGTAACCGAACCAGGCGTGACCGCCGTCGCTACCCAAGCCTTCGAAATAGAGGGTGGGCAGGCCGCGAGCTTTGCTGGCGACGATGGCGTAATAGGCCTGGTCGACGCAAATGCCGCCGGTTTTTTTCAGGTTGGCGAGGGTATACTCGCCGGTGTCCCAAGTATATTGGTTGGCGTTGTAGCGGGCCATGCTGTAGGCGACGTCGAAGAAGGCCTTCGTGAAATCATTGCGCGCATAGAAGACGTTTTTCTGCGCCCAGCGCAGCTCGGATTCGTCGACCGGGGCGTCGACGACAAATTTGAGTTGCTCAGGGGAGAGGATGCGCAGGTTGGTGAGCAGGGTGCCGGTTTCATTGCATTTGACCCAGAAGGCGAACTGGTCGGCCACGGGTTCATCCTTGACGGGCACGAGCTTGTGCACGACTTGGCTGTGGGGCCAGTTGGCGGGGTATTTTTCGTCGTAGACGACCGCCAGCGCAATCGCGAGCGCGCGGTATTCGCGGAACTTGGCGGGCTGGGCCTGCTGGATCATGACGAGGTTGTGCAACACCTTCGGCGTAAAGTCGCCCGGCGAAAGGGTGGAAAAGAACAACCGCAGGAAATCGGCGTCGTTCGTCCAAGCGGCCAGAACATCGTTCGAGGCGAGGGCGGCGAGGGGTTGGGCTTTGGGCGTATCAAAATCGGTGTGCACGAAGGGCCGCAGCATCGCCGTGAGGTTGGAGGCGGTGATGACTTTTTGGGCGAAGTCCGGCTTGGCCAGTTGCAACGTGGCCGGGGGAATGCCTCCGGGGATCATGAGCGTCGGTTTGGTGGTGGTCGCATCGGGATTGGCGACCGGAACATACAGATGCAGCGCGACAAAGCGTTTCGCCTCCTCCGTTTCATCGCGCGCCAGGAAGTCGCACCATTTCCACAGGAGGAGCCAGGATTGAAACGCGGGTTTGCCGCTCGAGCCCGGGCGGGTTTCGGAGCCGGGCTGGTAACTATTGGCGAGAGCGGGGGCGAGGGCGTCACGCGCATCGGCCCAGCCCATTTTGAGAATGGTGGCGCGGTCGGCGGGGGTGGGCGCGGCGAGGAGGTTGGGCCAGGCGTTTTTCGCGGGGGCATCCGCGGCGCGAACCAGGGCCGTGGTCAACAGCAACGCACAGGCGAGGTAGGGTAGTCTGCGCATGGGCGGATGATGGGGTTTCGAGGCGGGCCACGCAATCCCGCAGCTTGTATCTGGGGCGATGGGGCGAGTATCCGGAAATGACGAAAAGCGCGAAGCCGCGGTAATGTTATTCCTCTTGGATGGAGCCGACGCCGGAGACGTTTTTCTTCACCTGCGCGGGATGGCCGGAGTAGCGGACGGAGCCGGCGCCGGAGATGGTGGCGTCGAGCGCTGCGGTGGCGCAGACCTTGGCCGCACCGGTGCCGGAAATGTCAATTTTCACATTTTGGGCGGGGAAGTCGGTGGCTTTGAGGTTGCCGGCGCCGGAGATTTGAATTTGGAGGGTCTCCGCTTTCCCAGCGAGCTGGGCGCTACTGGTGCCGGAAATATCAAGCGCAAAAGTCGGCGTGTCCAAATCGTGCGCTTGCACGTTACAGGCCCCGGCGGCGGTCACGGCGTTGAGGGTCGGCGTGGTGATTTTTACCCGCACGCCGAGTTTTGTATTATAATTGCTGGTAGGGTGAATATGGAGCGTGTCGCCTTCGATTTTGGTTTCGAAGATCGGGAGTAGATTGTCATCGGTGGTGATGGTCAGGACGGTGGCCGGGCCAAGGGCGGCGTCAATAACCACCGCGCCTTCAACTTTGATTTTCGAGAACGCGGCGATGGGCCGGTTTTCGGTGGCTGATTTGCCAGAACCGGCCACGGCGGGGGAAGTGGAAAAGCCTGACGAATACGAATAAGAGACGCCTGAGGTTACTATGGTCGTGGTGGCGCCATCGGCGGAGGATTCGGTGTGCGTGGTTACGCTGGTGGAGCCGGGGCAGCCGGCCAAGAGCAGCGCGAGGGCCGTCGGCAGCGCGAGGCGATGCAACGGGCGGAAGCTGGCGCAGGGAAATTTCATGAGAGGCGGAGCGGGGGTTTGGGGTGGTTGGCGGTTGATTCAAATTAATGGAAGTCAATTGGCAACGCCAGAGATTATAACCGCTATCGCCGGGGCTTATACGCCGGGGGCTAACGCTGCTTCGCCGTTGAATGTGGGCGGGGATGGATATATTACTCTAATCGGCTGCGCTTGCCTCCGCGCGGTCGCCCCGCTGTCTTTCCTGCTGCCCTGTCCCATGAGTGAACCCAGCGCCAGCTGTTTGCCTTCCTTGGTTAAAAAGTATCTGATGGCCGCGACCGGCCTGGTGCTGGCGTTGTTCGTGCTCGGGCACATGCTGGGCAACCTGCAAATTTTCGCGGCCGCGCCGGGGCCGATTAATCACTACGCCAATTTTCTGCAATCGCTGGGGGAGATTTTGTGGGCCGTGCGGTTGTTTTTGCTGGCGTGCGTGGTGGTGCATGTGTGGATGGCGATACTCTTGACGCTGGAAAACCGGCGCGCGCGCCCGGTGGGCTACCAGCAGGACGCGACGGTGCAGGCGAGCTACGCCTCGCGCACCATGATTTGGAGCGGGCTAATCGTGCTGGCCTTCATTGTGTTCCACCTCGCGCATTACACGCTGCAGGTGGTGCACCCGATTTTCCAATCGCTGGAATACGCCGACAACGGGCGGCGCATGCACGATGTGTTTGCAATGGTGCTGGTGGGATTTTCCTATCCGGCGGTGGCGGGGTTTTATGTGCTGGCGATTGGCCTGTTGTGCGTGCACCTGTCGCACGGCGTGAGCAGCATGTTCCAGAGCCTGGGGGTGCGCAATGAGAAGTGGCGCTACCGGCTGAACGGCATCGCCCGCGCCTATGCGCTGATTATTTTCCTCGGCTTTGTCGCCGTGCCGTTGGCGGTGCAGTGGTCGCTGCATTCCTCGCGCGAGACGCTGCCGGTGCGCGAGGTGCTGGCGCAAATTCAAAAGGCCGACGCGGGGTGGGACCCGGCCCGCCCGACGCCGGTCGAGGTGGATTACAATTTCCCGCCGAGTGGCGCAACCGCGGCGAAGCCGTAAGCGCAGCCGTGGTGCCTCCTCTTAAAAATTTCCGCAAAACTTCCGTCCCATGAACCTCAACGCCAAAATCCCGCCCGGCCCGCTCGCGGAAAAGTGGGAGCGGCACAAAATGGCGCTGAAGCTCGTCAACCCGGCGAACCGGCGCAAATACCGGGTGCTGGTGGTGGGTTCAGGGCTGGCTGGTGCGTCCGCTGCGGCAACCTTGGCGGAGCTGGGCTACCAGGTTTCGTGTTTTTGTTATCAGGACAGCCCGCGGCGCGCACACTCCATCGCGGCGCAAGGCGGCATCAACGCGGCGAAAAATTATCAGAACGACGGCGACAGCATTTACCGGCTGTTCTACGACACGATCAAGGGCGGGGACTTTCGCGCGCGCGAGGGCAATGTCTACCGCCTCGCGCAGGTGAGCGTGGACATCATCGACCAGTGCGTGGCGCAGGGCGTGCCGTTTGCGCGGGAATACGGCGGCTTGCTCGACAACCGCTCGTTTGGCGGCGCGCAAGTGTCGCGCACGTTTTACGCGCGGGGGCAGACGGGACAGCAATTGCTTTTGGGGGCGTATTCCGCGCTCTCGCGGCAAATCGGGCTGGGCCAGGTGAAGATGTATAACCGGCACGAGATGCTCGACCTCGTGCTCGTGCCCGGCCAGGACGGCACCGCGCATGCGAAGGGGATCATCGCGCGCAATTTGGTGACCGGCGAAATCGAGTCTTACAGCGGCGACGCGGTGCTGCTGTGCACGGGCGGGTATGGAAATGTTTTTTATCTTTCGACGAATGCGCAGGGGTGCAACGTCAGCGCCATCTGGCGGGCCTACAAGCGCGGCGCGGGGATGGCGAATCCGTGCTACACGCAGATTCACCCGACGTGCATTCCGGTCCATGGCGAGCAACAGAGCAAGCTGACGCTGATGAGCGAGTCGCTGCGCAACGACGGGCGCGTGTGGGTGCCGAAGTCGCGCGAGGTCGCGGCGCAATTGCGCGCGCGGCACATCAAGCCGGACGACGTGGCGGAGGCCGATCGCGATTATTTTCTCGAACGCAAATACCCGAGCTTTGGCAACCTGGCGCCGCGCGACATTTCCTCGCGCGCGGCGAAGGAGGCTTGTGATGACGGGCGCGGCGTCGCGCCGTCGGGCCACGGGGTGTTTTTGGATTTCAAGGACGCCATCGCGCGGCTGGGCGAGGACAAGATTCGCGAGCGCTACGGCAATCTGTTCGACATGTATGAGCGCATCACCGGGGAGAGCGCGTATCGCGCGCCGATGATGATTTATCCGGCGGTGCACTACACGATGGGCGGCTTGTGGGTGGATTACAATTTGATGAGCAACGTCCCGGGGTTGTTCGTGCTGGGCGAGGCGAATTTTTCCGACCATGGGGCGAACCGCCTGGGCGCAAGTGCGCTGATGCAGGGGCTGGCGGATGGTTACTTTGTCATTCCCTACACGGTGGGGGATTACCTGGCGAAGGCGGGCGCGGGAGCGCCGTCGACCGACCACGCGGCGTTCAAGGCGGCCCGGGCCGAGGTGGTCGGGCGGGTGCAACAGCTGCTTTCCATCCAGGGCGACGAAAGCGCGCGGTCGTTCCATTTGCGGCTGGGAAAAATCATGTGGGAATATTGCGGCATGGCGCGCAGTGCGGAGGGCTTGCATCAGGCGCTAAAGCAGATTCCGGAATTGCGCGCGGAATTCTGGCGGCGCGTGCGGGTGCCGGGCGCGGGCGATAATTTGAACATGGAGCTGGAGCGCGCCGGGCGCGTCGCCGATTTTTTGGAATTTGGCGAGTTGTTGTGCCGGGACGCGCTGGACCGCGACGAGTCCTGCGGCGGCCATTTTCGCATCGAGCACCAGGACGCCGAGGGCGAGGCGATGCGCGACGACGAGCGCTTCCTCAACGCCTCGGTGTGGGAATTCGCCGGCGACGGAAAGCCGCCGGTGAAGCACATCGAGCCGCTGGTTTACGAAGAGCTGCATCTGGCGAAAAGGTCGTATAAATAAATTGCTCGATTGCTGCAAAACCACCGTCACCAAACAATTTACCCATCCCGCCATGTCCACCTCTGAACATTCCGCCGGCCTGAATTTGACGCTGCGCGTATGGCGGCAGCCCGCGGCTTCGGCGCCGGGCCGGCTGGTGGATTACAAGCTGGCGAACGTGTCGCCGGATTCGTCGTTTTTGGAGATGATGGACCAGCTGAATGAGCAGTTGATTGTGCAGGGCGAGCCGGTGGTGGAGTTCGACCATGATTGCCGCGAGGGCATCTGCGGCATGTGTTCGATGACCATCAATGGCGTCCCGCACGGCCCGGAGCGCGGCACGACGACCTGCCAGTTGCATATGCGCCACTTTCAGGATGGGCAAACGATTACGATTGAGCCGTGGCGTGCGCGGCCCTTCCCGGTGGTGCGGGATTTGGTGGTGGACCGCTCGGCGTTCGACCGTGTTATCCAGTCCGGCGGCTTTATTTCCGCGCGCACCGGCTCGGCGCCCGACGCGAATGAAATCGCCATCCCGAAGCAGGTGGCGGATTACGCGATGGACGCCGCGGCGTGCATCGGCTGCGGCGCGTGCGTGGCGGCGTGCAAGAATGGCTCGGCGATGTTGTTCGTCGCGGCCAAGGCGTCGCACTTGAACGCGCTGCCGCAGGGCAAGATTGAGCGCGACCGCCGGGTGCTGGCGATGGTCCGCACCATGGACGGCGAGGGTTTTGGCAACTGCACGAATTTTGGCGAATGCTCGGCGGTGTGCCCGAAGGAAATCTCGCTGGACCACATCGCGCACCTGAACCGCGACTACCTGGTCGCGACGGTGAAGAATTATTTCAGCAAGGTGGAATAGGGGGTGGCGCTTATGAGTGTGGCTCTCGGGTTCGCGCTTTCCACCCGGCAGGTGTATGAGCTATGCTCGCGGCATGGTTGCTTCTTCCGTTCTGAACCCTTGGCTGCTCGCCGCGCGGCCGCGCACCTTGTTCGCGGCGCTGGCGCCGGTGGCGCTGGGGAGCGCGCTGGCGGCGCACCAGCAGCGGTTTCAGCCGGTGGCCGCGTTATTGTGCGCCGCGTTTGCGTTGTTGGCGCAAATCGGCGCGAATTTTGCCAATGATTATTTTGATCATCGGCGCGGGGCGGATTCAGCGGATCGGCTGGGGCCGACGCGCGCGGTGGCGGCGGGCTTGATTTCGCCGAAGGCGATGCTGGGGGCCGCGTTGGGGGCGCTGGCGCTCGCGGCGGTGGCGGGTTCGGGGCTGATTCATTATGGCGGGTGGTCGATGATTGTCATCGGCGCGGCGAGCCTGTTGACGGCGCTGGCTTACACCGGCGGGCCGTTTCCGCTGGCCTATCATGGCTTGGGCGAAGTTTGCGCGTTTGTGTTTTTTGGTCTGGTGGCGGTGCTGGGCACTTATGTCGTGCAGGCCGGGTGGCCCGCGCCGCCGGCGGCGTGGGTGGCGGCGGCCGCATGCGGCGCGCTGGCGGTGAATATTTTGCTGGTGAACAATATCCGCGACCGGGCAACGGACGAGCGGGCGGGAAAACGCACGCTGGTGGTGCAACAGGGCCGGCCGTTCGCGCAGCGGCTGTTTGCTGGCAATATTATTTTATCGCTGGTGACGCCGGTGCTTTTTTTCGCCGCGCAACCCGGGCCGGCGGTGCTGCTGCCGCTGGTGCTCGCGCCGCTCGGACTGCTGCTGGCGCGGGTGCTGGCGGCGACGCCGGACGGCGACGGGGCGCGCTTCAACCGCATCCTCGCGCACGCGGCGCAATTTCTGGCGCTGTGGGCGGCGTTGCTGGCGGTCGGACTGATTTTTTGAGGGGCAAAATTTCAGTTGTGGTCGGACGGCCCACGGATAAAATGAGGGTTGTTATGAAGCAATGCCCCAAATGTCAGACGGTGATGACGGAGCGGGTGATTGGGCCGAAGCGGCGTTTCTGTTGCCCCCACTGCAATTGTCTCGTCTATGAAAATCTTGGCAGGACGGGATATGATATTCATCAGGAAAATATCATCGCGGGTATGGTGAAGACCGGGCAGCACGAGATTGCGCTTTCACAACTGGCCAACACCTCCTTCCAGGAACACTTCGGCGGCCACACCACGCTGGAACAGATTGAGGAATGGTGCAAGATGCACGAATTCGCCTACACGGTCTTCGACGGCAAGGACCCGATTGGCCGAAAAATCAAGATGGTGCGTTTCACCCGCGACTAGCGGGGTGGCGCCCCGGCGGCGTGCTTCGGGCTTGGCAATCCGCCCGGGGGACGGTTGCATGGGCGAGCTTGAGTTCCGTGTCCGCCACCATGGCCCCGCCCGCCCGCCCGCCGACCCCCGCGCGCGACCTGCTGGGGCTGTCGCTGGCGTTTGCGGCGGTTTATTTTTTGCCCACGGGGCTGCGGCCGCTGACGAACCCGGACGAAGGCCGCTATGTGGAAATCGCGCGCGAGATGGCGGCGACGGGTAATTTTATTTCGCCGCGCTTGAATGGGGTGCTCTATTTTGAAAAGCCGCCGCTGTTTTATTGGTTGGAGGCCTCGGCGGTGAAGCTGGGCGGCATGAATTTATGGGCGTTGCGGTTTTGGCCCATCGCCTTGGCGTTTATCGGCGTGGCGGCGGTGTATGGGACGGGCCGGGCATTGTGGGGGCGGGCGGCGGGTTGGTGGTCGGCGGTCGCGCTGGGCACGAGCCTGCTCTATTACGGGGCGTCGCAGGTCATTATCCTCGACACGGCAGTGTCGGTTTTTTTGACGCTGGCGCTGTGCGCGTTTTTGCTGGCGGTGCGGTTGCCGGCGGGATTGGCGCGGCGGGGTTGGTGTTGGGCGCTATATGCCGCGATGGCACTGGCGTTGCTGACCAAGGGGCTGATTGGCGTGGTCATTCCCGGGGCGATAATTTTTTTGTGGCTGCTGCTGTTGAATAAGTGGCGTGAGTTGCGTCACGCGCATATCGGCAACGGATTGATTATTATGCTGCTCCTGGCGCTGCCCTGGCACATGGCGGCCGCGATGGCGAACCCGCCGCCGGGCGGCTGGGACTGGGCGCACTTTTTTTCGAAGGATGGGCACAACCAGGGATTCGTCTGGTATTATTTCATTCACGAACAAGTGCTGCGCTATCTGGATCCCGGCACGGCGCACCGCGTGCAGCCGTGGTGGTTTTTTCCGGTGATATTGACCGCGGGGTTTTTGCCCTGGACCTTTTTTCTGCCGGCGGCGGTGCGCGCGGCGGCGCGGGGTGGCTGGGCGCGGCTGAAGGCGGAGCCGGAGATTTTGCTGCTGTTTTTGTGGGCGCTGTTTCCGCTGGTGTTTTTCAGCGCCTCCAGCTCGAAGCTCATCCCCTACATTGTGCCCAGCATTCCGCCCTTGGCGCTGCTGACGGGGCGGTGGTTGGCGCGGGCGCTGGAGGGGCCGGGCGCGGCGGGGTTGCGGCGAGGGTTGGGCGTCGCGGCCGGTTGCGCCGTGGTGTTGATGGTGGCGCTGAATCCGGTGGCGGCGCATTTTGTCGAGCAGAAGCGGCCCTCGACCGCGCCGGTGGCGGAGTGGCTGCGCCCGCGCTTGCGGGACGGCGACCAGGTTTTCACGTTGCTGGATTACGGCCCGTATCAGGATTTTGCGCCGCTGCTGGGGCGAACGGTGGGCGTCGCCGGGCAGATTCCCGACGAACAGGAATTTGGGCTGATGCTGGAAACGGCGCAGTTGGAGCCGCGCTATCCCGGGTTGTCGGACTATCTGGCGCTGCGCCGGGAGCCGAATCCGCGCGCGGATGAAATCCAGAACGCTTTACTGCGGCCCTTTGTGGCGTTGCTCCGCGGGCCGGCGCGTGTTTATGTGCTGGTGGCGGCGGAGCAATTTGCCGACTTCCAAAAAAACCACCCCGACGCCCCGGCCCACGAAGTCTGGCACGACGAACAGGTGGTGCTGTTCTGCAACCAGGAGATCAAAAACTAAAAATATATTTTATGTCCGATTTGCAATTTCGCGCGATGGAGCGCCCCGAACTTGACCTGGCCCTGGATTGGGCCGCCCGGGAAGGCTGGAACCCCGGCTTGCACGACGCCAACGCGTTTTGGGCGGCGGACCCCGACGGGTTTCTGGTCGCCGAGCGGCGCGGGCAGGTCGTCGGCGTGGCGTCGATTGTGTCGTATGATGCGCGCTATGGATTTATTGGTCTATTGATCGTGCGGCCGGAATTGCGCAAGCAAGGCATCGGGCGCGCGCTGTGGGCGGAGAGCGTGCAAAGTCTGCGGGCGCGGCTGCTGCCCGGCTCGACGAATCTTGGGCTGGACGGCGGGGCGGCGAAGCGGCCGTTTTACGAGCAGCAGGGTTTTCAATTTCACACGCGGCATATTCGCTTTGAGGGGCGCGGGGTCAAAGGGCCGCCGCCCAATGGCGTGGCGCCCGCGGCGCGCGTGCCGTTTGCGAGCTTGTTGGCCGTGGACAATGAATTTTTCCCCGCGCCGCGCTCGCGATTTTTGACGGCATGGCTGCGCCTGCCGGACAGCGCGGCGTTTGCCGCGACCCCGCGCGGAACGATGGGCAAGCTCGGCGGCTACGCCGTGGTGCGCAAATGCAAAAATGGATTTAAAATCGGCCCGTTGTTTGCGAAAGACGATGCGTCCGCCGACGCGCTGTTTGCCGCGTGTTCGTCGCACGCGGCGGGGCAGCCGCTGTTTCTCGACGCGCCGGAGAATCAGGCGCCGGCGTTGGCGCTGGCGGCGAAGAACCAGCTGAAGGAGGTTTATTCGACGGCGCGGATGTATCTCGGCGCGCCGCCGGCGATTGGCCAGACGGGCGTTTACGGCGTGACGACGCTGGAGTTGGGGTAGGGGGAATTAAGAAGGAAGAATTAAGAATTATGAAACCAAACCTGGAACTGCTCCGCTATAGCTTAGTTTTTCCTTCTTAATTCTTAATTCTACATTCTTAATTCCCGCCCTTCCATGTCCACGGATCGTTATCGCCAGGCCGCGTGGATTGCCGCATTTACGGAGCGCTACGTGCTGTCGGTGATTTATCTCGGGTTTGCCTATGGACAGTGGGTGTGGGTGCAGCTGGATTGGCCGGGCTGGCCCGCGCACGACCCGGTTTACATCGGTTATTTTTCGGAGGACTTCACGCTGTTTGCGCTCGACCTGCTCATGGGGCTGGTGCTGTTGCTGGGCCGCCGGGCCGCGGTTGCGCCGCGCAATCTGGCGGAAATCGCGGTGCCGCTGGCGGCGAGTTTTTATTTTGTTCTGTTTAGCTACGTGCCGCTGCTGCCGGATTCACTCGGGTGGCTGAGCGCGGGCCACGCGCCGGCGAGCTGGCAACTTGCGCTGGATTACACCGGCCTCGGGTTGGGCGTGGCGGGCCTTGCGTTTTCGACGTGGGGGCTGCTGGCGCTGGGGCGCTCGTTTGGGATTTTTGTGGCGGTGCGGACGGTAGTGCTGCGCGGGCCGTATCGCTTCGTGCGCCATCCGATGTATGGCGGCTATATCCTGGCGTCCATCGGGCTGCTGCTGGCGAACGCGAACCTTGCGCTGGCGTTGCTCGTGCCACTGCAGGCGGCGCTGTTTTCCTGGCGCGCGAAGCTCGAAGAGGCGCGGCTCGCGGAATTCAGCGCCGACTATCGCGCCTACCAGCAACGGACGGGATTCTTCTGGCCAAAGTTCGGCGGCTAATTTCCCGGGTCCAAAGTTTGGGCGGAGGTGGTCGGGCGGGTGGAGGTTATCATGACGCGTCCGGCGAGGACTAGCCGCTTGAAACTCGGCGGCAGCAGGCCGAAGGCGAATTGCAGTTTGGCGTTTTCCGCCGGGGTCAGGGGGAAATTAAGCGAATAACGCGGCGTATCTTCGGCCTCCAGTAAATGCGTGAGTTGCCATGGCTGCAAGCGGCGCAGACTCTTTTCATCGGCCTGGTCAAGGCAGGCGCGGGCTTGTTGGCCGAGGGCGCTGGCGGCATCGCGAGCCAATTTTACGGTGGGGGCATTGGGGAGGATGGAAAGCAGGTCGACTTGATCCTCAACGGCGAGCGAGCTGGCTTCGGCGATACGGGAAACGAGGAACTGCCACTGCACATTGAAGCCGGCCCGATCGCCGGTGCCTGCTTTGTGCAAGGCATCGGCAATGTGGGCGGGGAGGTAGTCGGGATATTTCACCAGCAAGTCTTGCAGGAGGGCCTCGGCGCTCGGCGTGCCTTTGCTAAATAGAAACTGGGCTTGGCGCAACTGGGCCTCTTGGGCGCTTTGTGGCGGGACGACTTCAAAGAGCAGGACGTAAGAATTTTTGAGCCACGGATGTTCGGGCAGTTGATAGGGCAGTTGCCGCAGCCAATTCGGCAGGTGATGGGTGCCCAGTAGCCGAACAATGAAAGTGTCCTTCATTTGCTCGTTTTGGGCTTTGGTGTCCTCGGCTCCGGCGGGCGGGTGCAGGCCGAGGCTGAGGCGGACGTATTGGTCGGCAAACGCATCCCAGGAGAAAACGGCGAGGTGGGTGACGTGGTTTTGTTGGATGAGGCGGTAGGCTTCGTCATCGGATTTCGCGGCGTAGATGGCGGCGGAGGCTTGCAGACCTGCGGCGTTTTCCCAATAGAGCGTGCCGAGTCCGTGGAAGCCGCCGAAATACATCATCCACGTCGTGACGGTGGGGCCGCTGAGGACGACGCCGGGTTCAGCGCCGAGCCGCGTCCGCAGCCGTTCCGAGGCATCGCGGATGACGATTTGGGTGAGGTCGAGTTCGGTCGGCCCGGATGAAGTGCCGAAACCGGTGGTGAACCATTGATAGGCGGTGAAGATGGGAAAAGGCAGAATGAACAGCGTAAGAAAGACCAGGAACAGACCGGTGAAAATGGCGCGGGTGCTGTCGCGGCCCGACCAGTGGAAACACACGCGGCCGACGGCGGTGGTCAGCAACGCGGGCAATGTGCCGACGAGGAAGACGCCGAACACAACGCCCACGACTTCCATCACGAGCAAGGTGATGGTGCCGAAACTTACACTCTCCGGGGGATGATTGGGGGTGATAAAATAGGTCCACACCGAAGGAATGTTCGCCACCAGAAAGGCGAGGAGGGCCAGGCCGACCAGCGAAACCCCATACACGCACACGGCGGGGTGGCCGCGCGTCCACGCCATCATCACGGCCGCGAGCAACACGATCCCGACGACGATGACCCAGGAGTCAACCGCCGAGCCGAATTGGCCGCCGAGCAAATAGATGGCCACGCCCATCAGCAACACGCCCGCGCCGACGACGGCAGCGAGTTTGTTCCACGGCAAGCCCGGCCAGACTTTGTCAATGACCAGGATCATCGCCGCGAGTTCCGCGATGCTCACGGCGCAGGTGAGGCCCAGCCAGCGAATTTGCAGCATGGCGATGGTGAGCATGACCAGCGCGGGCAGCAACGCCACCACCAGCAGCGTCTTCCAAGGCCGGGCGACGGCTGGGAGGGCCAGCAGAAATATCACGGGCACCACCGCCGCGAAGGGCAGGATGCTGATGCCGCCCGCGATCTGCAAGGGCGAGAGCAGGCTCATTTGATACAGTAGCTCGCGAAATTCGAGGATGTAATCCTGGTGGAGGTTCAACAGAAAGGTGCCGGGCAGGAGGCCAAACACATTTTCGCCAAAGAGGAGCAGGGCGGCCGGCACGAGGGCGAGGGCAACCAGATCGAGCGCAATGAAAAGCGTGTTAAGCACAATATTTTTTCGCGCCGTTCCAGTCGCCGACCCTTGCAGCCACTGGCCGACGCGCGCCAGCAAGTCGCCCGCGCCGAGCCAGGCGATGGCATAAAGCGGGTGGTTGACCTCGAGCCGCCAACTGAAGTGCGAGGGAAAGTATTCCAAGATATAAAAGAACAAACTCGTCGCCGCGCCGGTCATGCCCCAGACGCGCCAGAGCGCCGGGTCGGCGCGCCAAATGGATTTTTTATTTACCGATTCGCGCAACAACCAGGCGCCCAGCAGGGCCGCCGCGCCCACGCCCAACATCGGCGGCGTGAAGGAGGCCGCACTAATCCACAAGCCCGCGCCGCCCGCGATGCCCGAGGCGATGAACCAGCGCCGGGCCGTGGCGCGTTCGGGCAGCCATGCCCACATCGTCTGCTCCGCGGTGCTCCAGCGCACGGAGGGTTGGGATTCGCCGCGCAGGCAGCCCGCGCCGCCGACGAGCAGGAATAAGACCATCAGTAAATCGCTGATGGCCGCGAGGCCGTGGTGGTCGAAGTAGCCGACGAAGGAAAATTCGTAAAACGGATAGACCACGACCAGGCCCAGCGCGAGCACGCCGGCCGCCAGGGAGCCGAGCCGTCGGGAGACCAAGGCGGGCAGCAGCACAATCAACAGCAAGAGGACGAACGAGTTGGCCCACGGCTCGGTGCGTTCGAGGGAGACGGCCAGGGGCGCGCCAGTAAAAATGTGATCCACCCATGCGAGGGACGCGAGGAGCCAGTGCAGGGACGAACTCCAATGCACGTCGCGCCCGCCGGGCGGGCCGTCGTAATCCACATGGCGCACGCGCAGGCCGGCGTCCGGGCCAGCGGGCACGCTGAGCATTTGCTCAGTCTGCATGATCCAGTGGTAGCCGTCGGTGCCCAGCGCGGGCATGACTTGCACATGCTGATTGAAGGGGTAGCCGGTGGGCGAAGTTGGGTCGCGGGCCGGGAGCGTTTCATCAACGACGGCTGCCTTGGTAGTGTTCCAGATGCTATTCAAGCGCGTTGCACTGTCGGTGAATAAAAAGGCAAGGGCGAGGAGGACCCCCGCGACCCAGAGATATTTGGACGCGCCGGGCGCGGGGGCGGCTTGGGCGTTGTCGTTGGCCGTGGCGATGGTTTCGACGGCGGTGCGCACGTCGCCAGCCTGCTGGTAACGCTGGCCGGGTTCCTTTTCGAGCGTGCGGAGCACGACATCATCGAGCCGGTGGTCCACGGCGGATTTTTCGGACGGGGCGGAAAATTTGCCGAGGGGCAGTTCGCCGGTGAGCATTTCGTAGAAGACGACGCCGAGGGAATAAATGTCGGCGCGGTGGTCGACATCCAGCGGGTGCTCGATTTGCTCGGGGGCCATGTAGTGGGGCGTGCCCATGACGTGTCCGACCTCGGTGAGGGACGGGTGGGCGGCGTCGCCGGCGAAAATTTTGGCGAGGCCAAAGTCGGCGATTTTGACCCGGCCTTTTTTGTCGAGGAGGATGTTCTCCGGCTTGATGTCGCGGTGGACGATGCCTTCGTCATGGGCGAATTGGAGCGCGGCGCAGATTTGCGGGATGATTTGCAGGGCTTCGCGCGGGGCGAGCTTGCCGGCGCGCTCAATCTGGCGGAGGCTGGCGCCGTCCACGTATTCCATGATGAAATAGTGAAAATTGACGACTTGGCCGAAGTCGAAGACGGCGACAATGCCGGGGTGGTTGAGGCGGGCGAGGGCGCGGGCCTCGCGGGCAAAGCGGCCGGCGAAGCCGGGGTCGGTGGCGGCGGTTTGCGTGGGGAGAATTTTCAGCGCGACAAAGCGGTCGAGCGCGGGCTGGCGGGCTTTGTAGACCGCGCCCATGCCGCCCTGGCCGATGAGTTCGAGAATTTCCAACTGGGGGAAGAGCGGCGCAAGTTCCGCCGGGGTGGGCGGCACGAAGCGCGGGGCGCGGGCGGAGGTGGTGCTGGCGGGGGCGGTGACCGGGCCGGTGGGAAAACCGGCTTTCATGAGGCAGGCGGGGCAGAGGCCCTGCGGCGTGTGGGGCGCGAGGGGCTGGCCGCAGGCGGGGCAGAGACGGGTAGATTCCATACTAGGCACTACGGGGTCGGCCGGCCAAAGTTACGTTTTAATTGCGGCGGCCGGGGTGGGGCGCTCACGAACCGCCGAGGCTGCGGAAAAGGTGGCGCATTTCCTCGTCGACCTCTTCGACGGTGGCGACGGTCTGCGAAATCTCCTCGCGCAGGCGGGCGCGGTAGCGTTTGCGGAGGCGGTGGACGGCGACTTTGAGGGCGCTTTCACTGAGGCCGAGGGTCGCGCCCAATTCGGCGTAGGGTTGCGCGGTGCGTTCGCCGACGAGGGTGCCGCGCAGCGCGGCAAACAATTCGGCGGAGTCGTCCTGTTTATATTCCGCTTCAACCGCGGCGAGGGTGGCGTCGAGCAGGGCAAGCGCCCAGCGGCGGTCGAAGGCTTTGTCCGGGCTGTCGCCCTCGGCGGGTTCCTGATGGTAGTGGCGCTCGGCCTTGGCCCAGTCGAGGGAGAGGGTGGGTTCGCCACCGCCGCGGCGTTGGGCGCGGGATTTCGCCCATTCGTCCGCGAGGAAATTTTTCATCGCCGCGAGGATGAAGGAGCGAAAGCGCCCGCGCGCGGGGTCGGCGGCGGCGAGGGACTGGCGCTCAAGCAGGCGCGCGAAAAAAGCCTGGGTCAAATCCTGCGCGTCGGGCGGGGTGCAGCCGCGGCGGCGGGCGTAAGCGTAGAGGGGATACCAGTAGGTGGCGCACAATTTACCGAGGGCGGCGCGGGCGCGTTCGGTGTCGTGGCGACCGGCGAGGAGGACGACGGACCAGCGGGTCGTCGCAAAGGAGGCGGGCCGCCCGCGCGCGGCGGCGGGGTCGGTGGAGGGCAGCGTCGGGGACAACGTGCTCACGGTGGCGCAACCTAGGCGCGGGATGGGCGCGGGGCAAGACCAACCGAGTTGCGAGGAATCAATTACGCCATTTTTGGCCGCAATTTTAATGGAGTGCCGCGGCCGGACGCTCACATGACTGTCACCGTCCCAGCCATCATGCAGCCATGGATTTCACAGTGATAGGGGAAGGTGCCAGCCATATTGAAGGTGTGTTGGAACATATTTCCGTTGTTCAGGACCGGAGAGTTGAAAGCTTCGCTGGACGCGGGGGTGCAGCCGGCGGGCCCTGGATTGCTGGTCACCGTATGCGGCTGTCCGGTGTTGGTCCAAACCACCGTCTGCCCGACTGCGATCATCACATTCGCGGGAGAGAAGAAATCGTCTCCAATGGTTACGCCACCACCCGAATCAGGGGGGCAAGGACGACCCATGGGCAGGGCGGTGACGGCCTGTGCGTTATTCACGATGAGCAGCGAGCCCATCATCCCCGTCATCATGTGCATGAGCACATGGCAGTGCATATGCCATTCGCCAAGGGAGTCCGAGGTAATTGGACCGCCCGCTCTCATAAAACTGGGAGGGGTGATGGTCGACAGACCCGCCCCGTTGATGGTGAAGACAAATGAATTGGCCGGACCAAAGGTGCGGGTGTCTTCAAATTGCGAAATAGGAGTATCAAGCGTGCTGGCCTGGATGTCGCCCGGGGTCGCGCCATGCGGGCCAGGCAGGATCCAGCGATGCCCGTGGATATGGAAGGTGTGGAATTCGCTGCCCATGCCGACCACGCCAAATCGCATCATGGTGGAGGTGCCGGCGACCATGGTGGGGGTATTGCCCAAGTAGGTCCGTCCATTGATGCAGACCGGAGCGCCGTTGAGCGCATGGAAGAGTTGAAGATACAGGGCCTTGCTCGGAATGCGGTAGAGCGGAAAGGCCGGGTTGGAGCGGTCGATCGGTGATCCCAGCAGTGAACCTGCGGGATTTCCGGGCAGGTGATGGGGCAGAAATGCCGGATCAAGTTTCGTGGGGTCCGAGGCGAGGCGAATGTCAACATCCTGGGTGGCGTCATTTTGATTATGGACCACAATGATCCCGATGGCGCCGAGCTCGACATTTTCCGCGTCGCAAATGGAGTGATCGTGGTAGAGCCACACCCCGGCGGTGGTGGGCCAGCCAAAGGTATGCCAGAGATAGGTAAAAGTGCCGCCGGGGGGCACCCGATCACCTTGTTTAAAATTTCCCGTAAACCCGGGCACCTGAGACCAGGCATTCGCTTCGCCAGGAGTGGCGGACAGGGGCTGGGCTTGGTCGGGGGGTGACAAGGGATAGGCCCCGTCGTGCTGCGGGGAGAACACCACTCCGTGCGGGTGTATGCTGTGCAGCCGCTTTTCAATGGGAATATCATCCTGCGTCGTGAAGGCCGGTTTATCCACCACCGTTTCGATCCAGGCCGGAGTATCCACCACCGTCGTCATCACCATCGTGGGGATCCAGATATAGAACCATAAAATTTTCTGTTTGACCCAAACCGTGCTCAACACTTGGTGGGTGATCGCCGGGTGCGACACTTGGTGGGTAACGGCGGGATGGTTCACGGTTATGGTGCGATGATCCTTGTTGCGAAAATGCACGCGCACCGTGTCGCCCACCGCCGTGGCGCCGACATTGCATTCAATCACGGGCCCGGGAATGGTGCCCATGGTTCCATTATCGGTGGGGTCGGGTTCGTTCAAATCCCAGGGGTTGACTTTGCGGTCAATGGGAGTGTGCCAATTCGCGGTATAGCGACGGTAGATGAGAGCGTCCCCGTTGAGCGGGCGAAACATGGGCCGGGATTGGGACACCCCGGTTTCCGGGGATAAAAGGGGCAGGTTAACGGGGGAAAACATCTCGCTCGTCATCCGGTCAACGCCATTGGGGCAGGTGTCCCAAGCGTGGTTTTCAAGCTGGATCCAAATATCAAAAGTAGCCATGATTTATCTCCATTGGGTTGATTAAAAACCCATCGCACCGCCAACCGAATGGGAAGTCAAGCCCTATGAGAGATTGGCAAAAAATCATTTTTTGGAAGAGCGGGGGGGGGGTGAAGGTCGCCATAGGCTTACTGGCCGCCGCCGGACATTTGCACGATGTTGCTGAGTTTCATTTTTGTCATTTGGCTCAAGGTAGCCTGGTTTTGTTTGAAGGCCTGGAGTTGCGCGGGCGTGAGCAGGGCGGCGGCCTTCTCGGTGACCTGGGCCTGCAGCTGCGCCTCTTCGTCGAGGAATTTATTAACGGTGGGCGTGTTCAGCACTGCGGGGTTGGCGAAATTGGCGTTGTTGTTGAAATCCACCGTGAAGGGAAAATTTTTGCGCGCGTTGGCGAGGAGGCCGGCCAGCGAATCGGCCGTGGCGGGGTCGAGCGCGTTGTCCGCGCTGAGCGAGGACTCAAACATGCCGACTTCGGCACGCTCCGGTTCCTGCTGATGGTAGCTTTGGTAGGCGGCGGCGTCGGCATCGCTGTTGAGGAAGTCGTGGATTCTGGCGTCGTCGGCCTGCACGCCCTGCATGATTTGCTGGCCGAGCGCGGCGCGTTCGTCGGGCGTCAGGCCGGGGTTCATCATCTGCATGCCGTTGGTGACTTGGATCATCTGGCGGTCAAGGAGCAGCTTTTGCATGTAGTCGCGCTCCTCGGGCGAGAGTTTGAAGCGATCGAGCAGATCTTTGTAGGTCATGGCGATGATGGCGGCCTGCTGCGACGCCATGACGTTTTGCATGCCTTTGCTGGTGGCAAAAGCGGAGAGTTCGGCGGGATTGAAATTACGCTTGTGGTTGGCGGCTGTGCTGATGTCGGCCGGGTTGCCCGGGTTGACGGCGGACCGACCAGTGAAGGCGAGGAGGGATTCCGTCTGCCTGCGCCAATGGACGGCATCGGCCTCGGCGTCCCGGGCGCGTTTTTCAGAAGCGGCGAGGGATTTTTTCAAATCGGCATTGGCGGCATTCAGGGCGGAGCTCTGCGACTGCACCCAGGCGAGCAAGGCCATGAGGATGAGACAGGCGACGGCGAGGCCCGGAATAAATTTGGGATGAGGGGACGGAGAGGAGGCCTTCATGGAGTTAAACTTGGCAGATTTTGCGGAGGGCTTCAACGTGTTCTTCGAAGCGGCCGCGTCCTCGGGCGCTGGCGCGGACAAAGGTGCGCGGCTTGCGGGCGACGAAGGTTTTTTCGATTTTGACGTAGCCGGCCTCCTCGAGCGTCTGCAAGTGCGCGCCGAGGTTGCCGTCGGTCAATGCAAGCATTTTGCCGAGGGAGGAAAAGTCCAACTGCTCGCCGGCGGCCAGGGCGACGAGCGCGGCCATGATTTTGAGCCGGGCGGGCGCGTGGATGAGTTTGTCGAGTTCCGGCATGGAATTATTTCCAGAATTTGCGGATGAAGAGGCCACCGATAATAAGCGAGCCGCCGCCGGTGAAGGCAAGCCAGAGGCAGAAATGGTCCGGCATCCAGAGGTAGCCGGCCACAATGAGGGCGGTGACGAGCAGGCCGAGCCAGACGAAGAAGCGCCCCATCCAGAGACCGCCGATGACATAGGCGAACATGGGCAGCGTGTGGCTGAAAGCCTCAATTTTCCGCATCATCGCGAAAGACTCCTGCGCCGGGGCGCTCTCCAGCAGGTTCCAGGGCACCAGCAAATACACCCACAAACCACCGAAGCCAAAAAGGACCAGCCAGAACACGCCAAAACGCCAGTTGCGGCGGATTTTGACATCCTGCTTGTAGTGAACCGCCAGATACCAGGAGCCGAAGCCGCCGACGAAGTCGAGCACTCCCCAGACCTGGCCCATCAGTTCGGGGCGGTATTGGAGGACGATATCGGCCGTCATCCAGATGCAGCCCCACAAGATAATGATGGGGCCGGAGACGCTGCTGGCGACGATGCGGCGGGTATCGGCAATGGTTTGGCTCACCGCGGCGAGGGCGGCGTGGGCTTCGTCCCGGCTGGGCGCCGGCAGGGTTTCTTCAGTCATGATAGAGAACTCTATGATACAGAGTTCTCTGTTCGTCAAGGGCATTTTTCAAAAAATATTTTGGGTGAGGCGGCGGCGACTTTAAAAACCGTCCGGGCCAAGGATGTTTTCCAGAAAGAGGCCGATTTGCAGCTCTTCGCCGTCGCGCTGGACATGGAGGTGGATGGCAGAGGCCCAGGGCCATTCAAAATTGAGCAGGCCGGCGTCGGGATGGATGAGCCAGTTGAGGTGGGTGTGGCCGTTGATGCTGGTGAGTTGGTCGCCGTTGCGCACGCCGGCGCGATCGGCGGGGCCGCCGGGCTCGACGCGGGCGACGAGGTAGTCGTGGGTGGCGTCGGCGGGCGTGAAGACGGCACCGAGGCGGTTGTGCGAATAGAGCGCGGGCGGGATGTCGAGCGGATGGAGGTAAACGTAATTGTTGCGGCCGTCGTAAATAAAATCGAGGCGGCGCAGCGCGGCCATGCCGAGCGTGGCGAGGTGGCGCGGGCCGCCAAAGGCGGCGGTCGCGGGGTCGGATTCGCCAATGGGGGTTTCCGTGATGGTGAGCGGGCCGAGGGCGTATTCCTGCGCCCACATTTCTTCAGCCACGACGGTGCCGGGCGAGACCGGGTTGGTTTGCGGGCTGGTGAGGCGGCGGGCGGAAGGCGTGAAAAAGATGCGGAGCGTGGCGGGTTCGCCGAGGTGCGCGGCGCGCCATGTTTGCCAGTGCGCGGGGGAGAGGCCGATGCCGCCGGGGTTGCCCGTGTCCACATAAATCAAGCCCGGCAGGCCGCTGGCGGAGGGCACTTCGAGGGTCATGATTTGCGGATTGGGCCGGACGCGGAGCTTGGTCCAGCCCGCGACTTCGGGGGGCAATTGGTCGAGCGGGGTGATGCGGCGCGCGTTGGCGTCGAAGCGCAAAATTTTCCCGCGCAGTTGCGCCCAGCCGATGACGCCGTCCATGTCGAGTTTGATGTAGGGCGGCACTTGATCGATGACGAGCCGGGTGGTGCTGGTGGAGTTCCAGAATTCGAGGGACACGGGGTCGGAGATGCCGAGGCCCGGGCGATCGGTGATGGCGAGGCCGAATTTTTTCGCCTCGTCGCGCATGAGCATGGCGGTGGCGGAACCGGTGTCGATGAAGAGACGGGCGGGCGCGCCGTTGATCTTGGCGTCAACCCACATGCGCTCGTCGGGAGTTGCCGCGCAACCGGCCAACGCGGCGGCGAGAAGGAGAAGCAACGCGCAGGAGATAATCCTGAAGGGGCGGGGCATTAGTTCGACGGGTGGCTGGGCTTGGGCGCGGGCAGCGGCGCGGGGTGTTCCAGTTCCGCAATCAAGCCGGCGACGCCCTCGCCGTGGTAGCCCTCAATCCACGCCAATTCATGTTCATCGGCGTCGAGAAGCACGAGGGTGGGAAGGTTTTCGACCGAATATTTTTCCTGCAAAGATTCGTTTTGTTTGGTCAGTGCGGCGGGCAATTCCTTGTGGATGGGGAAATCGAGTTGCACGAGGGTCAAATGGCTTTGGACGTAAGCGGCGAAAGCGGGTTGGGAAAAAACATCGTCGTCGAGGCGGAAACAATTCACGCACCAGTCGGAGCCGGTGAAATTGAGCAGGATTTTTTTGTTTTCCTGTTTGGCCTGCGCGACGGCGGCGGCGTAATCGTTCTGCCAGGGTTCGACAGCTTTGGCGGGCGCGGGGGGCGTGGGCGGCGCGGACTTGGCGCAGGCGGCCAGGAGCAAACCGGCGAATGCCGCGATGATGAAAGAACGGAACTGGAGGGCGGCGCGCATCGAAAACGGGAGCAAATATCCTAACACCTCGGAGGGCGCGGGCGCGAGTCCAAAGACCGTCAGGGGCGCGCTTCGACCTTGCGCCGGGGGCGGGGGGCTTTTACGTTGGGGCGGGTGAAAATATCGCTTAAAGTTGAATACGCCTGCCGCGTGCTGGGGCAACTGGCCCGCGGTTACGGGAAGCCGCACTTGGCGCATATCGAGGCGCTGGCGAAGGCCGAGGCGGTGCCGGCGAATTATCTCGTGCAAATTTTGAACGAGCTGCGCAATGGCGGACTGATTGCGAGCCGGCGCGGCAAGCAGGGCGGCTATGCGCTGGCGCGTTCGCCGGCGGAAATCACGCTTTACGATATTGTCCGGGTGGTGGATGCCGAGATGCTGGAGCCGCCCTCGGCGACGGCCGGGCAGTCGGGCGCGCGCGTGTCGGCCGCGTGGCGCGACGTGGGGGCGGCGGTCGAGCACGCGCTGAAGGCGCGCACGGTGGAAAGCTTTATCTCCCGCGACGCGGCGGAGATGTGGCATATTTGAAGTCGGTTGACCGCGAAGCCGCGAAGGGCGCAAAAAAAGGGGGGAGGTTAACTCAAGTTTGGATGCGGCTGGCGCATCGTGATGATCCGCTTGTTTTCATCGGGCGCGGTGAAATCGAGATGCCAGGCAGCGGGCGGGAGGCGGTCGCCGAGTTTTTCCGGCCATTCGACGGCGAGGCACCAGGGCGGGCGCAGGAATTCCTCGAGCAGCAGGGAGTCGGCGTCGGCGGGGCGGGTGAGGCGGTAGGCGTCGAGATGGGCGAGCTGGCGCGAGCCTTGATATAACAAAAAATAATTAAACGTGGGGCTGACGACCGGGCCGGCCACGCCCCAAGCGCGCGCCAGGCCGCGGACGAAGGTTGTCTTGCCCGCGCCGAGGTCGCCGTGGAGGGCGAGCGCCGTGTTGAGGGGAAAAACGGCGGCGAGCGCGGCGGCGGCGGATTCAGTCTCCGCCGGAGATTCCGTGGTCCAGCCGGCGGCAAAGCGGGCCAGGATGGGGTCGGCGGCCATGACGATGGACAATTAAGCCGCCCGCCGATTTGACGGCGGCGGAACCGGCTAGGCCTTGGCTTGGCGCGCGACGACGGCTTGCTCTTCGGCGTCGTAGATGTAGCCGACGCCGTGGATGGTGCGGAAGGCGTTGAGGTTGCCGCCGTGGCGGCCAAAAGCCTCGCGGATGCGCACGATATACTGGTCGAGCGAGCGGCTGCGCACGTCGGCATGGACGCCCCAGACGGCATGGATGAGGCTCTGGCGGGTGAGGACGATTTTCGGGTTGGACGCGATGTGGACGAGGATGCCGAGTTCCTTGCGGCCAATTTTTTCGGATTGGCCGTCGGAGAACAAAATTTCCATGCGCTGCGGGTTGACCTCCGCGCCGCAGAAGGCAAAGGGTTCCTCATCGAGGCGGACGTTTTTGGTGATGTGGGCGTCCTTGAGGGTTTCGCTGCGGCGCAGGACGGCGTTGATGCGGGCAATCAGCTCGGGGAAGCTGAAGGGTTTGGTGACGTAGTCGTCGCCGCCCATGTCGAGGCCCTTGACCTTGATGCTTTCGCTCGTGTTGGCGGTGAGGAAAATCGTGGGGACGCTGATGTTGAGTTTTTGCAGTTCCTCGACCAGTTGGAAGCCCGTGCCATCGGGCAGATTGATGTCGAGCAGCATGAGGTTGGCGAAATTTTTCGAGAGGAAGCGGACGGCGGGCTTGATGGCGTGGAACATCTGCGTGACCATGCCGTGCTCCTCCAACTGCTCGGCGATGAGGGCAGCGAGTTCTTTCTCGTCCTCGACGATGACGATCAGCGGTTTGGTTTTGGCCATGCGCAGGACTGGCTCGTAAAACCTGAGCCAATAGCTTCATTGAAGACAAATGGCGGGAGGATGACAATCCACATTTTAGAGCAGTTTGACCGCTTGAAAAATAGATGGGGCCGCCTCTTCGAGAGATCCAAGTATCGCTCTGAAACCTCCAGATATGTTTGAAAAAGTGCGTCCCCTTCTGGCTCCGGCAGACTGACGAGCCAAACTTAAAGCCTGCCTGTCGTGTGCGCTGAAAGCGCACCAGCCTTAGCCCAGGGCGATAGCCCTGGGTTTGAAGGGCAGTTAAACACCAGCCCTGAAAGGGTGTTGGCGAACTTGGCATCACCCTCGGCCACGGTGAGTTAATCCCAGATATATTTTTCGTCAAACGCCACGGCATGGCGGCGGAGCAAAGCCCGGAATTCGTCCTGAAACGTCCGTTTCGCGTGATGGGTATCTTGGTCTTCGATATATTTGCGCACCACGCCCAGATTCGAACCCGAAACCGAAAATGCTCCATATCCCGCCTGCCATCGGAATTCACGCGGCGCGAGACCTTGCGCACGTAACCAAGCGCCCGATGAGGTCTTTATTTCCTGCACTATGCGCGAGAAGGAAGTTTTGCGTGATAGTCCGAAGAGCAAATGGACGTGATCCGTTGAGCCGCCGATTCGTTCTGGGGCACAATCCAGACCTTTCAGGGTGCCCCCGAGATAGTCATGCAAATCCGCTTGCCAAGCGGGTGAAATCCATGGCACGCGATTTTTTGTGCTGAACACCAGATGGATCCAAATCTGCGCGAGCGATTGGGCCATAATGATGGTGTTAATTTATTGGGGCTGAATCTGGCGAGCAAAATAAGCTAACGCCCTTTCAGGGCTTGGGATTAATTGCCGCAGGCAACCCAGGGCTGGCGCCCTGGGCTAGGGCTGACGCCCCGCCGGGGCGTGTCCAGCCACACAAACATAACCGGTAGGCACCTGGCATTTTCTCGTTGCGCCGGAGGGGGTGGGCTGGCTTCATTACCCGCTCGTGCCGGGCGCTTTAGCCCGGCCCGCCCCCATGCCCGCCGTCCCTCCACCGATTTTAATGCTCGGCCTGCCGAAAGGCAGCCTGGAGCAGGCCACGCTCGCGCTGTTTGCCAAGGCGGGGTGGAAGATCACGCAAAGCTCGCGCTCCTACAAGCCGACGATTGACGACCCGGAGCTGGATGGCCGCTTCGTCCGTGCGCAGGAAATCAGCCGTTATGTCGAGCATGGCTTTTTCGACTGCGGGCTGACCGGGCGTGACTGGGTCGTGGAAAACGGCTCGGATGTGACGCTGGTGTGCGAATTGATTTACAGCCGGGCGTCGAACGCGGTCAGCCGCTGGGTGCTGGCGGTGCCGGAGGATTCGCCCGTGCGCACGGTCAAGGATTTGCAGGGCAAGCGCATCGCCACCGAGTTAGTCCGCACCACGCGCGAATTTCTGGCGAAGCAGGGCGTCAACGCCGAGGTGGAATTTTCCTGGGGCGCGACGGAGGTCAAGGTGCCCGACTTGGTGGACGCGATTGTGGACCTGACCGAGACCGGCTCATCGCTCAAGGCGAACAAGCTGCGCATTGTGGACACGATTTTGGAGACGACGACGCAGCTGGTGGCCAACAAGAAAAGTTGGGCTAACCCGGTCAAGCGCGCGAAAATCGAAACGCTGGCGCTGCTCCTGCAGGGCGCGCTCAATGCCGAGAGCAAGGTCGGCCTGAAATTTAATTTGCCCAAGGCGAAGCTGCCGGAGATTCTCGCGAAGCTGCCGGCGCTGCGCAACCCGACGGTCTCGCCGCTGTCCGACGCCTCCTGGGTCGCGCTGGAGACGATTATCGACGAAGCCGTGGTGCGCGTGATCATCCCGACGCTCAAGGCCCATGGCGCGGAGGGGATCATC
>Ga0265320_10000531_pt1 | contig 29448 bp, 32 predicted proteins | sample 4827metaG_FD_202087 | JGI IMG/M metagenome (GOLD analysis project Ga0265320, IMG submission 202087) | Rhizosphere microbial communities from Carex aquatilis grown in University of Washington, Seatle, WA, United States - 4-8-27 metaG | ecosystem: Host-associated > Plants > Roots > Rhizosphere >... | reverse complement strand
CACCGCGCGATCGTTTGTTAAATCGGAAGCCGCACGATGTGCGTGGCCACCGCGGCGACCGCCGCCGCCACGATCAGCAGCACGACGCTGTTCAAGATCGGATGACGGAAGGCGCGGGTGTAGAAAGCGGTGCGGTCGAAGCGGGTTTCAAGCCGGTTCGGTTTGACCAAAGGACCAACGATGGACGACATGGCATCAGTTCCTTCTCAAAGCGAGGGGCCTCAAACGAGGGGCGCGGCTTATGCGCGCATTCGCACCATAACGCAATAGAGAATTTCACGCACGCGGCGGCGACCGACCGCGCGCATCCGTCGTCTTCGTCGCGCGCGTCAACGCCTGGCGTTCTTCACCAGATCGGCGACCACGCCGGGATCGGCCAGCGTGGAGGTGTCGCCGAGGTTCGACGTGTCGCCTTCGCCGATCTTGCGCAGGATGCGCCGCATGATCTTGCCCGAGCGCGTTTTGGGTAGGCCGGGCGCGAACTGGATCACATCGGGCTTCGCGATCGCGCCGATCTCCCGCCCCACCCATTGCTTGAGCTCGGTGTTCAGCTTGTCGGAAGGCTCGGCGCCGACCTTCAGCGTCACGAAGGCATAGATGCCCTGGCCCTTGATGTCGTGCGGAAAGCCGACGACGGCGGCCTCCGCCACGTCGTGATGGGCGACGAGCGCGCTCTCGACCTCCGCGGTGCCCAGGCGGTGGCCGGAGACGTTGATCACGTCGTCGACGCGGCCGGTGATCCAGTAGTAGCCGTCTTCGTCGCGGCGGCAGCCGTCGCCGGTGAAATACTTGCCGCGATAGGTCTTGAAGTACGTGTCGATGAAGCGCTGGTGGTCGCCATAGACCGTGCGCATCTGGCCCGGCCAGCTATCGAGCAGGCAGAGATTGCCGCTGGTGGCGCCCTCCAGCACCTTGCCGTCGGCGTCGACCAGCTCGGGCCGGATGCCGAACAAAGGCTTGGTCGCCGAACCGGGCTTCAGATCCGTCGCGCCGGGGAGCGGCGAGATGAGGATGCCGCCGGTCTCGGTCTGCCACCAGGTATCGACGATCGGGCAGCGCCCGTCGCCGACCACACGGTGATACCACAGCCACGCCTCCGGATTGATCGGCTCGCCGACCGAGCCGAGCAGGCGCAGGCTCGCGCGGCTGGTCTTCTTCACCGGTTCGTCGCCTTCGCGCATCAGGGCGCGCAGCGCGGTCGGTGCGGTGTAGAAGATGTTGACCTTGTGCTTGTCGATCACCTCCCAGAAGCGCGAATTGGAGGGATAGTTCGGCACGCCTTCGAACATCAGCGTGGTCGCGCCGTTGGCGAGCGGGCCGTAGACGATGTAACTGTGGCCGGTCACCCAGCCGACATCGGCGGTGCACCAGTAGATGTCGCCGTCGTGATAGTCGAACACGTATTGGTGCGTGAACGCGGTGTACATGCAGTAGCCGCCGGTGGTGTGCAGCACGCCCTTGGGCTTTCCGGTCGAGCCCGAGGTATAGAGGATGAAGAGCGGATCCTCGGCGCCCATCTCTTCCGGCGGACAGTCGGCGGAGACCTTCGCCGCTTCGGTGTGGTAGTAGAAATCGCGGCCCTTGTGTTCGAGTTCCGGATGCCCGGTGCGCCTGACGACCAGCACGGTCTTCACGTCCGGGCAGCGGGTCAGCGCCAGATCGGTGTTCATCTTGAGCGGAATGGGCTTTGCGCCGCGCAGGCCCTCGTCGGCCGTGATGACGACCGTCGACTGGCAATCGAGGATGCGCCCGGCCAGGCTCTCCGGCGAGAAGCCGGCAAAGACCACCGAATGCACCGCGCCGATGCGGGCGCAGGCGAGCATGGCGTAGGCGGTCTCCGGGATCATCGGCAGATAGATCGTGACGCGGTCGCCCTTCCTGACGCCGTGCGCCTTCAGGACGTTGGCGAAGCGGCAGACCTCGCGGTGCAGCTCCTCATAGCTGATATGGCGGCTGTCCTTCGGATCGTCGCCTTCCCAGATGATCGCGGTCTGCTTGGCGCGGTGGGGCAGGTGGCGGTCGACGCAGTTGACGCTGACGTTCAGCGTACCGTCCTCGAACCACTTGATGTGCAGATCGTCCGGGTTCCACGAGACGTTCTTGACCTTGGTGAAGGGCTTGATCCAGTCGATCCGCTTGGCCTGCTCGCCCCAGAAGCCGTCCGGATCGGAGATCGACTGCGCATACATGGCGTCGTATTTGGCGCGGTCGATAAGGGTGCGCTCTTTCCATTCCTGCGGAACGGGGATCAAGGTCTCTGACATGGCGTTTCCCGGGCTTATTGTGGTCCGATATTGGCTGGGGAGGGCGGTGGCTTCAAGAAGACCGCCGTGGTTTTGGCGGCCAGTCGCGCGATGTGTGATGGACGCGGAGGATTTCGACCGACTGCTTGAGGCGGCGATAGATCAGAATATAAGGCAGGTTTGGGACGATCAGTTCGCGCGTTCCGGACAATCGGCCACGGTGCCCGAGCGAAGGATAGTCGGCGAGCATGTTCGCCGAATTGCGAATGCGTTCAGCCGTCCGGTCGGCGGCGTCCAGATTGTCCGCCGCAATATAGGTCCAGACTTCGTCCAACTCGGCTTCGGCAACACTCGTCCAGGAGACGATCATGCAGCCTTCTTGGCCATGGCGCGCCGCCGCGCGGTCGATTTCTCGCGTAGCTTGCGGAATACCTCCTCATGCGGAACCAGTTCGCCGCGATTTGCGGCGTCGATGCCCTCCTGGACAGCCTTCACGATGGCGATTTCACCATCGACATAGCGGTCGAGGATGTCCTCGACGACCCAGGATCGTGTGCGGCGAGCCGCCTTGGCATAGGCTTCCAATTTCTTCGCAAGCGACGGCTTGACGCGCGTCGTGATTGTCACCGATTTGGTCGCAGACATAGATACGCTCCGTATTCAGTTGTACACATTATATATAAATTTGGTCCGAAACGCGATCTATTCCGCCGCCTTGGTTGCTTTTCCGACCCGCCCCAGCACCGCCTCGGTGCTCGCGCCCGGCGGCTCCGGCTCGCGGCGCACGCTGGCCGGGGTCTTGGAGAATTTGACCGGCGCCTTCATCGAGCGCCACTGGCCTTCCGTGGGGTGCGACCGGACTTCAAAGAACCCGACCGCCTTCAGGTGCGGATCGTCCAGCACGCCGTCCATCGTGTTGGCGCGCATGATCGGGATGCGGTGGCGCTCGCCCAATTCCATCCATTCCGCGGTGGTGTGCGCCAGCGCGGCCTGCCGCATCGCCTTGTTGTAGAGCGCGACCTTCTCCTTCGCCGATTTCGCGGCGACGAAATCCTCGCCGTTGTAGAAATCGGCGATGCCGCCAAGCTTCATGAAGGTGTCCGCGCCCTCGCGGCCCGACGGCATGGTGGCGATGAAGCCGTCCTTGGTCTTGAAGCAGGCGCGATCGGGCGTCAGCGCCGGCGTCGATCCGACATGGCCGACCGGCGGCTCGAACGCCGCGCCGTAGAGATGCTCGACCATCAGGAAGCTCGTATAGCTCTCCAGCATCGGGACTTCGACGAACTGCCCCTCGCCGGTGCGCTCGCGGTGAAAGAGGGCGGCGAGCGTGGCGTAGAGCGCGTGCAGACCGCTGACCTTGTCGGCGACATAGGACGGGAACATGCGCATCGTACTCTCGCCGTCGGGGCCCAGCAGCATGTCGGCGCCGCCGGATGCGGCCTGCACCAGATCGTCGAACGCCTGACGCCCGCCATAAGGCCCTTCCGAGCCGTAGCCGACGCAATGGACGTAGACCATCGACGGGTTCACCGCGTGGACCTGTTCATAGCCGAAGCCGAGCTGATCCATGGCGCTGGTGCGGACATTGTGGATGAAGACCTGCGCGGTCGGCAGCAGCGCGCGCAGCTTTTCCCGGTCGGTTTCCAGCTTGAGATCCAGCGTCACCGATCGCTTGTTGCGGTTCAGCATCATGAAGGTCGAGCCCATGTCCTTGGACTTGTTCTGCTTGAGGCCAAAACGCTGTTTGTCGCCGCCCGGCGCCTCGATCTTGATCACCTCGGCGCCCAAATCGCCCAGCGTTTGGGTCGCGTAGGGACCGAAGATGAAACTGGTCAGGTCGATGACCGTCACGCCGTGAAGGGGCCCTTTTTTCGAATCGGAGTGCATGGGAGAATTCCTCGGATTGTCTTATGATCGAATAGCGATGGAGAGAGATTAAGCCATGGCGGCGAAGGGGCAAGCGTCCCTCAAGACGGCCAAGCCGATGATGACCGATGCCGGCATCGCGGCGAAGACGGGCCACGACTGGGATTGGTGGTTCAAGGCGCTCGACAAGGCGGGCGCCGCCAAGCTGGACCACAAGGGCATCGTCGCCATCCTGAACGGCAAGATGGGCGCGGGGCCGTGGTGGGGCCAGATGATCGCAGTGTCGTATGAGCGCGCCCGCGGCATCCGCGCCGCCAACCAGAAATGCGACGGCGAGTTCTCGGTCGGCGTGAGCAAGGTCGTGTCGTTGCCGTTGTCGAAGCTTTACGCTGCCGCTACCGATCCCAAGCTGTGGCCCAAATGGCTGCCCAAGGGCGCGATCGAGGAAACCTCGCGCACCAAGGACAAATATCTGCGCGCCAGGTGGAAGAAGGAGGCGCGGCTGGCGATCTATTTCTACGCCAAGGGCGCGGACAAGGCGCAGATCACCGTCGATGTCGGTAAGCTCTCCGGTTCGGACGTGGTCGAGAAGGAGCGCGCGGCGTGGAAGACGGCGGTGGACAAGCTGTCCAAAATGCTCGAAAGCAATTGATATGCAACTCCATCTCTCCTCCTGGCCCGAAATCGAGGCCTATCTCGCCAAATCCAAGGCGATCGTGATCCCCATCGGCTCGACCGAGCAGCATGGGCCGAACGGCCTCTTGGGCACCGACTCGCTGTGCCCCGAGATCATTTCCAAGCGCGCCGGCGACGAGGCCGGGATCCTGATCGGGCCCACCTTCAATGTCGGTCAGGCGCAGCACCACATGGCGTTCCCGGGCACCATCACGCTGAGGCCCTCGACGATGATCGCGGCGATGACCGATTGGGCGCAGTCGCTGACGCGTCACGGCTTCGAGCGCATCTATTGGCTGAACGGCCATGGCGGCAACATCGCGACGATCACCGCGGCGTTCTCCGAGATGTATCACGGCATCACTTTCGGCGATCCGCATTCCAACCGCCCGCCCTTGCGCTGCATGCTGCGCAATTGGTGGGAACTGGCCGGCGTGATGGACGTCTGCAAGCAGCTTTTCCCGGTGGGCGAGGGCAGTCACGCCACGCCCTCGGAAGTCTCGGTCGCCTATTTCGGCTATCCCGAGGCGATCAAGCGGGTCGAGATGTCGCCGAGGATCGCGCCGAACGGGCCGATCTTCGACGCGGAGGATTATCGCCGCCGCTTTCCCGACGGCCGCATCGGTTCGGATCCCGCGCAGGCGACGGTTGCGGCCGGCGAGAAGATCGTCGCCGCCGCGGTCAAGGCGGTGATCGCCGAGTTCCGGGCCTTCGCGGCGTCCTAGGACCCAACGGCCGGACGGTGATCCGGCCCACGACCAGATCACCGATCTCCAACCGACCGATCCGTGCGCGACCGACGGCCAGCGAGCCAATGGCGAGACTGCCGATCGCCAGAAAGCCGATGGCGGCCGCGCCCACCGCCAACGCGCCGATCGCAACGGCTCCCAGCGATGCCGCGCGCACGCCATATTTTCGGCTTTGACCGACGACCTCGCGTGTCATGCGTGCGAACTCACCCCGGCTGTTCGACCGCGACCGAGGCGATCGCCGGGCCGCGATGGAGAAAGCGGCGACGGAGAAACGCCATGACCGGTCGCTCGAAATAGAGGAACACGGCGATCGCGATCGCGGAGGCTGCGACCATATACACCACCACAAGCAGCGCCGTTATGGGGAACGGGGAATTGGCGAAGGCCCGCATGAATGTGCGGTTCAACCCGAACACGACATAGGGATGCAGCAGATAGAGCGCGTATGAGGCCTCGCCGAGCAACAGGGCGAAGGCGCTTCGCGACACAATCCGGTAGCGCGCTTCGAGCATCAAAGCGCAAAGCACGACCGCCGCCGCCGGCAGGCCTAGAAAGATCGCGCGCCCGAAGGTCGTATGCAATTCCAGATAGGGGAGGGCGACGAGCGCCAACGCGCCCGCGCCGCAAAATATGACGAACGGGGTATCCCCCCGTCGGGCCGGGGGCAGCAGACGCGGCAGCGACTTGTAGAGATAGAAGACACCCATGCCCCAGATGAATTCGAGCGCGACGGAATTTCCGTAATAGGTCATCAGAACGCGATAGGGCGTCCAGATATTCAAGGCGGCGTAGATCGTCGCGATGAAGGCCGCCGCGATGAGGGGCGCGAACTTTCGCGACAGGGACAGTGCCCCCCAGAAAATGACGTAAAAGTACATCTCCAGGTTCAGCGTCCAGCCCGGCAGCAGAAGCGGCTGCATCTGATCGCCCCGCTGGTAGGGGATGAAGAACAACGACGTCAGCAGTGTGCGCAAATCGGCGCCCTGGGCGCTGTGGACGAGCGACGGCGCGGCGTGCGCGAGCGCGAACAGCAATATGGTCGCGGTCCAATAGAAGGGGACGATCCGGATCACGCGCTTGGCGAAAAACTGGCCGGGATCGATCGATGTGATGTAGCAGATGATGAACCCGCTTATTGCGAAAAAGATGTCCACCCCGAAGAAACCGAATTGGAGGAACGCCGGCAGCCTCAATTCGTCCGTCGTATGCAGGAAGACAACGCTCAGCGCGGCGAACGCGCGCAGGAGCTGAACATTCCGGATCAGCGGGTTGGGCGGCCGGCCGGATGCGGCCTGCTCGTCGACGATCGGAGCCGGGCGATTCATCGGGCGCTTGCAGGCCAGATGTAGAGCGCGTCCGGCGTCTTCTCCTCGTTTTCCGCGCCGTCGGTGAGCCGTGTCAGGGCGCAGCCATGGCGTTCGTAGAAGCGTCGCGCCCCGGCATTGGCCTGAAAGGTCCAGAGCTGAAAGCCTTTGGGATGCTCGGCCGTCAGTCGCTCGAACAGCTTGGACCCGGTGCCGGTATTGTGGCGCGAGGGATGGACATAGAGCTGTTCCAGCCAGCCGCCGTCGATGCAGGCAAGGCCGACGACACGGCCGTTGCGTTCCGCGACCCAGGTCTCCTTGGCTGCGATCAGGTTGCGGACGAAATCGCGGTCTTCCTCCGCGCTGTGCAGCTTGGGCACGAAGGTCATGCCGGCGAAGGCGGCGGTGAAGACGGCGGCGGCTTCCTCGGCATCGGCGGGCGTCGCGCGGCGAATTGTGGTGGACATGTCTGTTCCGACTGGGGCGCTTGAAACGGCGCCTGGTTGGGGTCATCATCCGCGCATCCCGGGGGTGCCCGCAAGGGCTGAGATCGCAATTCCGCGAATCCCTTTGAACCTGATCCGGTTGATACCGGCGTAGGGAGAGGTCGCCATGAACAAGCCCGTCATGAATCCCAAATCCGTTGTCGTGACGCGAGGGCCGCTGCCCGGCTCGAAGAAGGTGCTGGTGGACGGCGTGCCGTTCCGCGAAGTGGCCTTGAGCGGCGGCGAGGCGCCGGTGCGGCTCTACGACACTTCCGGTCCGTATACGGACGATGCCGCGCGCATCGATATCGACAAGGGGCTGGGGGCGGCGCGGCGCGACTGGATTCTCGCGCGTGGGGATGTCGAGGAATATGACGGAAGAGCGCGCAAGCCGGAGGATGACGGCCTCAAGCGCGGCGAACTTTTGTCCGTGCCGCAATTCGACCGCGCCGGGCGCCGGCCCCTGCGCGCCAAGGCGGGGCGCAACGTCACCCAGCTTCACTATGCGCGGCAGGGTCTCATCACCGAGGAAATGAAATTCATCGCGGCGCGCGAGAATCTCGGTCGCTCGCTCAAGCGCGACGGCAATTCCTTCGGCGCGGCGATCCCGGGCGAGATCACGCCGGAGTTCGTGCGCGACGAGGTGGCGCGCGGCCGCGCCATCATTCCGGCCAACATCAACCATCCCGAGACCGAGCCGATGATCATCGGCCGCAATTTCCTCACCAAGGTCAACGCCAATATCGGCAACTCCATCGTCACCTCCTCGGTCGCCGAGGAGATCGAGAAGATGGTGTGGTCGATCCGCTGGGGCGCCGACACGGTGATGGACCTGTCGACGGGCCGCCACATCCACACCATCCGCGAGTGGATCGTCCGCAATTCGCCGGTGCCCATCGGTACGGTGCCGATCTACCAGGCGCTGGAGAAGGTCGGCGGCGTCGCGGAGGAACTGACCTGGGAGATCTATCGCGACACGCTGGTCGAGCAATGCGAGCAGGGCGTCGACTACTTCACCGTCCATGCCGGCGTCCGTCTGGCGCATATCCCGCTGACCGCGGACCGGGTGACCGGCATCGTGTCGCGCGGCGGCTCGATCCTGGCGAAGTGGTGCCTGGCGCATCACAAGGAGAATTTCCTCTACACGCACTTTGAAGAGATTTGCGAACTGCTGAAGCAGTACGACGTGTCGTTCTCGCTCGGTGACGGGTTAAGGCCGGGCTCCATCGCAGACGCCAACGACGCGGCGCAGTTCGCCGAGCTCGACACGCTGGGCGAGCTGAACCGTATCGCACAGAAGCACGACGTGCAGGTGATGATCGAAGGCCCAGGGCACGTCCCGATGCACAAGATCAAGGAGAACATGGATCGCCAGCTCGCCGCCTGCGACGAGGCGCCATTTTACACGCTGGGGCCGCTGACGACAGACGTGGCGCCGGGCTACGACCACATCACCAGCGCCATCGGCGCGGCGATGATCGGCTGGTTCGGCTGCGCCATGCTCTGCTACGTCACGCCCAAGGAGCATCTGGGCCTGCCCGACCGCGACGACGTGAAGGCCGGCGTGATCGCCTACCGCATCGCCGCGCACGCCGCCGATCTCGCCAAGGGTCATCCCGCGGCGCGGATCTGGGACGACGCGATGAGCAAGGCGCGCTTCGAGTTCCGCTGGCGCGACCAGTTCGCTTTGGCGCTCGATCCGGAGACGGCGCAGCTCTATCACGACGAAACGCTGCCGGCCGACGGCGCCAAGGTCGCGCATTTCTGCTCGATGTGCGGGCCGAAATTCTGCTCGATGAAGATCAGCCAGGAGGTCCGCGACGCGGCGCGCGGCACGAATGACTCGCTATCGACCGCCGAAATCCGCGCCGCGATGGCGAAGAAGGCGGAAGAGTTCAAGCAGGGCGGCGGAGAAATCTACGTGCACAAACCGGCGGCGGAGTGAGGTCGCTACCTACTGGGCGCGCGAATTCTCATGTCTAAGACGGTTCTCGGGAATTGCACGTTCGAGACCGTCGACGACGGAGTATCCATCTAGCCTTGAGAAAAAACCTCAGGGTCTCCGCCCGCGTCTTTTTTTGAAATATCTTTCAAAAAACTCAGCGCGTGCATTCCAGATACCTTCGCCCGCCGCATGAAAAAGCTGGTCGGCAGGGACCCGTGCTCGCTGGTTTTCCGCGGTCTCGACAATATGCAAGCCCCGCTGTCTTCTTCAACAGAAGCATATCACGTTGATCCACTCGCGCGTTGCCTGACCAGCAAAAATACAGCGATCGCCAGCAGCGACACCGCCGGCACCCACATTGCGAAGGCGGCAGTGCCGCCGGCCTGCGCCACGGCCGGCATCAGGTTCTGCGCGATGAAGCCGCCGACATTGCCCATCACGTTGATGCCGGCAATCACGGCGGCCGCCTGCGCGCCGGGGAAGAGGCGCACGGGGAAGGTCCAGAACAAGCCGATCAGTACCGAGATGCAGGGCGTGCCGAAGAACAGCGCCGCATAGCCGAGCACCGGCGGCGGCGACAGCGCGGCGACGGCGAAGCACACGGCGCCGCCGATGCCGATGATCGCCATCGCCTTCGCCACGGCGTCATGCGTCTTCAGCCGCGCCGGCAGCGTCAGCAGCATGAGCGCAGTGACGATCCAGGGCGCCGAGGTGAGGAGGCCGTTCACGGTGCCGCTCACGCCGAAGCTTTTGATCGCGGTCGGCGTCCAATAGACCGTGCCGAACAGCGCGACGCCCAACAGCGCATAGATCGCGCCCCAGCCCAGCACGCGGCGGTCGGCCAGGGCGGCGAAGGTGCCGCTCTCATTCGCTGCGGCCGGACGGTCGCGCGCCACGGCATCGCTGAGGCGCACGCGATCTTCGGGGCTGAGAAAATGCGCCTTGGCCGGCGTGTCGGCCATGTCTTTCAGGACCACGGCCGTCATGAGGATCGGCAGCGCGCCGGTGACGAGGAATATCCACTGCCAGCCCTCCAGGCCGAGCACCCCGTTCAGGTCGAGCAGCGCGCCCGAGATCAACGAGCCGATACCGTTGCCGATCGCGCTCCCGAGCGTGAGGAACGCCGCCACGCGCGTCTGCGCGCGCTGCGGAAACCAGAGCGTCAGATAGAAGAGCAGGGCGGGGTAGAGTCCGGCCTCCGCCGCGCCCAGCAGGAAGCGCAGCAGGTAGAACTCTGTCTCGCTGCGGCCGAACGCCATGAGCATGGTGATCGCGCCCCAACTCGCCATGATCCGCGCGATCCAGATGCGCGCGCCGTAGCGGTGTGCCGCCAGAGCGCTCGGCACCTCGAAGACGATGAAGGCCGCGAAGAACAGCGAGGCGCCGAAGCCGAACGCGGTTTCCGAGAGTCCGAGGCTCTTGGCCATCTGCAGTTTGGCGAAGCCGATATTGGCCTTGTCGATGACGGCCGCGACGAAGCACAGCGCCGCCAGCGGCATCACGCGCCACACCGCGCGGTCGATCAGATTGTCGTCGTCGATCATGTCTCCCCCGCCAGCGGTTTAGGGGCGCGCGCGCGCTTCGTCCAGCGCTACCGCAGCGTCCGCCGCCCCGTCACCGCGTTCCACAGGAAGAGCGCGATCACCGCGCCCAGGATCGCGACGATCATCGAGGTCAGGTTGAAGCCGAACATGTCGAAATTCGATATCGCGCGGAAGATCAGCCCGCCGACCAGTGCGCCGACCAAACCCAGCGCGATGTTCACCACGCAGCCTTCGCCGCGCTTGTTGACGATCAGGCTGGCCAGCCAGCCGGTGATCGCGCCGAAGAATATCCAGCCCAGGATCGACATGGGTGCCCCCTCATTCCATCGAGACACCATGGGAAAACCGGCGGCCCGGCGCAAGCGTCGTCGTCTCCTTGGGTCGGTCCGGGCCGGCTGAGCCAAACGGAAGGGCCCCCTAGAAGGCCGTCGCGAACATGGCGACCGCAGCGGCGGCCATCACGGCGGTGGAGGTCCAGCCCAGGATCTTGAGCGAACGCCCGGCGGTGAATTCGCCCATTCTTTTGCGGTTGCCGGCGACGTACATCATTGCCGCCATGATCGGCACCGCGATCACGCCATTCAGCACCGCGCTCCAGTAGAGCGCCTTGATCGGATCGATGCCGGAATAGTCGATGCCGATGCCGAGCGCGACAGCCGCGGCGATGACGATATAAAAGCCGATCGCCTCCCACGGCTTGTTGTCGAGCCCGACCTTCCAGCCGCGCGTCTCGCCGATGGCATAGGCCGCCGAGCCGGCCAGAACGGGGATCGCGAGCATGCCGGTGCCGATGATTCCCAGGCTGAACAGCAGGAAGGCGAATTTGCCCGCCAGCGGTTCGAGGGCGCGCGCCGCGTCCGCCGCCGACTGGATGTCCGTCTTGCCCGCCGCATGCAGCGTCGCCGCCGTGCTGATCATGATGGCGAGCGCGACGAGATTTGAGGCCGCCATGCCCGCGATCGTGTCGATGCGCATCCGCGCGAAAGCGCGCGGCGCCTGCTCCGGCGATTGGGTCAGCGGGTGCTGCCCGGTGTGATGATCGACTTCCTCCACTTCCTGCGAACTCTGCCAGAAGAACAGGTAAGGGCTGATCGTGGTGCCGAAGACCGCGACGATGGTGACGGCGGCGGTTTCGGAGAGGTCGGCGTGCACGCCGACCATGCCGAGCGCGACCTTCGTCCAGTCCAGATGGATCATGAAGACGAGGGCGACATAGGAAAACAGGCTGAGCGTGAGGACCGTCAGGAAGCGGGCGTAGCGCTTATAGGGAATGAACATCTGAAGAACAATGGAAATGAGCGCGAAGAGGATCGTGAATGCGTGCTCGTTGCCGCCCGCGACAAGTTTGGCTGCCGCTCCCATCGCCGCCACGTCCGCTCCGATATTGATCGTGTTGGCGACGAACAGCAGCGCCACGAGCGTCAGCACGATGGGTGCCGGCATCACCTGGCCCATGTTCTGCGCCAGGCCGCGTCCGGTGACGCGGCCGATATGGGCGCTGACCAGCTGGATCGAAACCATCAGGGGAAAAGTGAGGACGAGCGTCCAGAGCAGCCCAAACCCGAACTGGGCACCGGCCTGGGAATAGGTCGCGATGCCGCTGGGATCGTCGTCGGCGGCGCCGGTGATCAGGCCCGGCCCGAGCTGTTCGAGCAAGGCCGCCGCCCGCAGGCGGCGCACCACGGGATGTTGTCCTCGCCGCGGCCGGCGGGTTTTGCGCGTCATGCCGGTCTTCGCCCCATCCCCAGAATTACATCGTTACGACAACTTTTCCCATGGCTTTTCGATCCATCAGCATACGGATCGATTTGCCGGCCTCCGCCAGAGCAAAGCGCGCCGAGACGTCGGGGTTGAGCTTGCCGGCCGCGATCATGCTAAGGATTTCGCGCAAGGCCTCGTTGGCGCCCTTGGCGTTGCGCGCCGTGTAGGCGCCCCAGAACACGCCCAGCACGTCGCAGCCCTTGAGCAGCGTGAGATTGAGCGGGATCTTCGGAATCTCCCCGGCGGCGAAGCCGATCACCAGATAGCGTCCCTCCCAATTCATCGCCCGCAGCGCCGGCTCGGCATATTGGTCGCCGACCGGATCGTAAAGCACGTCGGCGCCGTTGCCGCCGGTCTTGGCCTTGATGGTCTCGGACAGCGCCTTCTGCTGGTCGCGGCTGAGCGGCAGGCGCGGATAGACGAAGCCGTCGGCGGCGCCGTGCTTGATGGCGAGGTCGACCTTCTCCTGGCTCGAGGCGCCCGCGACCACCTTGGCGCCCATCGCGACGCCGAGTTCGACGGCCGACAGTCCGACGCCGCCCGCCGCACCCAGCACGACCAGCGACTCGCCGGGCTTCAGCCGCGCCCGGTCCTTGAGCGCGTGATAGGACGTTCCATAGGTGACGATGAACGCCGAAGCGACGTCGAAGGACACATTGTCCGGCACCGGCACGCAGCGTCGCGCGTCCGCCACGACCTCCTCGGCGAAGCCGCCATTGCCGATCGAGACCGCGACGCGATCACCGACCTTGAAGCCGGTCACGCCGTCGCCCAATGCCTTCACAACGCCCGCGACTTCGCCACCCGGCGCGAACGGAAGCGCGGGTTTGAACTGGTACTTGTCCGCGAGCATCAGCACGTCGGGAAAGTTTACGCCGCACGCCTTCACCGTGATGAGCACTTGGCCAGGACCTGCGACCGGCGCGGGGACGTCGCGCAATTCCATTTCCTCCGGCGGTCCGTAATGCGTGCAAAGCATGGCCTTCATGGCGAATCTCCCGATGTCTTACAGTGTTTGGATGTCGATGCGGCGACCATAAGCGATGGTCGCGTGGGCCGCAAAGTCCGGGTCACGCCGCTGCCGCGCGCCGATCACCGCGTTTTAATGGATCGAATGGCGGCCGGGCGCGTATAGTGGGGTTGGAGGGCGCTCACCAAAGGATTGCAAAATGCGTAAGACCATTTTGATCGCGGCCGCCGCGGCCGCATTGCTTGCCGGCGGTCCGGCTTTCGCCAAGACCGATGTGTGCATACGTCACGACGATATTCGCAATTGGACCGCGCTCAACGACCGCCAGGTCGTGATGGAGAACTATCATCATCAAAAGGCGCTGCTGGAATTGCTGGGCCCCTGCAGCGGGCTGCAATTCCACGAGGCGCTGGCGATCCGCTCGCCGGGCTCGACGCAGCTCAGCTGCATCGAGACCGGTGACGAAATTCTTGTCCAGGACATGGGCATGCGGCAGCGCTGTGTCATCCGCAAGATCACCGCCTATGCGGGCGACATGCATCCGCATCCTTATGTCAGCGACAAACATGACGGGGATCATCACGACGACCACGACGGCGACAATCACTAGTCGTCGCGTGCGTGCGACCCGCGCCGGGCTCATCCTGCAGGAGAGCCCGGCGTTTCTTTAATGGCCGAGCGAAAGCGCGGCGAGAGTCGGGGTGGGCCGGTGCTCGCCGACCACCGTGCCGCGCGTGTTGCGCACCGGTCCGCGCAGAACGGTGCGCGCCTTCGTGTCGTCGCCGAGCAGGCCGAGCTTGTCCAGCAGCGCCGCAATAACGGTCTCCGAGGCACGGCCCGCGCCGTCGTCGATCTTGATGGCGATGCCCAGCCCAAGGTCCGGAATCCAGCCGCCGAAGAAGCCCTCCGCGCCCGTTTTCACCGCCGCCCGGCCGCCGCTGGCACGGATCAGGGTGGCGCAGGTGCGGCCGGTGCCCGACATCAGTTCGGGATGGGCGATCATCGCGCCGACGATCCTTCGCGCCGCATCGGCGCGCGGCCGGGCGAGTCCGTGTCCCGATGCCATGCGCGCCGCGGCGCGGGCGAAGGCGGCGAGCGAGGTTGCGAAGTTCGGCGCGGCGCAGCCATCGATACCGTAGGGTAGGTCGGTCGCGCCCGAAAGTTCGCGCAGCGCCGCCGCGACCGCGCGCTGCACCGGATGGTCGACGCGCTCATAGCCTTCCGTCGCCACGTCCCAATGGCGCGCCACGGTGAGAAAGCCGGTGTGCTTGCCCGAACAGTTGTTGTGCAGGCGGGACGGCTTTTCGCCCGCGCGAATCATCGCCTCGACCACCGGCTCGTAGCGCGAGGGATGCGCGCCGCAGGCAAGGTCCGATTCGCCAAGCCCGATGCGCTCCAGCCAGGCGGCGACGCGCGTGGCGTGCATCGGCTCGCCCGAATGGCTGGCGCAGGCGAGCGCGATCTCCTCGTCCGACAACCCGAACGCGTCCGCCGCGCCCGATTCCACCAGCACCATGGTCTGCATCGGCTTCAAGGAGGAGCGCGAATAGACGGGCGAATCGATATCGCCCAGCGACGCGACCACGGCGCCCCGCGCATCGACGACCGCCAGCGCGCCGCGATGGACGCTTTCCACCAGATCGCCGCGGGTGAGTTCGACGAGAACGGGATTGGTCATCCAAATAAATCCGCACAGTTGTCATCCCCGGCCGAGCGATGCGATAGCATCGCGAGGGGAAGGGGACCCAGGCGCCAAGCACCGACGCGGTGTTTCCTACCTGGGTCCCCTTCCCTCGCGCTCGCCGTGCGAGCGCTCGCCGGGGATGACAGGTATAGGCAATGCGCGGGTATTTTGCAGTAGGCGTTGACGGCATCTCCAAGCCGATGAATCTCGGCAATCTGATGCGCATCGCCAACGCGTTCGGCGCAAGTTTCTTCTTCAATGTCGCGCCGCAATTGAAGCTGGGCGACGCCCGCAACGCCGACACCTCGGATACCCAGGGCACATTGCCGCTTTACACCTACAAATCGGCCGAGGAGTTCCGCCTGCCGGTCGGCTGCCGTCTCGTGGGTATCGAGATCACCGCGGATGCGATCGAGCTGCCGCGCTTTCGCCACCCCACGCGCGCGGCCTACGTCTTCGGCGCCGAGCGCCATTCGCTGTCGTCCGCCATGCTGTCGCGCTGCGAGTTCGTGGTGAGGATCCCGATGAAATTCTCGATCAATGTCGGCATGGCCGGCGCCATCGTGCTCTACGACCGGCTGATCAGCGCGGGAGGCTATGGCAGCCGGCCGGTCGCGGCGGGCGGCAAGGCGCCGGAGGTGCCGCCGGCACACGCCTGGGGCGCGCCGATCGTGCGCGACCGGCGCTAGCTGCCGCTGCGGCATAAGGCCGTCGCCGTGGGAATAACCCTTCTGCCGTCGCAGCACGTGACAGGGCGAAATGCGGCTGTATAGTCCGGCCCGCTCATGACACCCGCGCTCGACATTTCCCACCTCCGCAAGGTTTACAAGAGCGGCACGGTGGCCGTTCAGGACGTCACGCTCAGCGTGCAGCCCGGCGATTTCTTCGGTTTCCTGGGGCCTAACGGCGCCGGCAAGTCGACGACCATCCACTGCGTCACCGGCATCTCCAATCCGACGTCCGGCACGATCAAGATTTTCGGCATCGATGCGGTCAAGGACTACCGCGAGGCGCGCAAGCTGGTCGGCCTCAGCCCGCAGGAGTTCAACGTCGATCCCTTCGCCACGGCGCGCCAGATCGTGGACTGGATGGGCGGCTATTTCGGCATGCACAAGGCGCTGCGCAGAGAGCGGACCCAGATGCTGATCGAGCGGTTCGATCTGGTGCCTCACGCCAACAAGCCGTTCCGCGAGCTGTCCGGCGGGCTCAAGCGCCGCGTCGTGCTGGCGCGCGCCATGGTGCACGATCCGCAACTCCTGATCCTCGACGAGCCGACCGCGGGCGTCGATGTCGAGCTGCGCATGGATCTGTGGCGCTACCTGCAGGAGCTCAACCGCGACGGCAAGACCATCGTGCTGACCTCGCACTATCTCGAAGAGATCGAGCGGCTGTGCCGCACCATCGCCATCGTCGCGGCAGGGCGCATCGTGCGCAACGGCCCGAAGGAGGACTTCTTCACGGAGGCCGGCGGCCTCGAGCGCGCCTATCTCGCCGCCACCGGCCGCACCGCCGACCATATCGGAGCGGCCGCGCGATGACCGTGAACTGGATCGGCCTGTGGACGATGATTCGCCGCGAGCTTCAGCGGCTGGCGCGCGTGCCGATTCAAGCGGTGGTGGCGCCGCTGATTTCGGCGATGCTTTTCATCTTCATCTTCGGCTTCGTGGTCGGCGGCCGGATCAAGAATTTCGGGCATTTCTCCTATCTCGAATTCGTGCTGCCGGGCGTGGTGATGATGAACGTCATCAGCGCATCGTTCCTGCAATCCACCGCCCAGGTCTATTTTCAGCGGTTCCAGAGGAGCATCGAGGAAATCCTCGTTTCGCCGCTGTCCTATATCGAGATGATCGCGGGAACGGTCAGCGTCGTCATCCTTCGCTCGGTCCTGACCGCGCTCGGCATCTTGCTGATCGGCACCGCCTTCGGCGCAGTCCACATGTATTCGCTTGCGGAGTTTTTGTTCTGGACGGCGTCCGTCTCGATGATCTTCGGCTTTCTCGGCATCATCGTGGCGCTGTGGGCCAAGACCTTCGAGCAGCTCAACATGCTCATGGTGTTCTTCATCCAGCCCCTGTCGATGGTGGGCGGGGTGTTCAACACGGTGGCGATGCTGCCGCCCTGGCTGCGCTGGCTGGCCTACGGCAATCCGCTGTTCTACTTCATCAACGGCCTGCGCCACGCGATGATCGGCTTCACCGAGGGCCCCGAGACGTTCGGCGCGGTCTTCACGATCCTGCTCGCCGTCGCGCTGGGCGCTATCGTGTGGCGGCTGTTCGCAATCGGCTGGGGCCTGCGGGAGTAGCAGAGACTAACCGTGTCACGGCCCGCAAATGCGGGCCATGACAAGTTGATTTGATTATATTATATCCATCATGCAATCCCTGGAGGGCTCGCCATGACGCCCCGTAAGGCCACCGCCGCCATCATCGGCGCCGGCGACTACATCGGCTCGGCCATCGCGCGGAAATTCGCGGCGGAGGGCTACACGGTGTTCGCCGGCCGGCGCAGCGCCGACAAGCTCGCCCAGCTTAAATCCGACATCGAAGCCGGCGGCGGACGCTGCGAGGCCCGCGCGCTCGACGCCCGCAAGGAAGAGGACGTGACGGCCTTCCTGAACGAGGCGGACGCGCATGCGCCGCTCGAGGTCTGCGTCTTCAATCCCGGCGCCAACGTCAATTTCCCGATCCTGGAGACCACCGAGCGTGTTTTCCGCAAGGTGTGGGAGATGGCCTGCTATGCCGGCTTTCTCACCGGGCGCGAGGCGGCGCGGCTGATGCTGGCGCGCGGGCAGGGCACCATCCTGTTCACCGGCGCGACCGCGTCGCTGCGCGGCGGCAAGGGCTATGCGGCCTTTGCGAGCGCCAAGTTCGGCCTGCGCGCCGTGGCGCAGAGCATGGCGCGCGAACTGGGCCCCCAGAACATCCATGTCGCGCATCTCATCATCGATGCGGGCGTGGATACGGCCTTCGTGCGCGATCGCATCAAGGCGCGCGGCGGCGAGGACGCGCTGGCGCGGCTCGAGCCGGATCAGCTCATGAACCCCGAATCGATCGCGAATGCCTATTGGTATCTGCATACCCAGGCGCGCGACGCCTGGACCTTCGAACTCGACGTGCGCCCGTACAAGGAGACCTGGTGATGACAGCGGTGGAATTCCTGTTCGACTTCGGCAGCCCCAACGCCTATCTCGCGCATCAGGTCATCCCGCACATCGAAAAGCGCACCGGTGCCAGGTTCGAATACACCCCGGTCCTGCTCGGCGGCATCTTCAAGGCGACGGGCAACCGCCCCCCGATGCAGGCCTTCGCCGAGGTACCCAGCAAGATGGCGTATGAGCGGCTGGAAATGGAGCGCTTCATCAAGCGCCACGCCGTCGCCTTCGCCTTCAATCCGTTCTTTCCGGTCAACACGCTCAGTCTGATGCGCATGGCGGTCGCGGCGAAGGCGGAAGGCAACCTGCCGCGCTACATGGAGGCTGTGTTCCGCGGCATGTGGATCGAGCCCAAGAAGATGGACGATCCCGAGGTCGCCAAGGCCGCGCTCGCCGCGTCCGGCCTCGACCCCGCGCTGTACGAGCGCGGCCAGGCGCATGAGATCAAGGCCAAGCTCGCGGCCAACACCGAGGCGGCCGTCGCGCGCGGCGTCTTCGGCATTCCGAGCTTCTTCGTCGGTGCGGAACTCTTCTTCGGCAAGGACCGGCTCCGCGACGTGGAGGAGGCGATCGTCGCCGCCGGTTAACGTTCTGGCCGGCTGACGATTTTTGACATTTCTCGTGGACGCGCGGGCCTCGTGGCGCCTATTCTGCGCGCGCCATTCAATTTCACCACAGAAGTGCCTGATTTGCCTGTCATAAGCGGGCTCGGGTTGCATCGGGAGCTGCCATGATTCGTCTGTCCGGAACCGTGTTGGGCGCCATCGCCGGTACGGCCGCGCTGCTGGTCGCCACGGCGGCTTTCGCCGATGACGCGACCCTGCTCGGCGTGACCAAGGATTGGTCGGCGCTGGCCAGCGGCAGCGGCTCCAACAAGATCTGCTACGCGATGGCCAAGCCGCGCGCCAGCGAACCGCGCAAGAGCAAGCGCGACCCGATCTATTTCCTCATCACCGATTGGCCGTCGCGCAAGACCAAGGGCGAGCCCGAGGCCGTGCCCGGCTATCAATACAAGGACGGCAGCAGCGCGACCGCCCAGATCGGGTCGGACAAGTTCGAGTTCTTCACCCAGAACGACGGCGGCGCCGGCGCGGCCTGGATCCGCAAGCGGGCCGACGAGGTCCGCTTCGTCGAGGCGATGCGCACCGGCCAGGAACTGATCGTCACCGGCACGTCCAAGCGCGGCACGCTCACGCGCGACACCTATTCGCTCGCCGGGCTTTCCGAAGCGCTCGATGCCGCGCACAAGGCGTGCGGCATGTGACGCCGCCGCGCTCAGCTTCCCGGGTCGTGCGTGGTGTTCGGCGGGCAGGGCGGCCACTCCGCCGTGACGAGATAGGTCCCGTCCGGATTCTGCGTCTTGGTCACGCTGGTGGGCGGTGGGACGTTCGCCTGGAACATCTGCACGGTCTGATCGACGGTGGCGGCTGGGACCTTGTCGATCTTGTAAGTGCCACAAGGCATCGTTGAGCTCCGTTGGTGGTGTCTACTGGGCCGCGGGGATGCTGAGATCCTTGATGATCTGTTGTCGGGCCGCTTCGATATTGGGATCGTCGCCCTGAAGGAACACGGCCACGGGCAGATCGTGGAGCGTCGTGTCCTTGTTGCTGTTCAGCCAGCCCTGGATCGCCGCGAAATGCGCATTGTTCAGGGTTCCGTTGGAAAACACCCAGGCACTGAGCGTTGTCGTACTGCTGTTCGAGACGTAGTTGACCGACCGGAACGCAGCCATCTTGTCTTCGGCGTTGTTCTTCTGCGTCGTGGCCTTTTCCGTGATGCTGGCGATCGCGGCGGGAAGGCTTCCGGCGTTGTTCAGCACCTGCAGGTCGAGATCGGCGCGCGCGAGCGGATAGAGCGCGTCGGGCTGTTTCAAGGCGGCAAGGATGTTGAGTTCCGCCGTCGCGCGGTCCGCCTTCATTTGCGCGATCAGCGCCGGAAGGGTCGACTGGTAGTATAGGTCCTTGTTGATCGCGCCGTTGGCGGAGAGCACGCCCGCCGATGCCGCGGCGAGGGCCGCCTTGGTCGCCGCGTTGCCGGTGGTCGCCGCCAGGCCGGACAGCGCAAAGCTCGCCAGGTCGGTGCCGACCGCGATCGAATTGCCGTCCAGGCTGAGCGCGCGTTCGAAGTCCGAGAACTCCATATTGTAGATCTGCATGCGGTGATAGACGATGTCGTCGCGGATCGCCTGGCGCGCCCCGCCGGGCGGCGCGGCGTTGTAAGCCGCTTCCGAATTGGACCCGAAATATTTGGCCTGCAGGTCGGCCAGTTCTTGAGGCCCCTGCGGATCGACGGGATAGCCCTGCATCGAGGCACAGGCACTCAGCGCCGCCGAAAACAATGCGACAGGAATGATTCGCGCCAGCAGCCCGGGAATGCTCGTCATCGTGTGCCCCTTCCATGTACTCGCGATGCCATTTCTTGACATTGCATGCGCGAGTATTGAATTGCAACGCGCAACCCGTGCCGGTCCCGGCGCCGCAATCCGGGACTCGCAGGGCGTGCAATTCGGTTGTGCTTTGCACCCTTTGGCCTTAGATGCACGGGTTTTCCGAGCGTCGCGACAGCCATGAATTCGCCCAATATTCTGGGGATCGACAGCCACGCCCTGGCCGGGCTGCTGTCGGCCGCCGGCATCCCGGAAAAAGCCGTGCCGATGCGCGCGCGCCAGTTGTGGAACTGGATCTATGTTCATGGCGCGAAGGATTTCGCGCAGATGACGAATTTGGCAAAGGACGTCCGCGCGATTCTCTCGGAGCAGTTCACGCTGGCGCGGCCCCAGGTGGTGACCGAGCAGATCTCGAGCGACGGCACCCGCAAATGGCTGCTGCGCACCGGGCCGGGCATCGAATTCGAATCGGTGTTCATTCCGGAACCGGGGCGGGGCACGCTGTGCGTCTCCTCGCAGGTCGGCTGCACGCTCAATTGCCGCTTCTGCCACACCGGGACGCAAAAGCTGGTGCGCAACCTGACGCCGTACGAGATCGTGGGACAGTTGATGGTCGCGCGCGACGCGCTCGGCGACTGGCCGAGCACGGGCGAGAACCGCCGCATCACCAATGTCGTGATGATGGGCATGGGCGAGCCGCTCTACAATTTCGACAATGTGAAGGCCGCGCTCGCGCTGGTGACCGATGGCGATGGGCTTGCGCTGTCGAAGCGCCGCGTCACGCTCTCGACCGCCGGCGTGGTGCCGATGATCCCGCGCGCGGGCGCCGAGATCGGCTCGTCGCTGGCGATTTCGCTGCATGCGGTGCGCGACGATATCCGCGACGTCATCGTGCCGATCAACAAGAAATATCCGCTGAAGGAATTGCTCGAGGCATGCCGGACCTATCCCGGCGTCTCGAATGCGCGGCGCATCACCTTCGAATACGTCATGTTGAAAGGCGTGAACGACAGTCTGGCCGAGGCGCGCGAATTGGTGAAGCTGATCCGCGGCATTCCGGCCAAGATCAATCTGATCCCGTTCAACCCCTGGCCGGGCGCGCCCTATGAATGCTCCGACTGGGAGCAGATCGAGAAATTCGCCGAGATCGTGAACCGGGCCGGCTATGCCAGCCCGGTGCGCACGCCGCGCGGACGGGACATCATGGCCGCCTGCGGCCAGCTCAAGAGCGAGAGCGTGAAGCTGAAGGCCAAGGACCGGCTGGCCGAACTCGAAACCGCTGCCCTGGCGCGGATGCCCGGGTAATCCCGCTGCAATCGCGCGGCTTGACTTCGGACCGCGCCCGTCTCACCGTCACGTCTCTCCCCGAAATGTCCGATCCACCGCAACGCGGCGGCAGCTTTGCGTGCGCTGCGGCACCATTCCACGAGGTCACGTGCACAAGCCGAACTTTCACATTTTCACCGGCGGTCCCGGTGCCGGAAAAACCACCGTGCTCGAAGCGCTGCGGGCGCGAGGCCATGTCTGCGTCGATGAAGTCGCGCGCCGGGTGCTGCGGGCGCAGGCGGCGACCGGCGGCAATGCCACGCATGACGGCGACCGCGCGCGCTATCGCGACTTGATGCTGGAGGGCGGTCTGCGCGACTACCATGCGATCGGCGAGACCCATGCGCCGGTGTTCTTCGACCGCGCCATTCCCGAACTGTCGGGCTACGGCAACCCACCGGGCGAGGCCGATCCGTCGGGTCTGACGCGCGCCATTGCGGAGTGCCGCTATGCGGGCACAGTCTTCCTGTTCCCGCCTTGGCGCGAGATCTATGTCCATGACGACCTGCGCAAGCACAGCTTCGGACATGCCGTGCGAACCTATGAGGATTGCCGCGCGGTCTATCGCCGTCACGGCTACGGCATCGTCGAGGTGCCGAAGGCGCCGGTCGAGGATCGGGTTGCCTTTGTTCTTGGGTCTATCGGTCTGTGAGGCGGTTCAGCGCGTCGCCCATCGAATGGCGTCCTCCAGCCGGTCGTTGCCCCAGAAAAGCTCACCGCCGACGGTAAAGCTCGGCGCGCCGAAGATGCCGCGCGCGATCGCCTCATCGGTCTGCGTCTTCAACCGTTCCTTGTTGGCCGGTGCGTTCGCGGCCGCCAGCGCCGCCGCCGGATCCGCGCCGACCTGCGTGAGGATTTCCGCAAGCACCACGTCGTCCGCGATCCCCTTCCGCTCGGCGAAGTTCGCCGTATAGACCGCGCGCACGAAGTTCGGCGCCCAGGCCTGCTCAAGGATCGCCAGCCGCGCCGCTTTGAGGCCGTTCTGCGGAAAGCGCATGGGCGGCAGGTTGAGCGGCAATCCTTCGCGGGCGCAGATGCGCTCCAGGTCGCGCCACATATAGGCACCCTTCACCGGATAGAGATTGAACGGCGAGTCGTTCCACCCCTGGGTGGCGAAAATCGGCCCGAGCAGGAAGGGGCGCCAGACAAGGGCCACGCCCGCCGCGCGGGCCACCCGCTCCACCCGCATCGCGGCGGGGTAGGAATAGGTGCTGGCGAACTCGAACCAGAACTCCACGACGCGCGCCGTCATCCGTGCCTCCCTAAGAGCGCTCCTTCATAGCGCGGATATCGATGCGCGGCGCACAACCGCGCCATGCGAACATGCCGCCGCCGGCGGCGCTTGACGCAAGGGGTGGCAGGGCTATGAAGGCCGTCAGATCGCCGTTGGGAGCCGCTCTTTGTCCGCCAAATCCGTCAAGAAAGTCGTGCTGGCCTATTCGGGCGGCCTCGATACCTCGGTCATCCTCAAATGGCTCCAGACCGAATACGGCGCCGAGGTGGTGACCTTCACCGCCGATCTGGGGCAGGGCGAGGAGCTGGGGCCGGCGCGCGAGAAGGCGCTGCTGCTGGGCATCAAGCCGCAGAACATCTTCATCGAGGACGTGCGCGAGGAGTTCGTGCGCGACTACGTCTTTCCGATGTTCCGCGCCAATGCGGTCTATGAGGGCGTCTACCTGCTCGGCACCTCCATCGCGCGTCCCTTGATCGCCAAGAAGCAGATCGAGATCGCGCTGAAGACCGGCGCGGATGCCGTCTGCCATGGCGCCACCGGCAAGGGCAACGACCAGGTGCGCTTCGAGCTCAGCTATTATGCGCTGAAGCCCGACATCAAGATCATCGCGCCGTGGCGCGAATGGGACCTGACCAGCCGCACGCGGCTGCTCGAATTTGCCGAAACGCACCAGATCCCGATCGCCAAGGACAAGCGGGGAGAAGCGCCGTTCAGCGTCGACGCCAACCTGCTGCACTCCTCCTCGGAGGGAAAAGTCCTCGAAGATCCGGCGGTCGAGGCCGACAGCATCGTCTATCAGCGCACCATCGCGCCGGAAGAGGCGCCGGACAAGGCGACCGTGGTGGAGATCGGCTTCGTGCGCGGCGACGCGGTATCGATCGACGGCCAGGACCTGTCACCCGCGACGCTTTTGGCCAGGCTCAACGAACTGGGCAAAGCCAACGGCATCGGCCGGATCGATCTGGTGGAGAACCGCTTCGTCGGCATGAAGTCGCGCGGCGTCTACGAGACGCCGGGCGGCACGATCCTGCTGGCCGCGCACCGCGCCATCGAGTCGATCACCCTCGATCGCGGCGCCGCGCATCTGAAGGACGATCTGATGCCGCGCTATGCCGAGATGATCTACAACGGCTTCTGGTTCACGCCGGAACGCGAGATGCTGCAGGTGCTGATCGACAAGAGCCAGGAATTCGTCGCCGGCGTGGTGCGGCTCAAGCTTTACAAGGGCAATGTGATGGTGATCGGCCGCGCCTCGCCGCACTCGCTTTATTCGCAGGACCTGGTGACCTTCGAGGACGACCAGGGCGCCTATGACCAGAAGGACGCGCAGGGCTTCATCAAGCTGAACGCGCTGCGCCTGCGCACGCTGGCGATGCGCAAGCGGAAGACGGAGAAGAAGTGATTGTCTGCCGGTAACGTTTGTGGTACCGTGTGAATGATCGAGGTCAATCACTATTTGGATTCTAAGGGGCGCGATATCTTCGCGCGCTGGTCGGGAAATCTGGATCGTGAAGCGGCCGGACGCATCGAGAGAGCCCTGCTGCGTCTAACCTATGGAAATACGTCCAGCGTCAAGGCAGTGGGTGGAGGCGTCAATGAACTTAAGATCGACTTCGGCCCCGGATACCGGGTTTATTTCGGCTGGCAAGGAGACACGCTCGTCATCCTCCTCGGCGGCGGCACGAAGAAAAGGCAGCAGCAAGACATCCGCCAAGCGCAAGAGCGCTGGTCGGACTTCAAATCTCGACTTTGATCGCGACGGCAGGCGCCTGACGATACCTCACAACGACACCGTCATCGCGCGCATGAAGCGCGAGCCCGAATTCGCGGTTGCTGTCCTGCGAGAGGGAATCGACGCGCTCCTCGCCTGCGAGTTCAATGTCGGCAAGCACATGATGCGCGACTACGTCAACGCGACCATCGGCTTCGACAAGCTTTCGAAGAGAACGAAGATTCCGCTCAAGAGCCTCATGCGCATGCTCGGCCCGGCAGGCAATCCGCAGATGAGCAATCTGTTCGCCATCATCGTCGCGTTGAGGGACCATGCCGGCGTCGAACTGCATCTCGCGGTCGAATAGGGAAGTCCCGACATGAGCGATGCCGCCAACGCCGACCAGATCGAATATTGGAACGGCCCGGCTGGCCAGCGCTGGGCCGAGGCGCAGGACACCATGGATCGCACCATGGCGTCGATCACGGCGGCGCTGCTGCCCTTCGTCGGCGCGAAGCCGGCGGAACACATCCTCGATATCGGTTGCGGTTCGGGCGGCACGACGCTGGAATACGCGAAAGCGATCGGCGCGGGCGGCCATGTTGTGGGCGCCGACATCTCAAAGCCGATGCTCGCCGTCGCGCGGTCGCGTGCCAAGGCGCAAGGTCTGGCGGCGCAATTCGTAGACGCCGATGCTGCGGTCCATCCCTTCGCGCCGGAATTCGACGCCGTCGCCTCGCGCTTCGGCGTTATGTTCTTCGCCGATCCGACAGCCGCCTTCGCGAATATCCGCAAGGCCCTGAAACCCGGCGGCCGTCTCGTCTTTGTGTGCTGGCGCCCGATGCCGGAGAATCTTTGGGCCTTCGCGCCCTTCGCCGCCGCGCGACCCTTCCTTCCCGAACAGCCGCCGGCCGATCCGCTGGCGCCCGGCCCCTTCGCCTTTGCCGATCCGGTGCGAACGACATCGATCCTGGAGCGAGCCGGATTCAAGGATGCCGTCGCCAAGAAGCTCGACACCGTCATGCATGTTGCGAAGACCGCCGCCGATGCGGCGCAGTTCTCGCTGCGGATCGGCCCACTGTCGCGCGCGGCCTCCGAGGCCGATGCGGCCACGCGCGCGACGATCGCCAAGGCGGTTACGGCTGCGATGGCGAAATACGAAACGCGGGACGGCGTGTCGCCGCCCGCCGCCTGCTAGCTGGTGAGCGCGAGATCTTAAACGTCCAGCGCCGCGTTCAGCGCATTGTCCTGGATGAATTCGCGGCGCGGCTCGACCACTTCGCCCATCAGCTTGGTGAAGAGATCGTCGGCCTCGTCGACGTGCTCGATCTTCACGCGCAGGAGCGTGCGGGCGTTCTCGTCCAGCGTGGTTTCCCAGAGCTGTTCGGGGTTCATCTCGCCCAGGCCTTTGTAGCGCTGCAGCGACAATCCCTTGCGGCCCCATTCCAGGATGGCGTCCAGAAGCTGGCTCGGCGCGCGCACCTCGATGGTCTCGTCCTTGCGGCGCAGCTGCCCCGCCCGGAGATAGGCATGCTGCAGGTCGGCCGCCATGCGGTCGAGCTTGCGCGCGTCGGCGGAATCGATCAGCGCGCCGTCGATGGCCACGGCCTCGCGCACGCCGCGCACCTCGCGCCAGAATTTGAGGCCGCCGTCCGGCGTCGGCTCGCCATGCCAGCCGCGCTCGAATTCCTCCGACAGAAGATCCAGACGCTGCGCGATATAGGTCGCCGCGGCCGTCGCCTTTTCCTTGTCGGCCACGATCTCTGGGTTCAGCGCACCGGCGATCGCCGCCTGTTCCAGCACGAAGCGCGGATAATGCTGCGGAAAGCCATTGAGCGCGGAAACCGCGGTGCGCGCCTTCGCCACCATCGCGTCGAAATCGGAGCCGGCCAGCGCTTCGCCATTGTGCAGCGTGAAGATGGCCCCTTCGGACCCTTCGGAGATGATGTAGTTGTCGTACTCCTCCTGGTTCTTCAGGTAGCGCTCCGTCTTGCCGCGCGTCGCCTTGTAGAGCGGCGGCTGGGCGATATAGACGTGGCCGCGATCGATCAGCTCCGGCATCTGGCGATAGAGGAAGGTCAGGAGCAGGGTGCGGATATGCGCGCCGTCGACGTCGGCGTCGGTCATGATGATGATCTTGTGATAGCGCAGCTTGTCCGGGTTGAATTCCTCGCGCCCGATGCCGGTGCCGAGCGCGGTGATCAGTGAGACGATGGCGTCGCTCGACAGCATGCGGTCGAAACGCACGCGCTCGATATTGAGGATCTTGCCGCGCAGGGGCAGCACCGCCTGGTTCTCGCGATTGCGCGCCTGCTTGGCGCTGCCGCCGGCGCTGTCGCCCTCGACGATGAAGATCTCGCATTTCGACGGATCGCGCTCCTGGCAATCGGCCAACTTGCCGGGCAGCGAGGCGCCGTCGAGCACGCCCTTGCGCCGGGTCAGCTCGCGTGCCTTTCGTGCCGCCTCGCGGGCCATCGCGGCCTCGACCACCTTGCCGACCACGGCCTTGGCCTCGCCCGGATGCTCCTCCAGCCAGCGGCCGAGTTGATCGAGCACGACGCTCTCCACCACCGGACGCACTTCGGAAGAGACGAGCTTTTCCTTGGTCTGCGACGAGAATTTGGGGTCGGGCACTTTGACCGACAAGACGCAGGTCAGCCCTTCGCGGCAATCGTCGCCGGTCAGCGGCACCTTGTCCTTCTTCGCGGTCACTTTCTCGTCGGCGTATTTCGTCACCACGCGGGTCAGCGCGGCGCGAAAGCCCGCCAGATGCGTGCCGCCGTCCTTCTGCGGGATGTTGTTGGTGAAGCACAGCATGCTCTCGTGGTAGCTGTCGTTCCAGGTCAGCGCCACTTCCACCGTCATGCCGTCGCGTTCGGACATAATCATGACGGGCGCCGAAATCAGCGAGGATTTGGCGCGGTCGAGATACTGCACGAAGGCTTTGAGGCCGCCTTCGTAATGCAGCGTCGCCTCTTTCGCCTCGACGCCGCGCTTGTCGGCCAGGACGATCGTCACGCCGGAGTTCAAGAAGGCGAGCTCGCGCAGGCGGTGCTCCAGCGTCGCGAAATCGAATTGGGTCTTGGTGAAGGTCTGGGTCGAGGGGAGGAAGGTCACTTCCGTGCCGCGCTGGCCGGGCTTGGCGTCGCCCACCACCTTGAGTTCGTCGACGCGGTCGCCGTGGCGGAACCGCATGTAGTGTTCCTTGCCGTCGCGCCAGATGCGCAGGTCCAGAAATTCGCTGAGCGCGTTGACCACCGACACGCCGACGCCGTGAAGCCCGCCGGAGACCTTGTAGGCGTTCTGCTCGAACTTTCCGCCGGCGTGGAGCTGGGTCATGATGACCTCGGCCGCGCTGACGCCTTCGCCTTCGTGGATGCCGGTCGGGATGCCGCGACCGTTGTCGCGCACGGTGCACGATCCGTCGGCGTTCAGCGTGACGTCGACCCGCGTCGCATAGCCGGCCAGGGCCTCGTCGATCGCATTGTCGACGACCTCGTAGACCATATGGTGCAGGCCCGAGCCGTCATCGGTGTCGCCGATATACATGCCCGGCCGCTTGCGCACGGCATCCAGGCCCTTCAGGACCTTGATGCTGTCCGCGCCGTATTCTTCCGCGCCGTCGCCGGTGCCGCCGTTCAAGCCGTGGCCGTTGGTGTTGTCGCCGGACATCAGTGCGAAGCCATGCTGTGGATCGTAAGGGGATGGGTGAAGACCAAAGCTTTACTCCTGACGGACGAACTGGCCGTCTTTGACGTGAAACACCTCGGCGCGGGCGCCGAGGCCTTCGAACAGCGATAGGTCGGTGCCCGTCATCCAGGCCTGCGCGCCGAGCGCCAGGATTTCCTCGAACAAGGCCGCGCGCCGCGTCGCGTCGAGATGCGCCGCGATCTCGTCCAGCAGAAGCAGCGGCGCGTGACCGTCGCGGGCCGCCGCCAACTCCCAGGCGTCGGCCAGCACGATGGAGATCAGCAGGGCCTTCTGTTCGCCGGTCGAGCACTCGCGCGCGTCGGCGCGCTTGGCGGTGTGGCGCACCGAAAGATCGGTCAGATGCGGCCCGAAGGTCGTGCGTCCGGCTTCGGCGTCGCGGATGCGCGCGCGCGTCAGCCTTTCGCGCAAAGCCTCGCGCGCACCGTCGCCGAGTTCGGTCAGCAGCGCGTCGGTCTCGCCGTCCAGCGCGAGTTGCGCGGCGGGAAATGCGCCGGCGCCGCCGCGCGCGTCCAGCGCCCGATTGAGCCGCTCGACCGTCGCCGCGCGCGCCATCGCCATGGCAATGCCGGCGTCGACCATCTCAGCCTCCAGGGCATCCAGCCAGGCCGGATCGCGCGGCCCGTATTTGAGCAGCCGCGCGCGTTCGCGCATCGCGGTCTCGTAGCGCGTCGTCGTGCGCGCGTGCCCGGCGTCGAAGCCC
>Ga0265320_10000528_pt1 | contig 29615 bp, 25 predicted proteins | sample 4827metaG_FD_202087 | JGI IMG/M metagenome (GOLD analysis project Ga0265320, IMG submission 202087) | Rhizosphere microbial communities from Carex aquatilis grown in University of Washington, Seatle, WA, United States - 4-8-27 metaG | ecosystem: Host-associated > Plants > Roots > Rhizosphere >... | reverse complement strand
GCATCGAGAATAGCGGCGCGCGCCCCAGGTGGCGCCGAAGCGAGTATCCAAAGATCGTATACGCTCTTGTGTTCGAGCTGTCGGGCATCCTCTGGTTCTACAACGGCGCCGACGGCACCCAGAGCCTCTCGCTCACCATGGGCACGCTGGGAAAGGACAAGGCCGATCCCGGGCCGCTCTTCCGGGCAATCGACCCGGGCTTCGTCTCGTGGTCATGGGTCGACGAGCCGGCCGGCGCGTGGGGCCTTGGGGCGCGCACCCCGCCCAACGCGTGCTTCGAGGAGAGCGTCGCGGCCCTGCTCCGGAGGGTGGCCCTGGGGGGGGAGGCGGGCTCTCCCGAGCTGCTTTCCTACTACGTGGACACCCCCGCAGGCCGCCTGGGCCACACGGTGCTCGTCTTCAGCACGCAAGGTGGCCTGGCGGCGGTCGACCCGGGCTCCTCGGAGCGGCCCGTCAGCCTGCCCGCCACCTTGGGCGGCGATCCCCGATCGCTCTCGGCATACCTCTGGGGGAAGCCGGTGTCGTCCGCCCGGGCGCTCCCGATCCGGTTCCCCGGGAAGGCGCCCTCTCCCGGCCGCTGGGCGGCCCTGCCGCCCCGGGCCGCGCCTGCCGGCTGAATCGGCGTCCCGCCCATCCCTCGGCACACCCGTTCATCAAAGTTTAGTGTAACTATTGGCCCCGGGATGGTGTTGTTGGGTCATGCCGATCGAGGGCCAACCCGAATTCCTGTGTTTAGACCCTGCCCGGAACGCGGTCTGGCCCGTATTTGCGACGGTTGGCCGCAAAATGGTTCTCCTTTTGGAGGACAATTGTTTCCTCCGCCCTTGCTCGTTGTTAGTTGTGTTAGCGTGGGGAGGCCGGCTCCGGTCTCCCCACGCTGTTTTTTTTGGGGCGCGGGGCTTGGCTTGAACGTTTGACCCTTAACCAATTACCCGTGAATGCTACAACCATGACTGCATCCCTCTCGTCCGGAAACGCCGTGGCCTCCCCCGTCGCCAAGCCGCGGAAGAAATCAAGGCTCAAGTGGTACCTCATCGGCGCCACCGTGCTCCTCGCCCTCCTCGTCACGGTGGCCGTCGTCAAGAAGCGGGGCGCGAATGTCGGCATGTCCGTCACCACGGAGAAGGCCGTCAAGAAGACGATTGTCCAGGTGGTCACCGCCACGGGAAAGGTCCAGCCCGAGGTCGAGGTGAAGATCGCCCCCGAGGTCTACGGGGAGATCACGGCCCTGCCATTCCGCGAGGGCGCGGCGGTCAAGAAGGGCGACCTGATCGTCAGGATCAAGCCCGACCTCTACCAGGCCCAGGTCGACCAGCAGGCGGCCGCGGTCGCGGTCGCACGTTCGGGCGCGGTCAACAGCGAGGTGCAGCTCGAGAAGGCCGAGGCCGATTTCAAGAAATACCAGGACCTCTACGACCGGAAGCTCGTCTCCGACTTCGACTACGTCACCTACAAGACCGCTTACGACGCGGCGAAGGCCAACCGCAAGACGGCTCTGGCCACGGTCGACGAGGTCGAGGGCATGCTCAACCAGGCCAAGGATTCCCTCTCCAAGACGTCCATCTACTCGCCCATGGACGGGACCGTCAGCTCGCGCTCCTCGGAGGTGGGCGAGCGCGTGCAGGCGGCGACCTCCTTCGCCGGCACCGAGATCATGCGCGTGGCGGACCTGAGCAAGATGGAGGTCCGCGTCAAGGTGAACGAGAACGACATCGTCAACGTCAAGGTCGGAGATCCGGTGAAGATCAGCATCGACGCCTATCCCGACCGCAAGTTCAACGGGGTGGTCCGGGAGCTCGCGGCCTCGGCTGACAATGCCGGGGCCTCGGGGCAGCAGTCCGCGGCCTCCGACCAGGTCACGAACTTCATCGTCAAGATCCGCGTCTCCGACAAGGACGCCTCGCTGCGCCCGGGAATGAGCGCAACGGCCGACATCGAGACCCAGACCGCGAAGGACGTCGTGGCGGTCCCGATCCAGAGCGTCACGGTCAGGGCCGAGGGCGGGCTCTCCGCGGACGAGCTCCAGAAGAAGAACGCCAAGGACGCCAAGGAGCGGACCGGCAACGAGCAGGACCAGACCACCGAGAAGGCGGATGCGCTCCGGGAGCGCGAGAAGCTGATGCGGGTCGTGTTCGTCCTCAACGGGGACAAGGTCAAGCTCCAGAAGGTCGAGACCGGGATCGCCGACAACTCGGTGATCGAGATCAAGTCCGGGGTCAAACCCGGCGACGAGATCATTTCCGGGACCTACGCGGCCATCAGCCGCACGCTCAAGGACGGCTCCAAGGTCAAGGTGGAGAAGCCGAAGGCCGAGACCACCGAGGCCAAGTAGGCAGCCGCCCATGATACCGCCTCCGGCACCGGTTGAGTCGCGCCAAGTGCGCCCCGTCGGCCCCCTGGTCATTGCCATCGAGGGCGTGACCAAGCTGTACCAGATGGGCGAGGAGACGATCCACGCTCTGCGCGGCGTCTCGCTCAACATCCACAAGAACGAGTACCTCGCGATCATGGGCCCGTCCGGGTCGGGGAAGTCGACCCTGATGAACATGCTGGGCTGCCTGGACACCCCCACGTCCGGCAGGTACGAGTTCAACGGGCAGAACGTCGCGTCGATGTCCGACGACGAGCTGGCCGAGATCCGCAACCGCGAGATCGGGTTTGTCTTCCAGACCTTCAACCTGCTGGCCCGCTCGGACGCCCTGCGCAACGTCGAGCTGCCGCTCATCTATGCGGGGGTTCCCCCGCACGAGCGCCACCAGAGGGCGCGGGAGACCCTCGAGAGCGTGGGCCTGGGACCACGCATCCACCACAAGCCCAACGAGCTCTCGGGCGGACAGCGCCAGCGCGTCGCCATAGCGCGCGCCCTCGTGAACAGGCCGTCGATCATCCTGGCGGACGAGCCGACGGGCAACCTGGATTCCAAGACGGGCGTCGAGATCATGGCGCTCTTCGACGACCTTTACGAGCGGGGCAACACCATCATCGTCGTCACACACGAGGAGTCCATCGCCCGCCACGCCCGCCGGATCATCCGCATCCACGACGGGCTCATAGAGAGCGACGGCCCCGCGGAGTGAGGAGACCGCTGCAATGGACAGGATATTCTACGAGCTAACCGAGTCGGTCCGGATCGCGATGGCGCAGATCCGGGCCAACAAGATGCGCTCGGCGCTCACCGCGCTGGGGGTGATCATCGGGATCGTGGCCGTCACGCTGATGGGTACGGCGATCAACGGGATCGACATAGGATTCGACCGGAGCCTCGCCATGCTCGGAGAGGACATCCTCTACGTGCAGAAGTGGCCGTGGCACAATGTCGAGGACTGGTGGAATTACGCGAACCGGCCGGTCTTTCACCCCGAGGATGCTGATGCGCTGAACAGGATCATTGATTCGACGCCCAACACGCTTCTCGATGTCGCCGTGCCGGTGGCCGGCCGCCAGTCGACCATCAAGTTGGGCGAGAACCAGGTATCGGGCGTGTACACCTTCGGCACGACCGCGGATTACGGGCGGACGATATCCGCCGACTTCCAGGACGGCCGCCTCTTCAACGAGACCGAGGCCAAGTCGGGCCGGCAGGTGTGCGTGCTCGGGCTCGACGTCGCCGACAAGCTCTTCCCCGGGCGGTCCGCCATGGACCAGACGGTCAGGATCGAGGGCCAGCCGTTCCGTGTCATCGGCATCCTCGCGAAGCAGGGGTCGTTCCTCGGCCTGTTCAGCATGGACAACCAGGCGATCATCCCGATGAACGCCTTCCGGAAGTACTTCGACATACGGTGGGGGCAGGTCGAGCTGCACGTGAAGATGAAGGACAAGCTGCACACGGACGACGCCCAGGAGGAGCTCATCGGGGCTATGCGCCGCGTCCGCGGGCTGCTTCCCGGCGAGCGGGACAATTTCTCGGTCGAGCAGCAGAAGGCGTTCAAGGCGCAGCTCGATCCCATCAAGCAAGGGATCGCCTTTGCGGGCCTCTTCGTGACGGGGCTGTCCCTCTTCGTCGGCGCGATCGGGATAATGAACATCACGTTCGTCAGCGTGAGGGAGCGCACGAAGGAGATAGGCACCCGGAAGGCCCTGGGCGCCCGCCGCCGGACGATCCTCCTGCAGTTCCTCGTAGAGGCCGTGTCGATCTGCTTTGCCGGAGGGGTGGTGGGGCTCGTGGTGACGTACGCGCTCGGCGCGGCCGTCAAGTCCGCGATGCCCTCGTTCCCGCTCGTGTTCTCGTTCAGCCTCGTTCTGATTTCCATATTCGTGTCGGTCGCGACCGGCATCATCTCCGGCTTCGTCCCCGCACTGGGCGCATCGCGCCTGGATCCCGTCGTCGCCCTTCGCTATGAATGAGATCCTGAAGATGGCATTCGGCTCGCTCGGGGTGAACAAGCTCCGGTCGTTCCTGACGATGTCCGGCATCACGATAGGGGTGTTCTCCGTCATCGGCGTGATGACGGCGGTGTCCGCGCTCCGCGGCTCGATCGAGACCGGCCTCAGCTTCCTCGGATCGAACATGTTCCAGTTCGCCAAGTGGCCGACGGGGATCCAGATCGACAACGGGAACGAGTGGCACAAGTACGCCTCCAGGAGGAACATCAAGCTCATCGAGGCCCAGCGCTACATCGAGCTCATGCAGGGGACGGCGGACGTCATCTGCCTCAAGGCGTTCGAGAACAACGGCCCTGTCCAGGCCACGTACGGCGGCCACAAGACGACCCCGGGCGTGACGTTCGGCGGCACGAATGCGTATTTCCTGGCCGCCAACCAGTACACGATGGACACGGGCCGCAATTTCACGGGCGCAGACGTCGACCTCGTGCGGCCGGTCGCGATCATCGGGCAGGACATCGTCTCCAAGCTCTATCCCTCCGAGAACCCCCTGGGGAAGATTGTGAAGGCGAACGGGCGCACCTACACCGTGATCGGGACCTTTGCGAAGAAGGGAAGCATGTTCGGCGAGAGCGAGGACCAGATCATCATGGTGCCGATCACGCGCTTCCTCATGGATTTCGGCGCCGAGCGCTACACGATCAACATCGCGACCCAGGCGCCGACCCAGCTCCTGTACAACCAGACCATGGACAAGGGGATCGGCTACATGCGGATGGTCCGCGGGCTTAGGCCGGGCCAGGAGGAGGACTTCGAGCTCTATTCGAACGACTCGCTCATCGCCGCGTTCGCAAAGATTGCCGACGTCATAAGCGGCGGGGCGTTCATCATCAGCGCCATCGCGCTCCTGGCGGCCGGCGTGGGGATCATGAACATCATGCTCGTCAGCGTGACGGAGCGCACCAGGGAGATAGGCGTCCGCAAGGCGGTCGGCGCCCGGAAGATTTTCATCCTGACCCAGTTCCTGGTCGAGGCGGTCGTGCTCTCGGTCACCGGCGGGCTGTTCGGCATACTGCTGGGCACCCTGGCCGGCGACGGCCTTGCCATGTGGCTGTCGGTGTCGATCGTGTTCCCGTGGGGCTGGGCGATCATCGGCGTGGCCGTGTGCAGCATGATCGGCGTGGCGTTCGGGCTCTATCCCGCGTGGAAGGCGGCGACGCTCGACCCGATCGAGGCGCTGCGCTTCGAGTAGCCCTTCAGCCCCTGCGGATCTCGGAGCCCGTGAACCGGATCTGGATCCTGTAGACCTTCTTCAGCCGGTTCCTGACGGCCCCGGTCTTGAGGTCCACGTGCTCCGGGACCTCGATCCGGTGCAGGTCCACCGCCGCGTGGTAGCCCCGCTCCGAGAAGATGTCGATCAGCATGGCCAGGGCGCGCGGGTCGTCGAGCATCGGGTCCTCGGTGTTCACGAGCGCCGTCCCGGAGATCGCGTGCCGCAGGACGATCGGCATGATCTTCCTCTCGATGAACACCGCCACGCTGCTGAAGAGCTCCTCGTGCTCCAGCTCGTACGAGTCGAGGCGCTTCACGAGGTCCTGCCTCGCGTGGATCACGATCTCGCTGGCGACCGGAATCCCCCTCAGCCGGTCCACCGTCCTCGGGTCCAGTTCCAGGGTGCTCTGGTACTCGAGCTCCTTCAGGATGTTCTTCTCGACCTCCGGGAGCGTGCCCTGCGCATTGACGAAATGATAGTGGAAGATCTCCTTGAGCTCCTGCAGGGCGTCCCAGGTCTGCTCCTTGAAGACCCGGTACCTGCGCTGCGCCAAATTCCTGTCGAAGTCGGTTGAGCGCTCCTCCAGGAGCTCCCCGATCCCGGTCCTGCGCACCTCCTTGTTGTGCGCGCGCACCTCGACGCCGCGCCTGAGCTGCCGGGTGACGCTCGCTGCCTCGTCCACGAAGAGAACCATGATGTGGATCGTGGGCTGCCGAAAATGGATGCCCAGCGGGGTCCTGTAGAACTCCCTGCGCAGGGCATGCATCTTATCGACGAGGAGCTTCAGGCATTCCACCTGGACCTTTGTCCTTGGGAAGCCGTCGAGGATGACGCCGTCCCGGTACTCGGGCCTCAGGAGGCGGTGGAAGAGGAGGTCAATGACCTCGCGGTCGCCGACCATGATGCCGGCGTCCTTGAAGCGGCGGGCCTCGGGGGAATCTAGCAGGGCGCTGATCACGATGGGGCCGCAGGTCAGCCCCCGGGCCTTGGTGATGAACTTTGTGTTCGTGCCCTTGCCCGCGCCCGGGGCGCCGCCGAGAAGGATGATCTCCTTCGGAAATCGCAGATGCTCCAGACCAACATCCGCTTCCAGACGCTGCCAGACGGCCCCAAAGATGATCTGCGCGTCCTTGATCTCGAGGTCGGTGATGCGGGCTGACGGGGCCGGGGCCGGCGGATCGAGCGGTAGTTTGGCGGCTTTTGGAGGCATTTTGGGGTTGCCGGACGCTCAGAGCGGGCCTCCCGGCTGGCAAGCTTTCAATGGGAACCACAGCGGCCGGATACGGTCGAATGAAACGTGCCATCTCGGCGGGCCACGCGCCCGCGAGAGCACTTAGTTGAAGCTGGACCTGGCGGGGCCGCGCAAGCGGCCCCGCCTAGGCTTTTTCTGGGGCCGAGATGGGGCCCGCGCTTCCGCGCATCGGCCGCATTCGCCGAGCGGCGAGCGTGCCTCGGGGCGCGATGAGCGGCCCCAAACGCGCGGCGGCTGGTTCCGCGGCTCATTGTTTGTCCCGGAAAACCGTCGCTTCGTGGCGTTTCGGGGGCGCTTCGTCGCAGAAGCGTATGCGAATGTGACGGCTGGGTGCATTGGATTACGAACAAGCAAACACAGCTCCAGGCCATGGAGCGGCTTCAAGCAAATCAAACCTGTTCATTACCATGCACTCATTGCGGAAACTTAGGTCCGCGTTCCTGGCCGCCTTCGGCCTTGGCGCGGCTATCTCCCTGCAGGCGCAGACACCAGCCACCGTGACAGCGCCCCCGGGCGCGGACGACAGCAGCCCGCAGGTCCTCGAGAGATTCGTCGTCACGGGCTCAAACATCGCCTCCGCGGACACGGCCCTCGCCGTTCCGCTCTCCGTCGTCGGCCGGCAGCAGATCGAGGACGGCGGCGTGCAGACCAACGCCCTGGACATCCTGCGCAAGATATCGCCCAGCATCTCCGGAATCGGAAGCGAGAATGCGAACATACAGTCGGGAACGACGCTCGGGGGCTCCGCGCTCCTCATCCACGGCCTTCCCGCCCTGGTCCTCATCAACGGCCGGCGCGTGGCGTACGACCCGGCGGACGCCTCGAACGACACCTCGGAATTCGTCGACCTTAACCTGATCCCGGTCGCCGCGATCGAGAGGATCGAGGTGGTGACCGGCGGCGCGTCCGCCATCTACGGGTCCGACGCGGTCGGCGGGGTCGTCAACATCATCCTCAGGAAGAACTACAACGGCTGGGAGGTGAACACCCACTACGGCTACAGCGACAACAACGGCCATTACACCGAGCGCATCGGCTCCATCGTGGGCGGCGTCAGCAACGGCAAGACCTCGGTCACCCTGTCGGCCGAGTACTCGCAGAGCGACCCCATCTACTTCGCGAACCGGCCCTACACGAATCCCTACTACGCGACGACCTACTATCCTGGGATCATCGACATCTACAACGCCGCCAGCGGCAATGACGAGTTCTACAAGCTGACCGCCGGGCACAACGCGCCTCCCGGAGGCGCTGCCTACACCATCGACCAGCTGGTCTCGATGGGCTACTACACCGACCTTGGCAGCAGCAGCGACGCCTCGGTCATCCAGAAGGTCGAGGAGGGCTTCAACCTGGCCAAGAAGCAGGCGCTGCAGCAGAGCAACAAGCGCCAGAGCGCGACGATCGACTTCGAGCACCACGCGTTCGGCGACTCCCTGGTCCTCTTCGGCGACGTGGTCTACAGCCACACCGTGACCCAGAGCTCGCTCAACGCCCAGCCCGACTTCCCCTATGTGTCGACGCCCGACGCCGACCTGATCGAATACGGCCAGACCCCGCCGGCATTCGGCACGGAGTACATCCCGGTCACCGCCCCAGGCAATCCGTTCTCGGAGGCCTTCATTGACCAGGGCGTCAGCGACGGCTCGGCCGGAAACGGCATCCTGGCGCACACGCGCTTCGTCCAATTCCCCAGGCTGTTCGAGAACGTCTCGACGCTGTACCGGGTCGAGGGCGGGCTTCGCGGCAAGATCAACGAGGACTTCTCCTGGGAGATGGGGGCCGACATCAACCGCTACGAGCTCGCCTACACGAACGCGAACCTCCTGGACACGAACGCCTTCATCGGCGCCCTGTCCGCGGGACTGCTGAACCCGTTCGCCCTCACGCAGGCCCCCGGGGTCCTTCCCGGCAACATCCTCGGGACCGCGTTCGTGAACTACGTGAGCACCCTGAACACCTATGACGCGGTGCTCCGGGGCGCGCTCCTCGAGCTGCCCGCGGGCAAGGTGAAGTTCGCCGTGGGCGGCAGCATCGCGCGGGAGAACCTTTCCGCGGTGCCCGACCTCAACACGGCGGACTCCGGGTGGGTCGACTCCCCGACGGTGCTTCCCTTCAACCAGAACAGGCGGATCAACGCCGGGTACGCCGAGGTCGAGGTTCCGGTCCTCTCCCACGCGCCCTACGCCTACTCGCTCGATGTCGACGTCGCAGGCCGCTACGAGAACTACTCGGGGATCGGCAGCTCGAGCGTCCCCAAGGTGGACATCAAGTACCAGCCCTTCGACGACCAGCTCACCTTCCGTGCGAGCGCGGGCAGGTCATTCATCGCGCCCACGCTCTACGCGCTGTACGGCCCGGTCACCTCGGGATCGTCCCAGAGCATCACCTACACCGGGGCGAACGGCACCACCTACAACCAGGTGCAGTTCCAGGCCGTGAGCGGGTCCAACCCGGCCCTGAAGCCGTCCACGTCGACGACATGGACCGCGGGCTTCGTGTATTCGCCGAAGAAGCTCGGCAACCTGACCCTCACGGTCGACTACTACCAGACGGTGCAGCATGGCGAGGTCGGCTTCGTGGACCAGGGCACCATCATACAGAGCGTCGAGGACGTTGGCGCGGCCTCGCCCTACGCGAGCAGCATCCACTTCGGGGGCGCCTCCGGCCCCGGCCCTTCCGGCAACGCCCCCGGGCAGATCAGCAACAAGCCGCTCAGCAACGTGTATATCGTCGCCCCGTACGTGAATCTCGGGGCGACGGCGATAAAGGGCGTCGACGCATCCCTTGAGTACCAGGTGAAGACCGCCAACTACGGGGAATTCAGCCTCACGACGGAGGGCGCGTTCTACAGCAGCTACCTCCTGCAGATCCTTCCGTCGGAGAACTACTTCCAGTATGCCGGCACGGCCTCCGGCAACGCCTTTGCCAACGCCGTGGGCACCATACCAAGATGGCGGACGTATTCGACCGTTGACTGGAAGAGCCATGGGTTCGACGTCCTCGCCGGGTACACCTTCGTCCCGACGGTTGCCGCCATCGGCTCGGGCGGGTCCAATGCGACGCCCGCGGTTCGCATGGCCTCGTTCCAGCAGGTCGACATCGGTGTCGGCTACAATTTCGCCGCCCTGAAGCTCTACCGCTGGCTGGACGGCCTCACGGTCCGGGTCGGGGTGAACAACGCCTTCGACTACATGCCTCCTGCGGCCCCTGGCGGCATCTTCGACACCCAGGCGGACCTCGCCACCTACAACGGCGCGGTGGGCCGGATGTACTACGCCGAGGCCCGGTACAAGTTCTGACGGGCGCCGGCCCCGCGCGCCCGAAAGGCCAGATCGGGCTCGCGGCCGGCGCCGCCGGATGGCATTGTCCTCCGGCGTGAAAACGCTTGCTCTCGCATCGGCGGCCCTCGCGGCCGCCCTGGTCGCCGTTTCATGCGCCTCGGGACCCGCCGCGTCAGCCCGGGCGCCCTATTACGTCGTCTTCCTAAGGCCCGACCCGGCCCGCATGCCGATGTCCACGGAGGATAGGCGGCGCATCCAGGGGGCGCACATGGCCAACATCCAGAAGCTGGCCGACGAGGGCATCCTGGCCGCAGCCGGGCCCATGGGGGACACCCGAGTCACGATCAGCGGAATCTTCGTCCTGAAGGCGGCATCGGCGGACGATGCGCGCAGGATCGCGGCCATGGATCCGACCGTGGTCGGCAGGCGCAACACGGTCGACGAGCACGCGTGGTGGGGCCCTCCGGGGATCGGCGACGCCTATTTCAGCTGGAAAAAGGCCCACCCCGATGCGAAGGTCGGGATGGGTGTCCACGCGTTCTGCATGGTGGCGCGCGGACCGGCATGGAACGGCGGATCGGAGCCGCTCGAGGACCACGCGAGGTACCTCGAGTCGCTTCGCGCCTCCGGGATGCTGGCGGCCGCCGGCCCGGTCGGCGGCGATCCCGGCCTCGTGGGAATCGTCGTCTTCAAGACCTCCTCGGTCGTGGATGCGAAGGCGATCATGGACGGGGACCCCCTGGTCCGGTCCGGTCATCTCACTGTCGACTACCACCGGTGGTTGACCGCCGACAGGGTCCTCCCGTGGTGAGCGTGCCCGGCTTCTCCCGCGGGGCGGGGCCCCGGGGTTCCGGGACGGAGTGGCACACCTTGGGGAACCGCCGGGCGGTTTCTTTGTCATTGGCCCCCTGCTGTTGCGGGACAAGGCTCCCGCGCTGAACCATGCGCGTCCTAATCGTCGACGACGAACCCTCGATTCGAAGGACGACCCGGATTGCCGTAGAGTCCTCGGGACATGCCGCGTCCGAGGCGCCCAACGCCGCCAAGGCCTTGAAGGCGGCGGAGGCGGAGGGCTTCGACGCGGTCTTCCTGGATCTCAAGCTCGGCGCGGACGACGGCCTCGAGGTGCTCGGCCGGCTGATGAAGCTGCGCCCGGCCCCGGCCGTGATCCTGTTCACGGCCTACGCCAACATCGCGACCGCGGTCGAGGCGATGCGGCGCGGCGCCTTCGACTTCATCCCGAAGCCATTCACCCCCGACCAGATCCGCGCCGTCCTGGCAAAGGTCGCCAAGGCCCACGCGATGGAGAGGCGGGTCCAGGCGCTTGAGAGCGACCTGGCCTCCGGGGCCCCGCCGGTCGACCTGGAGTCCGACGAGCCATCGATGCAACGCGCGCTGCAGATCGCGTTCAGGGCGGCCGGGACCGACGCGAACATCCTGATCCTGGGGCTGAGCGGCACGGGCAAGAGCATCCTTGCGCGCGAGATCCACAAGCGGAGCGCGCGCGCCGAGGACGCCTTCGTCACGGTGAACTGCCCGAGCCTCTCGAGGGAGCTCTTTGAGAGCGAGCTGTTCGGGCACGCGAGGGGCTCGTTCACCGGCGCCGTCAACGAGACCTCCGGCAAGGTCGCCGCGGCGGACGGCGGAACGCTGTTCCTGGACGAGATCGGCGAGATGCCGCCCGAGATCCAGCCGAAGCTCCTGAGGCTGCTTCAGGAGCGCGAGTACGAGCGCGTGGGCGAGGCGCTCCCGAGGCGGGCGGATGTCCGCGTCATCGCAGCGACGAACCGCGACCTCGCCGCCGAGGTCAAGGCGGGCCGCTTCCGCGAGGACCTCTTCTACCGGCTGAACGTGATCGCGGTGACCCTTCCGGGCCTGCGGGACCGGCCGGCCGACCTGCGGCGCCTGGCCGACGGCGCGCGCAGATACTTCGGCTCCCGAGCCGGCAAGGGCGACGTCAGGTTCTCGCAGGCCGTGTCGGACGCGCTCTCGGCCTACCCGTGGCCGGGAAACCTCCGCGAGCTCCGCAACGTGATAGAGCGGGCGGTCATACTTGCCCCGGGCGAGACAATCGAGCTTGCGGACCTGCCCGAGGAGTTCTCGGCCGCGCGCCGGCAGGCGTCGGCCGTGGGGGCCCACGTCACACTCGATGAGCTCGAGGCCGAGCATATCCGCAGGATCCTGGCCTCATCCCGCAACCTGGACGAGGCCGCCCGCACGCTCGGGATCGATCCGGCAACCCTTTACCGCAAGCGCAGCAAGCTGGGCCTCCTCTGATCGGCCAACCGGGCATGCTCCGCACCCGCCTCTTCTTCGGCCTGCTGCCCCTGCTCCTGGTGATGGTCGCCACGGGGGCCTATGCGATCCGGGTATGCCACCAGCTGGCCGGGCCGCTGCAGAAGGACCTGGTCGCCGACTACCGGGCCGCCCTTGGCTGCCAGGACATGCGTGCGTCGGCGACGCTCATGTCGAACGCGCTGGCGTTCGCCTCGGCCGCGGATCCGATCGGGGCCCGCCGGACGCTCGAGGGGCGCCGCTCGGCCTTCACGCGCGGGCTGATGGGCCAGTCCCAGGCGTCCGCCGGGACCCCGCGGGCGCGCCTCGTCGGCGAGCTCGACACGGCGTTCCAGGAGTTCTCCGCGCGGTGCGACCGCACCCTGGCGGCGGGCGGCGGCGTTTCGCTCAGCGAGAACCTGGCGAACGAGGACGCCCTCTACCGGGTGTTCAGCGCGCTGGACCGCCTGACGGCCTATGACTACGCGGCCTCGCGCGAGACCGAGGCCCGCGCGGAGCACCTGGCGACCACGGCGGTCGGCGTCCTCTCGGCGACGATAGGCGCGGCCGTTGCCCTTTCGGTGCTGCTGGCCTGGGTGCTGGCGTCCTCGCTCCTCGTCCCGATCAAGGCCCTCACCGCTTCGGCGACGGCGCTCGGCGAGGGGAACCTCGACACCGAGGTTCCCGAGTTCTCGCGCGACGAGCTGGGCAGCCTCGCCCGGTCGTTCAACACGATGGCCGCCAGGCTGCGCGCCTACCGGGACGCCACCGTCGCGCGGGTCCTGAGGACGCAGCGCACCATGGAGGCGACGCTCACATCGGCGCCAGACCCCCTCTTTGTCGTCTCCAAGGAGGGGGTCGTGGAGGTCCGCAACCCCGCCGCCGAGGACCTATCGAGGCTTCCGGAGTTCTCCGGCGGCTTTCCCCCGAGCCTCGCCTCGCCGCTCGCCTCTGTGATGGCGACGGACGAGCATTATCTGCCGACGGACTACAGCCGCGTGGTGACCTTCCGGGTCGGGCGCGAGGACCGCCACTACCTTCCCCGGATCCTTGCGGTCGGCGACAAGCTGACCGAGTTCAAGGGGGCCGCGGTCATCCTCCAGGACGTCACAAAGTTCCGCCTCCTGGACGACGCAAAGACGAACCTGGTGGGAACGGTGAGCCACGAGCTCAAGACGCCCCTCACCGGCCTCCGCATGGCCGTGTACCTCCTGCTCGAGAAGACGCTCGGGCCCCTGGCGCCCGCGCAGCGCGAGATGCTCGAGTCCGCGAGGGACGATGCGGACCGCCTGCTCTGGATACTGGACTCCCTCCTGGACCTGACCCGTCTCGAGGCGGGCGCATCGGCGCTCGAACGCCAGGCGATCCCCATCGGGGACCTGCTGCGCGGGGTTTCCGAGGAGGCCCGCGCGTTCATCTCGGCGGCAGGCCAGGAGCTCGTCGTCGACGCGGAGCCCGGGCTTGGCAGGGTTGACGTCGACGCGGGGAGGCTTCGCCACGTGTTCATCAACCTCCTCTCCAACGCCTCGAAGTACTCGCCGGGGGGCGCCGCGATCACGCTCAGCGCCTCGGCCGCGCCGCTTGGCTTTGTGCGCTTTGCGGTGAGGGACAAGGGCCAAGGCATCCCCGCCGAGGCGATTCCGCGCATCTTTGACCGGTTCTACCGCGTGCCCGGCCAATCGAAGCCGGGTGCCGGGATCGGGCTGGCGATCGCCCGCGAGATCGTGGTCGCGCACGGCGGCAGCATCGCCTGCTCGACGATGGCGGACGGCGGGATGGAGTTCCACTTCCTGGTGCCCGCCGCGTAGCGGGCCCGCCGAGGGGCGCCGGCCTGCCGAAGCAGGTCCGCAAACCCCTTGCGGAGACGAATCGAGAAGATCTCCTTGGCCCTCGCCGCAAGGGCAAGAAGACCGAACGGCCTCACGCCTTTGTGTGAGGCTTCGTGCCCTTCGTCGGCTTGCCCTCGAGCGCCGCGACACGGGCCTCAAGGTCCTCTATCCTCGCGATGCACTTGCTGTCGAGATTCGCCAGCATGTCCCGGACCTTCTCTCCCAGCTTGGCGCTCGTCTTGTCGAACTCGTGCCGCCCGTCCTCCGCTATCTTCTCCGCCATCGCCTTCGCCTCGGTAGCGCTTATGCGTCCCTGCTTCACAAGGTCCTCAAGGCCCTCCTGAATCTTCTCCTTCGTGACAACCGCAGCTCCAAGTCCCGCAAGGAGCGTCTTCTTGAATGTATCGATCATAGTGGCTGAATCTATCGCTGCAAAGCGCAGCATGCAAACGGCATCACGATTGCGCCGGGGCCTCCGGCTTCGCGGGCCCCTCGCGGACGAGCGATAGGAACTGCTCCGCTCCCCGGCTTTGGTACCGCTGCATATGCCTGAAGACCGCGATCTCGCGCGTCGGTTCGGCGTCCGACAGGGCGATGTAGACCAGCGTGTCGTGGTCCTCGGGCGCCTGCGCCCCGGTCGGAAGGATTGAGATGCCCGCGCCGATCGCGACCAGCGCCTTGACCGTTGCGATCTGCGAGCAGCGGGATCCGATCCGGGGCTCAAAATGATGGTCGCCGCAGAACCGCCTCACCTGAGCCGCGAGGGAGCTTGAGGATCCGAGCAGGACAAGGGTTTCATTGGCAAGGTCCGCGCTCGTCACCTTCGGTTTCCTCGCCAGCGGGTGAGCCTTCCCTACGACCAATATAAGCCGTTCATTCCACAGTGTTTCGACATGGATGCTTGGATTGGCGATGGGGCGCGACGCAAGGGCGAGATCGAGCTCTCCCCCGAGCATCTCCTTGATCAGCGTGTTCTTAAAATCTTCGCGTATATCGACTTGCAGATTTGGGAAGCGCTGCCGGCAGCGGCTGATGAGGCCCGGAAGAAGGTTGGTCGCCAGGGTGGGGATCGCTCCGACCGTTATCTTTCGTTCAAACGTTGGGCTGTCCGCCAACTCCTTGGTGGCATCTTCAACTTCGAAGAGGATCCTGCGGGCCCTATCCAGGAAAGCATTCCCAGCCTCCGTCGGGACGGCCTTGCGGCCCAGCCGATGGAAAAGCTTGTGGCCCAGCTCGCGTTCAAGATTTATAATCTGCTGGCTCAAAGATGGTTGTGATATGTGCGACTGGGTGGCAGCCCGGGTGAAATTTCCGGTTTCGGCGACGGCCAGGACGTAGCGCAGTTGATTCAGTTCCATAGTTAATTCCTATGAATACCATTGATGGCCGCAACTGGCAATATCGTTTGGGCGATGTACTATTCTCGCAACCTGCTGGTAAGGCAGGCGACAAACCAAACATACATCATATGAAAATGACCATCATCAGAGCGGCTGCCCCAGCGATCCTCGCCATTGCCGCAATCCTGCTTTCTTTCCGTTATCTCAGTGCGGATGCCCTCGTCGCGGGGGTCTTCTGCGTGGCGGGAGTCGCTGCCGTCATGGCGGTCGACTACCGCGCAGACTGGAAACGGCCCTCCAGCCGGTAACCGGCCAGGAGGATCCCAGATTCAAGGGCCCGGAGCAATCCGGGCCCTTTTTCTTTCCTAGACCACGGCGGGCGTGTTGGGTGCCGGCCGCTTGAGGAAGGCGGCCACGATCAGCGAAAGGACGACGCCGATCACGATGATCATGATCAACGCGGTGACCGCCATCGGAACCGGGTTCATGAACCACCGGTTCATGGCCTCCATCTTCTCGAGCCGGTCGCCGCTCATCCCGCTGGCCTCTAGCTTCGCCTGCTTGTCCTGGAGCACGATCTCGGCGAACGCGGGGTTGATGAAGGCATAGTAGGCGTAGGTGAAGATCGCGCTCAGGACCGAGGACACGACCGAGATGAGCGTTCCCGCCCAGAGCGCGCTGCCATAGCCGAAGTCCGCGTCCTTCGGCGTCTCGTCGCGCCTGGCCCTCACGCCAAGGACCAGGCAGATCACCGTCACGGCGAGGCCAAGGAGCCCGCCGATCCAGGACGCCGCGGTCAGTTTCGAGACGTCCGAATGGAAGCCGAGGAAGTAGAGGATCAGCGTGATGAAGGCGCCGGCGAGCGCCGAGATGAATCCGTAGAGGGAGCAGGTTTTCATGGGGTGGTTTGGCGAAAGGGGCCGTCTGCCCGGGGAGGGAAGCGGGTCAGGCGTCTATCCCATGGTCGCCCGGGGGAGCCCCGGCGCCGGGAGGCGCGTCACCGAAACGCGGGGGCGGCGCCGGCTCGGCCGCGGGGGCCGCCTGGGGGGCAGCCGGCTTGTAGGGCGGCAGGGCGGGTTTCTCTGGGGCTTCGTCGATGGCCCTCTTGAACTCCTGCTCGACATCTCCCGCCGCCTTCTTGAACTCGCGGATCGCCTTGCCGAGGCCGCGCGCGAACTCGGGCATCTTCTCCCCGCCGAAGAAGATCAGGACGACGACGAGTATGACGATGAGCTCCGATCCCCCGAGCGAGTCTAGGAATGCGAGCATGGCGGCCGGATGGGGGGACATGGGATACGACACGCGCCAAGGTTACATTGAAAGCCGGTGCCGGCAATCCTATCTCACAGCGACGCTCACGGCGAAGACCTCCCTGCCTCCCGGCGGGACAAGGTGGAGGCCCACCCTGTGCTCGGGGGAGTTAGGGGGACCCATCCAGGGCTCGACGCAGTAGAACGGCGAGTCGCCGGCCTGGGTCCAGGTCACGAACGCGGCCCCGGCCGGGGCGCCCGTCTCCGACCCCAGTCGGATCACGACGTCGCCCGGCTGGCCCTTCTCTCCGAACACGGCCTCCGGGCTCCGCAGCGCGGCATGGATGGTGTCGACTAGCGCCGGGTTGTCCATCCGCTCCACGGTCCCGAGCCCGGGGCCCGCGACGAGCTGCCCGGCGGCGTCCTGGCGATGCCGCTGCGCCGAATCAATCCGGATCAGGTAGTCCCCGCGCGCGGACCCTTCGCTCCACGGCAGCTTGAAGTAGAAGTGGTGCCCCGCGCTCCAGGGCAGGGGCTCGTCGCCCAGGTTCTCGAACGAGAGGTTGCACGTGAGGCCGAATGCCGTGAAGCGGTAGCCCACGCGGAACTCATACTGGAACGGGTAGCACGACCGCGCCTCGTCCCCCGGGACAAGCACGGCCTCGAACCCTCCCTCGTCAACCCTGGCCGCGCGGAACTCGCCCTGCCGCGCTAGGCCGTGCATGGGCATGGGCCGGCGCACCCCCCGAGCGTCCCGCCAGAAGCCGATCTCGCCCCGGTCGAACGAGCGGCCGCAGAACGGGAACAGGATCGGGTTGCCCCCGCGCGCCTTCGGGACCTCCTCGATCGAGGCGATCTCCGGCCAGTGGATCACGTCGCGCACGGATCCGTCGCCCATGGTCACGTTCCAGTTCATGAGGCGCGCGCCCAATTCGGGCATCGCCATGAACGTCGAGCCGCCGACGCGCCAGCGGATCAGCGTTCGCCCCAGGTACTGAATCTTCTCCATGCCGGGAATGAGAGCGTCGGGCAGAGCAGTGCAACCTGCCCCCGTTCGGGCCTACCTGGCGGAGAAATCGAACTGGATCCGCTCGTGGCCGGTGTAGCCGGTCGGATAGCGGTGCCCCTTGTACTCGATCTCCACGGCCGCCTGGTCGGAGGCGGTCAGGTACAGAGGCACATTGGGGAACTCCTTGCGCTCGCCGGCCTGCAGCGGGCCCTGGAAGAGCTCCGCGCCGTCCGACTTGCGCACCACCTTGATCCGCACCTGCTCGACGGCCACGATCGCGACGCCGGCGGACGGCGCCGGGGCCTCGGCCAGCTCGGCGGCCGGCGCGGCGGACCGCGCCACCTTGGCGACGGGGCCCGAGTCCGAGATCGACTTGATGATCCAGACCGCCGCGAGGAGCAGCAGGACCCCCACGAGCACGATGCCGCCCTTGAAGACCAGGTTGGGGTCGATCGCCGGGCCCTTGGGGAGGTTCTCGCCGGGCCGCTGGAACCTCGCGGGATGGGGCCGCTGGAGGGGCTCTGCGGCCTGCGCCTCGGGCTGCGCGTCGCCGCGCTCGTCGCCGGACGAGATGGCCAGGTCCATCCTGCCGTACACCTCGCGGCTCGGCTGGCGCACCCTCGGCTCGCCGCCGCGCAGCGCTGTGTAGTCGTTCAGGAGCCGATCGGAGGGTATCCTCAGGTAATTCGCGTAGCCGCGCAGGAACCCGCGCGTGTAGATGTCCGTGAGTCCGATCTCGAACTGGTTGCCCTCAAACTTCTGCAGGTACTCGCCGCGAATCTTCGTCGCCTCGGCCGCTTCGCGGATGGATATGCCCTTCTTCTTGCGGGCCTCCTCCAGGCGTTCTCCAATAGTCTGCATGGTCGATCAGTTACAGGTTTTTGAGGGCAGGGAAAGAATGATTTGTCCGGTTCGGTGCAGGCCGGCCTCACTGCGAGTCCAGGTCGCCGAGGATTTCCCGGGGGCTTGATCCGTTCTCGGGCCCGACAATGCCCTTCTCCTCCATCATCTCCATGATCCGGGCCGCCCTGTTGTAGCCGATCCGCAGCCTGCGCTGGAGCATCGAGGTGCTTGCCCGCCGCGTGGCCTTGAGGACGTCAAGCGCCCTTGAATACAGCTCCTCGTCGCTCCCCATGTCGCCGTCCTCCTCCTCGTCCCCCTCCTCCTCCTCCTCGCTCGAGGCGCGGTCGATCTGCTGCTGGACCGAGTGCGCGAACTGGGGAGGGCCGTTGCGCTTGAGGAACTCCACGATCTCGTGGATCTCCTCCTCGCTGACAAACGCGCCCTGCGCCCGGACGAGCCGCGACGTGCCGGGCGGCGAGAAGAGCATGTCACCCTTGCCGATCAGGGTCTCCGCGCCCTTGGTGTCGAGGATGGTGCGCGAGTCCACCTGCGAGGCGACCTGGAAGGCGATCCGCGAGGGAAGGTTGGCCTTGATGACGCCCGTGATGACATTCACCGACGGCCGCTGGGTCGCGATGATGAGGTGGATGCCGGCCGCGCGCGCGAGCTGCGCCAGGCGGGCGATCGACGTCTCGATCTCCGCCGGGGCGAGGATCATCAGGTCGGCGAGCTCGTCGATGATCGCGACGATGTAGGGCAGGTGCTCGGGGATCTCGAGCCCGTCGGCTCCGAGCGCGTCCAGCCCCTGCAGCGAGGCCTGCGCCTCGGCGTGCAGCTTGGCGTCCCTCTTGCGCGTGTTGAAGCCGACGATGTTCCTCACATTCGCCTTCGCGAAGATCTGGTACCGCTGCTCCATCTCCCCGAGAAGCCACTTCAGGGCCGCCGGGACCTTCTTAGGCTCCGTGACGACGGGGATGAACATGTGCGGAAGGCTGTTGAACACCTTCAGCTCGACGACCTTGGGGTCGACCATGATGAGCCGCACGTCCTTCGGGCTCTTCGAGTAGAGGATGGATGTGACGATCGAGTTTATGCAGACCGACTTTCCGGAGCCCGTCGCGCCGGCGATCATGAGGTGCGGCATCTTGGCCAGGTCCGAGACGAGCGGCCTGCCCGAGACATCGCGCCCCAGCGCGATCGGCAGCTCCGCCTTCGCCGAGGCCCAGTCCTCGCTCTCCAGAAGCTCGCGCATGCCGACCGGGGTCGGGTTCAGGTTCGGGACCTCGACGCCCACGGCGGCCTTCCCCGGGATCGGGGCCAGGATGCGGACGGACTGCGCGCGCATCCCGAGCGCGATGTTCTTCTCGAGCCCCGCGATCTTCTCGACGCGCACGCCGGGCGCCGGCACGACCTCGTAGCGGGTGATGACGGGCCCGACGTGGATCTCTCCCAGCGAGACCTCGACGCCGAATTCCCCGAGGATCCGCAGGAGCGTCTCCGCGTTGTGCCGGTGCTCCTCGTCGCTGTTCCCCGCGGCCGGCTTTGCCTGCTCCTTGAGGAGCTTGACGGGCGGGAACTCGTAGTTCGCGTCAAAGGTCTGGGGAAGCACGACCTTCGCCTTCTTCGGCTCCTCCGGCTTGACGATCGTGAGCGCTATCTTGGCCGCGGGCTCCCTGGGCAGCGGCGGCCTCGCCTCGACCCTCGGCTGGGGCTCGGCGACCGGGAACGAGGGCCGGGAAAGGGTGCGCGAGAGCGGGTCGTCCGGGGCCCGGGCGACGAGGATCTTCTTAGCCCCCGTCGGGCCCACCGGAGGCGCAGGCACCGGCGGCAGGGGCGCGGCGATCGCGATCTTCTGCTTCTCGCGCTCCTCCTTGCGCTTGGCCCTCTCCTCGATGAGGGCCGCCTTCCGCTGCGCCCGCGAGGCCCTCCATTCGGTGAAGTTCGAAAGGATCCTCTCGATCTCGGCGCCGATGTCCTTCGTGACCACGAACAGCAGCGCGAACGAGTAGATCGCCCCGAGGAGGAGGCCCGAGCCGAACGGCCCCAGGGCGTCCGAAAGCATCCGCTTGTAGATGATCTGGCCGATCAGGCCCCCCCACGCATTCGGGAAGGTGTCGTTCGGCTTCACGCTCTCGAACATGGCGAGCAGCCCCGCCATCGACACGATCCCTATCACGACTGCCGTCACGCGCGTGCCGACCAGGTGCCTGGAGTTCCTGACCGCGACGAAGAACATCCAGTAGAGGGCCAGCGGCAAGAGCCACGTGCTGATGCCGATAGAGTAGAAGAGCACCCAAACGGTGTCCGCGCCCAGCCAGCCGACCCAGTTCTTGCCCACGGGCGAGGTCGAGTGAAAGCCTGTCTGGCCGGGATCGTAGTCGATCAGCGCCGCGGTGAGGTAGGTCGCGGCTATGAAACACAGCGTAGCCGCCAGCCAGTTGGGGCGGTAACGGGGCCCCTGAAACGATGGGCCTCCGTTTGGATTTGAACTATCTGATTTGGGCATCTGTGCTTCCGGGCGCAGCGACGTGCGGATTGGACGTTAGTATCCGGGCTGGTCAAATGTAAACCCCTCCCGACCTTTTTTACAATAATCTCGATATCTGTAGCCATGCGAGAAGTTCTTCAGTTCCAACCAATTTACCAAGAACGCGTCTGGGGCGGCCGCAGGCTCCAGACACTTCTCGGCCGGGAACTCCCGTCCGGCCCGCCGATCGGCGAGAGCTGGGAGATTGTCGACCGGCCGGAGGCGCAGTCGCGGATAAGGAAGGGGCGCTTCGGAGGGGCGACGCTGCGCGAGCTCATTGAGCGCCATTCTGCCGAGGTCATGGGGCCGGGCTGGAAGCCGTCGGCGCCCTTTCCCCTGCTCGTCAAATGGCTCGACTGCTCCGAGAGGCTCAGCCTGCAGGTGCATCCCCCCGCGGCGGTGGCGCCGGGCCTGGGGGGCGAACCGAAGACCGAGAACTGGTATGTCGCGCATTCGGCGCCCGGCGCGTCGCTCTTCGTGGGCCTGAAGCCCGGGGTGACCCGCGCCGCGTTCTCGAGGGCCGTCGCCGACGGCACCGCCGAGAACTGCGTCAACAGGGTCTCGGTCGCGGCGGGGGACTCGGTGCTTGTGCGCAGCGGCCAGGTCCACGCCATAGACGCCGGCAACCTCATTCTCGAGATACAGCAGAACTCCGACACGACCTACCGCCTTTACGACTGGGGGCGGGTCGGGCTCGACGGAAGGCCGCGCAAGCTCCACGTCGAGGAGTCGATGCGCTCGATCCTCTGGGACGTCGGGCCGCCCGAGCTCGTCCGGGCCGCGCCCACGTCGGGCACGATCGCGTCGTGCGACGAGTTCTCGATCAGGCGCGTGGTCCTCGGCAAGGGCGAGTCGCTGAGGTTCCGGCCGGGCGAGCAGCCGAGGATCCTGAGCGTGGCCGCGGGCGAGCTAGCCCTTTCGGGCGCCGCCTCCGGCGCAAAGGCGCTCTCGTGGGGCGACAACACGCTCCTCCCCTGGTCGGCGGACCTTGAATTCGTGGCGCATGATCCCTCGATCATCCTGGTTACGGAGGGCTTCGCTTGAGCGGAACCGCCAAGGTGTCCCTCTGCCTGGTCGGGCTCTTTGCGCTGGCGGCGCTCGCCTGGATGGCCTTCCTGCCCACCGTCGTCGAGCGCGGGGTTCGCTCGGCCACCGGCTTCGACGTCCGGATCAACGTGCTCAGCGCAAACCCCTTCACCGGCCGTGTCGTCGCCACGGGGATCGCGGCGAGGAACCCCCCGGCCTTCCCGGCCCCGGACTTCCTGGTGCTGCGGGAGCTGCGGGCAGACGTGAACCTCTTCTCGTGGATCTTCACCGACCGCATCGTGATCAACGAGCTCTACGTCGACGCACCGAAGATCGAGATCGTGCGGCGGCACGACGGGAAGTCGAACGTGGGCGAGTTCACCGCCGCGTTCTCCCGGGGAGGCGCGGCGGCGCCGGCCGCCTCCGCGCAGCGCGGCCACAAGACATGCCTGATCAAGACGCTGCGGATCCGGCTGGGGGACCTCGTCATCGCCGACTACTCGGGCTCAAAGCCCGACGAGACGGCCTACAAGCTCAACATCGACCACACCTACGCCAATGTGTCCGAGCCGAAGCAGCTCCTCGTGCCGGAGGTCGTCAGGAGCCTCTATTCCTTCGGGCTTCACCACGACGCCGCGAAGCTCCTGCCGGGCGACTTCGGCCGCGCCCTGGGCGACGCCGTAGGGGGCGCCGCGCACGTCGGGACGAAGCTCAAGGACGCAGGGCAGAAGGCCGGGGAATACCTCAAGGGCCTCCTCGACAAACTTGAACAATCGGCGAAGCCGTAGTTTAGTTGCGGTCTTTTTTAATGAGCAGCACCAAGACCGACGACGCAAAGCACACTCCGGCGCCTGAAAAGGCGCAGAACCCGGCGCCCGAGCAGGGGAAGGCCCCGGCTCCCGGGCAGGCCCTGGCCGTCGCGGACGCCGCGGAGCAGGTCGCGGCCGCGAGGAAGGAGGCGGCCGCGAACCACGACCGCTACGTGCGCGCCGTCGCGGACCTTGAGAACTTCCGCCGCAGGACGGTGAGGGAGAAGGACGAGCTGCGCCTCTTCGCCGCCTCGCGCCTGCTGGAGGACCTCCTGCCCGCTCTCGACAACCTGAGCCTCGGGCTCGCCGCCGCGAAGAAGCCGAACGCGGACCTCAAGGCCCTTGCCGGCGGCGTCGAGCTCGTGCAGCAGCAGCTCAAGGGGGCCCTCGCGGCGCACGGCCTGAAGGAGATCAATCCCGTGGGCGAGGCCTTCGACCCCCACCAGCACGAGGCGATCTCGCACCAGCCCAGCCCGGACGTGGAGCCGGAGCACGTGCTGACGGTCGTGCGCACGGGCTACGTCCTGAACGGGCGCCTGCTGCGCCCCGCCTCGGTGATCATCTCGAGTGGCAAACCGGCCAAGGAGGCGCGCTAGGACATGGCCAAGGAGGATTACTACGACCTGCTCGGCGTCGCAAAGGGCGCCACCGAGGAGGAGCTCAAGAAGGCGTACCGCAAGAAGGCGGTCCAATACCACCCCGACAAGAACCCAGGCAACAAGGAGTCCGAGGAGATGTTCAAGAAGGTGTCCGAGGCCTACGAGGCGCTGAAGGACCCGGAGAAGAGGGCGGCCTATGACCGCTTCGGGCACGCCGCGTTCCAGGGGCCAGGCGCCGGCGGGCGCGGCCACCCCGGGGCGGGCGGGTTCCACGATCCGTTCGACATCTTCCGCGAGGTCTTCGGCCAGGGCGGGGGCGGAGGCGGCATCTTCGACGAGATGTTCGGGGGCGGCGGGCGCGACGGGGGCCGCGACGGCTCGGACCTTCGCTACGACCTTGAGATCACGCTCGAGGAGGCCGCGCGCGGCGTGGAGAGGGAGATCTCATTCCGGAAGCTCGTGAGCTGCGAGCACTGCCACGGCTCCGGCGCGGAGCCCGGCTCAAAGAGGGTGACGTGCCCCACCTGCCGGGGCGCCGGCCAGGTCCGCCGCTCGGGCGGGATCATCGTGTTCACGCAGACGTGCCCGACCTGCGGGGGCGCCGGGGTGAAGATCGAGAAGCCCTGCTCGGCCTGCCACGGCGAGGGGCGCGTCGCGAAGACGACCAAGCTCAACGTGAAAATACCGCCCGGGGTCGACACCGGCTCCCGGCTTCGCTCCGCGGGCAACGGAGAGGCCGCCGCCGCCGGGGGGACCCCCGGGGACCTGTACATCGTGCTCTCGGTGAAGGAGCACGAGCTCTTCGAGCGCCAGGGCGACGACCTCTTCTGCGAGATCCCGATCAAGTTCACCCTGGCGACGCTCGGCGGCTCGATCGAGGTGCCCACGCTCTCGGGCAAGGCGAGCCTCAAGATCCCCGCGGCAACGCAGAGCGGCACGACCTTCCGGCTGCGCGACCGCGGGATGCCGTCCCTGCGCGGCGGGCGCCACGGGGACCAGCTGGTCCGGGTGCACGTCGAGGTCCCGGCGTCGCTCTCGGCCGAGCAGCGGAGGATCCTGGAGGAGTTCGCGCGCGTCAGCGGCGACGCGCACGAGCCGACCTCGCGCAAGTTCTTCGAGAAGGCGAAGAAGTTCTTCTGACATGCCCGCGTCCGCCCCAATGCCCGAATGTCCCAGGCTCGTCTCGCTCAAGCGGGCCGTCGCGATCCGCCGCAGGGCCGCGCGCGCGGGAGTCGCGTTTGTCCTGACGAACGGCGTGTTCGACCTCCTGCATCCCGGCCACGTGTCCTTCCTCGAGGCGGCCCGGAGGCTCGGCGGCAGGAAGGGGATGCTCTTCGTCGCCCTGAATTCCGACGCGAGCGTCAGGCGGCTGAAGGGACCGCGGCGCCCGGTCATGGACGAGGCCGCGCGCGCCTACACCCTCGGCCAGCTGCGCTCGGTCGACGGGATCGTCATCTTTAGGGGCAAGCGGCTCGCCCGCGAGATAGCGGCGCTCAAGCCCGACATCTACTGCAAGGCGGGGGACTACACCCTCGCCGGGCTCGACCCCGCCGAGCGGGCGGCGCTCGAGGCCGCGGGGTCGAGGATCGTTTTCCTGCCGTTCCTGCGCGGCTTCAGCACGACGAGGCTCATCCGCAGCATCCGGGCCGCGGGGGCGGCCTGACACGGCGCCGGCACCCGCATGCGCGTCGCAATCCTCGGCTCGGGCCGCGGCTCCAACGCCGAAGCGATCCTGCTGGCCCAGGAGGCCGGCCGGCTCGGCAGGGCCCGTGTCGTGGCCATCTTCTCCGACGTCGCCGGCGCCGGCATCCTGGCGCTTGGCCCCCGGTTCGGGGTCCCCTCCCTTTTCGTCGATCCCGCCCCCTTCAGGACGAAGCTCGACGGCGAGGGCGAGGCGAGGTTCGTGGCCGCCATCGGCGCGGCCAGCCCGGACCTGGTCGTGCTCGCGGGGTTCATGCGGGTGCTCAAGCCCGGGTTCCTCGGCGCGTTCGGCGGCCGCATCATAAACCTCCACCCGAGCCTGCTTCCCAACTTCCCGGGCCTCGACGCCATCGGCCAGGCGCTTCGCGCGGGCGCCAGGGTCACCGGGTGCACGGTCCACTACGTGACCGCCGCCGTCGACGGGGGGCCGATCCTCGGCCAGGCCGCGGTGCAGATCCTGGACGGGGAGACCCACGATTCCCTGGCCGCGAAGGTGCACGCGGCGGAGCATGCGCTCCTGCCCTCGGTGATCGCGCGGCTGAGCGAGAAGGGGACCGCGGGCTAGAGGCCGATGGAGCTCTGGGAATCCAGGATGGAGATCGCGGCGGGCTCGGCCGAGGCCGCCGAGCTCGCCCTCCTTGAGGCCGGGCTCGGCTCCTGGTCCGTCCTCGAGGACGCGGTCGCCGGGAAGGCATGGATAGTCGGGTACTTCCGGACCGCGGCCGAGGCCGGGGCCCGCCGGGCGGAGCTCAGGGCAGCCCTGCCGTTCGAGACCCCGGGCGACCCCTCGGCGCGGCGGCTCCCCGATTCCGACTGGAGATACAGCTACCGGGACCACTTCAAGCCCTGGGCCTTCGGTCGCCTGCACTGGGTTCCCGTGTGGGAGCGGGATTCGTTCCGCCTGCCGCCGGGTCACTCGGCGCTCTGGCTCGACCCCGGGATGGCGTTCGGCACCGGCAACCACGAGACAACGAGGCTCTGCATCGAGCGGCTGGTGGGGTTCGAGGCGGGCCTCGCCGGCGGCGCGGCGGCCGCACCCGGCCTGCGCGTCGTCGACGCCGGATGCGGCTCGGGGATCCTCGCCCTGTCGGCGAGCCTCCTCGGGTTTCGGGACGTCTCGGGCTTCGACATCGATCCCGAGGCCGTCCGCGTCAGCACCGAGAACGCCCAGCTCAACGGGCTCTCCGAGAGGGTCCGGTTCGCCACGGCGGGCCTGGCCGGCGGGCTGGCGGGCGCCGGTGCGGGGGTCGTCCTGGCGAACATCCAGGCGGACGTCCTCGCCCGCAACGCGGGCGCGCTCGCCTCCGCCGTCGCGCCGGGCGGCCTCCTTGCGATGAGCGGGATCCTTGCGGCCGAGGCCTCGGCCGTCAGGAGCGCCTTCGCCCAAGTCGCCCCGGGCTGGACCGCCGATTCGCGCGTCCTCGGAGAATGGTGCGACCTCTGCCTGCGCCGCCCGGCCGCCTAGGGGTCAGGAGAACAGCTCCGGAGTGGTCCGGGTCAGGAATTCCTCCATGTAGGCCGTCGTGGCCTTGCCCTCAATGAACAGGGGGTCGGCCATGATGGCCTTGTGGAGGGGGATCGTCGTCTTTATCCCGCGGATCAGGTACTCGCTCAGGGCCCTGTAGGCCCGCTCAAGGGCCTCCTTGCGGGTGGAGCCGAAGCAGATGAGCTTCCCGATCATGGAGTCATAGTACGGCGGGATCGTGTAGCCGCTGTAGATGTGGCTGTCCACGCGGACGCCGTGCCCGCCCGGCGGGTAGTAGAGGCCGATCGTGCCGGGCGACGGGGCGAAGTTGCGGGCGGGATCCTCCGCGTTGATCCGGCACTCGATCGCATGCTTCTCGAACGTGACGTCGCTCTGGTCGAGCTCCAGCTTGTCGCCGTTCGCGATGTGAATCTGCTGCTTCACCAGGTCGATCCCGGTCACCTCCTCGGTGACGGGATGCTCCACCTGGATCCGCGTGTTCATCTCGATGAAGTAGAAGTTGCCCTTGGGATCCACGAGGAACTCGATCGTCCCGGCGTTCTCGTACTCGGCGGCCTCCGCCGCGCGCACCGCGGCCTTGCCCATCTTCTTGCGCAGGTCGGGCGTCAGGAACGGGGACGGGGCCTCCTCGATCAGCTTCTGGTGGCGCCGCTGCACCGAGCAGTCCCTTTCCCCGAGGTGGATCACCTTGCCGTGGCTGTCGGCGAGGATCTGGAACTCGATGTGCCGGGGCCGCTCGATGTACTTCTCCAGATAGACCCGCCCGTCGCCGAACGCCTTCTCCGCCTCGTTGCGGGCGACGTGGAATTCCTTGGCAAAGGAGACGTCATTGTGGGCGATGCGCATCCCGCGACCGCCGCCGCCCGCGACCGCCTTGATGATGACGGGGTAGCCGATGGAGCGCGCGATCTTGACCGCCTCCGCCTCGGCCTCGACCGGCCCGTCGCTTCCGGGGACCGTGGTGACATGGGCCTTGCGGACCGTCTCCCTTGCGACCGACTTGTCACCCATCAGTTTGATCGACTTTGACTTGGGTCCGATGAACTTGATGTTGCACGACTCGCACTGCTCGGCGAACTTCGCGTTTTCCGAAAGGAAGCCGTACCCGGGGTGGATCGCATCCACGTCGGCGATCTCGGCCGCGCTTATGATCCGGTCGGCCCGGAGGTAGCTGTCCGCGCTGCGCGGGCCCCCGATGCAGATCGCCTCGTCCGCGAGCTGGACATGCAGCGACTGGACATCGGCCTCGGAATAGATCGCGAGGGTCTTGATGCCCATCTCCCTGCAGGCGCGAACGATTCGGAGGGCGATTTCGCCACGGTTGGCGATAAGAATTTTCTGGATCATCGATTCGTCAATTAGACGCCCGATTCACGTCAGGAGTGCCTCCTGTTCGGAATCGGCCGGGTTTGAGGCTTTGGGTCAGCCCTGCCTCAACTTGAAAAGACGCTGGCCGTATTCCACCGGCTGGCCGTTCTCGACCAGTATCTCGACGACCGTGCCCTTCGCCTCGGCCTGGATCTCATTCATGATCTTCATCGCTTCAATGATGCAGACCAAGGAGTTATCCTCGATCTTCGAGCCGAGATCCACGAACGGCTTACTCTCAGGCGACGGGGACCGGTAGAAGGTCCCCACCATGGGCGACTTCACATAGGTTATCCCTGGCTCCTCGGTCACGGCCTGGGCTCCTCCCGTGGTCGGCTGGAGCGGGGCTGGCACCGGCATAGGAGGCGTCGAGTTCGACTCGGCTGGGATGAATGGCGGATTCGAGCCCCTGGAGGTCGACACAACAGGCAGACCATTCGCGCCACGCCGGATCTTCAACTTGAAGCCCTCTTCCTCCACCGCGAACTCGGTGAGCTCAGAGCGTTTCATCAAGTCGATTATCTGTTTGATTTGTTTAAGGTCCAAAGAAGGCCTTTGTTGAAGATGCTGGACGCACTTGTCTGTTAGTAGGGTTGGACGTTCCAGCGTTCAAAACGAGTAAGGTCAACACGCATATTTTGTTTAGACGCCAACGATATGCGATAATGCGTTTTTCTGTGAAAAATGGCCGTTTTGGCCGATTTTTTTGAATATATTCGTGCTTTTTAAATGAATCCTGGGTCGGGCTCAAATGCCCGGTCTTCCTTTTTTGGGCCGTTGTCCGCCGCCGCCGCAAGCCCGGTTCCCAGGGCTTGAAGAGCCGCTTTAGGCGCAGCGGGAGCGAGCCGGCGGCCGGCCCGGGATCCGGCGGCGGCCGGCCCTGGGCCGCTGCTTCATCCACCCGCGTTTCGGGCCACGGCCCCGGCCGACCCCGCCGAGACCGGCCAGACCCGGCCTTTGTATAAAATGCGCGGATACAGTTCTGGGCGGCCGGCGGCGACCGCCGCACCCCTGGTCGGGCGGGCCGGAATCACCCTGAAAAACGGGCCACATTTTCCGCCCAAAATAATCAAGGCAAACTAATGGTACCTAATATTTTAGAGGATGGCGCCTTTTGGGCCAAAGAAAGGTCTTGAAGAGGTCTGTCATAGGTTCATGTTCCGCCCTCCCTTCGGTTCTTGGGCTGCTGGTGAAAGCCAGGCAGTGAGACGAATCAGGGCCGCAAGCAGCTGTTCCCTCGCCAGGATTTTTCCGGAAGTTCTGGAATAGATGTTGACGGAGGAATCGCAGAAGTTCTTGCTGGAAATCTTTCCCCTATGGGGAGGCTCTTTGAAATTTACTTTGTGCGATTGATTGGGACCCCCAATCAAAATTATAAAAAGATGCCGGCTCCGGTCGGCATCAAGTTAGTAGTTCAAACGA
>Ga0265320_10000527_pt1 | contig 29629 bp, 21 predicted proteins | sample 4827metaG_FD_202087 | JGI IMG/M metagenome (GOLD analysis project Ga0265320, IMG submission 202087) | Rhizosphere microbial communities from Carex aquatilis grown in University of Washington, Seatle, WA, United States - 4-8-27 metaG | ecosystem: Host-associated > Plants > Roots > Rhizosphere >... | reverse complement strand
TGGTACGCAACATACCCGCACAACGTGATGCCGCTCCTGTGCCGCCCGTGGTCGCACTTCCTCGGCCAGCGCGTCCCTTGGCGGTCTTTCCGGCAGCAATGTCCGCCTGGAAGCGTTCTATATCCTCCAAGGTCAAGGACGCCACCTTGCGCCCGCCCAACAGCGGCAAGACGTGGGTATTGATGCGCGAGCGGTCCTGATAAAGGGTGTTGGCTTTGATCTTGTCGCCACGTCGTCCCAGCAAAATCCCCGCCTCAGCCTGTTCCAGATACCAGGCGCAAAGCTCGGCCACGGTCATCGCTTTGCGGGTCTGGGTGCGTTCGGCTGAGGGATCGGCTCCCTTCGCCACCGCGCCTAATTTTTCCGCCGCCATCTTGCGGGCCTCGTCTGGGGTCAGGGTGCCCACCTTGCCCAGCACCATTCGCCGTGCCGCACCGTCTTGGGTGCGATAGCGGACGAAATAGGAGGCGGCCCCGGTCGGTGTCATCCGCACGCCGAAGCCGGACAGGGTATCGTCCATCCATTGCTTCTCTTGGGTCGGATCAGGCTTCAGACCATCCACAAACCGCTTGGTGATTTTCGCCATCGCGTCCACTCCCGGCCCCGCTTGTGTCCGCTGTGCGCAATGGACACGCGGCGGACACAGCAGGGGGTAAAATGTGGTAAAACATCGGATATCATTGGGTGTGCATGGTGATGCCGTTAATATTGATATTCAAGCTGTTTTCTGTGGTTTGGGTATGATTGGTAACGCATCGAAAGCCCTATGACTTCTCCTTGGTAAGGGTAAGGTCGATGGTTCGATTCCATTCGGCAGCACCATGAAAGGCCTCAGGGAAACCTGAGGCCTTTCGCCTTTCCGGGACACCGCCTTTCCGGGTTCCCCCTCGGGTCAGCCCGTCCCGGTCGCTCCGTTTTCCGGTTCCACATAGCGGTAGAGGGTCGAGCGGGAGATTTTCAGCTTCTTGGCCGCCGTGCTGATGTTGCCGTCGCATTGGGCCAGCACCCAGCGGACATAGGCGCGGTCCATCTCGTCCAGGCTCATCATGTGGTCGAAGCGGGGCGAGCCGGCGCTGCGCCCCCGGTCGGTCGGCTCGCTGATCAGCGAGGTGACGAGATTTTCGGTGACGCGCGGCCCTTCCACCAGCATCAGCATGCGTTCGATGACGTTGCGCAGCTCGCGGACGTTGCCCGGCCAGGAATAATCCACCAGGCGGGCCATGGCGGCGGGTTCGATATCGCAGATCTGGGCCTGACTGCGGGCCATCAGATGGGCGATCAGCAGCGGGATATCGGAGCGGCGCTCCCTGAGCGGCGGCACCTTGATGGTCAGGACGTTGAGGCGGTAGTAGAGATCCTCGCGGAACCGCCCGGCCTTGACCTCGGCCTTGAGGTCGCGGTTGGTGGCCGCCACCACCCGGGTCTCGGTGCGCCGCAGCGCCGTCTGGCCCAGGGGGCGGAACTCACCGGTCTCCATGACCCGCAGCAGCTTGGCCTGGCCGCTGGGCTGCAACTCGCCGATCTCGTCCAGGAACAGGGTGCCGCTGGAGGCCACCTGGAACAGCCCTTCCTTGTCGGCCATGGCCCCGGTGAAGGCGCCGCGGCGGTGGCCGAACAGCTCGCTTTCCAGCAGGTTGTCGGGCAGCGCCCCGCAATTGATGGGCACGAAGACGTTGCCGGCGCGCTGGCTCCACTGGTGGACGGCCGCCGCGATCACCTCCTTGCCCGAACCGCTTTCGCCGGTGATCAGTACCGGAGCGTCCTGGGCCGCCGCCTTGCGGGCCAGATTGATGGTCTGCAGCCATACCTGGCTTTCACCCACCATGCGGTCGATGCCGCGCCCGCGCAGATGCTCTACCTGGGCGACCAGTCCGGCGCAGCGGTGATTGAGGCGGCGACGCTCGAAGGCGCGGTCCACCACGATTTCCAGCTCGCTCAGCTTGTAGGGCTTGGACAGGTAGTCGAAGGCGCCCAGTTTCATGGCCTTGATGGCGGTGTCCACGTTGGCGTGGCCGGTCAGGATGATGCCCTCGATGGCCGGGTCCATGCGCCGCAGGTGCTCGAACAGGGTCAGGCCGTCCATGCCGGCCATCATGATGTCCACCAGGGCGACGTCGACGCCCACCGTCTCGGCGATGGCCAGCGCCTCCTGGGCATTGGCGGCGGTGAAGGTCGCCCAGCCCCGGCGGCTCAGCCGCTCGCTGAGCAGTTGGCGGTAATGCGGCTCATCGTCGACGATGAGCAAGCGGGCGTCCGTCATCGCTCGACACTCCCCTCGGGTGCAATTATTGGCAGCGACACGCGGAACCAGGCCCCCCCGGCCGGGCGGTTGCCGCAGGTGATGGTCCCCCCCAGGGAGCGGACGATGCCGTAGCAGATGGACAGGCCGAGGCCGGTCCCCCTGTCGGGCTCCTTCGTGGTAAAGAACGGGTCGAAGACCTTTTCCATGATCTCCGGCGCCAGCCCCGGCCCGTCATCGGCCACTTCCAGGCGGATACGGCTGCGGAAACGGCCCAGCGACACCATGAGGCGGCCATTGGATTCCGTCGCCTCGACGGCATTCTTCAGCAAATTGAGCAGCACCTGGCCGATCAGGCTGGGATCGGTGCGGACCGGCGGCAGGTCGTCGTTGATGGTCAGGCGGATGTCGAGGGAAGCCCCCCCGGCCCGGTCGCTGAAGAAGGCCACCTTGTCGCGCACCAGGGCGCCCAGGTTGGTGGGCTCCAGGTTGACCACCTGATCGCGGGCGAAGGACAGCACGTTCTGGGTGATGTACTTGCAGCGGTAGGCCTGTTCCTGGATGGTCGCCAGCCCACGGCGCAGACGCTCGACGTCGACCGCCTCCCCGCCGCCGCCATCGCCGATGGTGTCGAGCAGGTCCTCGGCATAGGCCGAGATCAGCCCCATGGGGTTATTGATCTCGTGGGCGATACCCGAGGCGAACTGCCCCAGCCCGGCCAGACGGGTGGCCTGGGCCAACTGGCTTTCCAGGCTGGAGGCGTATTCGGTCAGCTTGCGCTCGCGGGCCTGACGCTGGGAGATGTCGATGGCCAGACCGCGATAGCCGGCCAGCCGCTCGCCGTCCATCACCGGGCTGATCTGCATCTGGGCGGGAATTTCCTCGCCGTGCAGGCTGCGCAAGGCGGTCTCGATACGGCCCTCGGACCCGCTGTCGCCCACCTGACGCAGGAAGCGGGCCAGACGGCGGCGGTGGGGCATGGTCATCAGGCGGGCCAGCGGCACCATCTCGCCGTCGGCCGACAGGCCCAGACGGCGGCGCCCGGCCCGGTTGAGGTGGACCAGCTGGCCGTTGCCGTCCAGGCTGAAGACGATCTCCGACAGATTGTCCACCAGATCGCGGTAGCGGGATTCCGAGGCGGCCAGATCGGCGGTGCGCTGCTGCACCTTCTGCTCCAGCAGGTTGATGTGCTGCTGCAGATTGAGCGGCATGAACAGGCGGCGATGCTCGTCGTGCTCGGGGCCGCAGATATCGGCCGAGATCAGGCGCCACGAGCATTCGGCATGGCCGCGCCCCACGCATTGGTCCTCGATGCAGATCATCGGCGTGTCGAAGGCCACCGACGAGAAGCCCGAGGCATAGCCCGACACCGTCCAGCACACCGGATCGGAGGACGGCCCGAACAACCGCACGTGCTGTTCCGCCTCGTACGAGTTCTTCCACACCCCGGCCATGTCGTAATGGCCGGTTTCCGGATCGATGAGCAGGGCATGGGTCTCGACGCACACCACGCCTTCGAGCATGTGCAGCTTCGGCCCGGCCAGGACGAATTCCGATACGGCATCGTCGCCCATCAGGGCGTGCAGGTGCCGTGCGTCACTCTGGCCGCAGCTATAGCCGAAGCGGGTCAGGATCACCTTGGCGATGTCGACGCCCAGGGTGTCGATCAACTCCTTGCGCAAGGCTCCCATGGCGTCGGCCTGGACCAACACCGCACGGCGTCCACAAAATGAAATCAAGCCACGATCCGGATCAAAGCTGACCAGATCGGGCAACATCATATCCCGAGGTTGCACCTCATAGTTCCTCCCAAAAACATTATTCTTATTTTTCCGCGCATCGTTTTTCGGCGCGTGATTTGTCGTTTCTACACTGGCCTACTTGGTCGATTCAACATGCTCCATCATCCGAACCGCAATCAAATTCATGCTGGCGCGGATGTCCGGACACAACTCCGCCACCCGCAGCGCCAGATTGCGGGCGGCTGGGGGATCGAAGCGGCCGCCGGCGATCTCGGCCTCGAGGATATCCGCCATCTGGTCGATCTCTTCCCAGGTATAGTCCACGGCCACCCCCCTATTCCGGCGCGAACAGGTCGCGCACCCGGAAACGCTGCAGCTTGCCGGTGACGGTGCGCGGCATCTCGTCGACGAAGCGGATGCGGCGCGGGCATTTGTAGATGGACAAGCTGCGCTCGAAATGCTGACGCAGATTGGCCTCCAACACCTCGGTCCCCGGAGCGAAATCGGCGCGGACCACGGCAAGGCCCAGGCGCACCAGCCCGTCCTGGTTGGTCACCCCCACGGCGGCCACCTCGGCGATGCCCGGCAGCTTCAGGGCGTGCTCCTCGATCTCGGCGGGACTGACCCATTGGCCGGAGATCTTCAGCATGTCGTCGCCGCGCCCGTGATGCTCCCACCAGCCCTCGGCATCCACGGAAAAGACGTCGCCGGTACGGTACCAGCCCTTCTGGAAGGCCTCGGCGGTCTTGTCGGGGCGATTCCAGTAGCCGGCGGCCACCGAGGCCATCTTCAGCCACAGAATGCCGGTGCGGCCGGGCTCGCGCACCGGCTTGCCGTCCTCGTCCAGCAGCTTGACCCTGGCCCAGGGCTGGGGGCGGCCCGATGAGCCCATGCGATAGGCCGAAGGCGTGTTGGCGATGGCGAGGAAGACGATCTCGCTGGTGCCGATTCCCTCCAGGATGGGCTGGCCGGTGGCCTGGAGCCATTCCGAGAACACCGATTCCGGCAGCCGCTCCCCGGCCGAGACGAAGTGGCGGATGCGGCGGAAGGCCGGGCGACCGACCACGTCGCTGCGCAGCAGGTTGCGGTAGAGGGTGGGCACGCTGAGCAGGATGGTCGGCGCGTGGCGCTCGACCACCTGGGCCACCGCCTCGGCGTCGGGCCAGCCATCGTGCAGGATCACCGTGGCGCCGCATTTCAGCGCGCCGATCAGGCTGTGGCCCAGGGCGTAGGCGAAAAACAGCTTGGAAGTGGAGAACACCCGGTCGCCGGGGGCGACGCCGAAATTCTGCCGCAGATGCAGGTCACCGATCTCCACGTCGCCGTGACGGTGGATGGCGCCCTTGGCGGCGCCGGTGGTGCCCGAGGTATAGATCATGAAGGCATGGTCGGTGGGCAGCACCGCATGGGCCGTCAGTTCACCGGAATAGCCGTCGGCGAAAGCGGCCACGTCGTCCACCACCAGGGGCGGACGGTAATCGGTGCGCTCCAGGGCGGATTCGAACAGGGAACGCAGGCCGTGATCGGTCAGCAGGGCGGCGCAGCCGCTGTCTTCCATGGCGTGGCCGATATCGCCGGAGCTGCCCCGCGTGTTGAGCGCGATGGCCACCGCGCCGATCTTCATCACCGCCAGATAGGCGGCGACCAGTTCGGGCGTATCGGCCATCAGCAGGATCACCCGGTCGCCGGGCCGCACACCGCCGGCCAGCAGGCCGTTGCCGACCCGGTTGATGCTCTCCGCCAGTTGCGAGAAGGTAACGGTGCGCTCGGCGGCCAGGATGGCGGCCTTACCGCCCAGGCCGGCGGCCTCCTGCCAGCCGGCGATCTGTTCGCTGGCGTTGTTGAGCGGGCTTTTGCGGCGATTGCATTCGGTCATATCGGAGCCGTCCTGGGGAGAAAATTGGCCGGATCGCGAAGCGGGGACAATGCGATCCGGCCCAGTATGAGCCGGGAAGGATGACGGCTCAGAACGGGAAGTGGCGCTTGCCCATCTGGATGGTGATCCACTTGATCTCGGTCATCTCCTCCATGGACCACTTGCCACCCTCGCGGCCCATGCCGCTTTCCTTGATGCCGCCGAAGGGCACGTGCGGCTCGTCGTAGATGGTGCAGTCGTTGAGGTGGACGGCTCCGGCTTCAAGGCGCAAGGCCAGATCCATGGCCTTCTGCAGGTCGTTGGTGATCACCGCCGACGACAGGCCGTAATTGCTGTCGTTGGCGATCTCCAGGGCTTCCTCGGAATCCTTGGCGCGGATGATGGAGACCAGCGGTCCGAAGGTCTCGTCGCGGTAGACCACCATGTCGTCGGTGACCCCGGCCAGCACCGTCGGCTCGTAGAAGGCGCCGTCGGACTTGCCGCCGTTGAGCAGGCGGGCGCCCTTGGATACCGCGTCGTCCACGTGCTTTTGCACTACCGCGCACTGGCCCTGATTGATCAGCGGGCCGATGACGGTGTGGGGATGGTGGGGATCGCCCACCTGCAGAGTGCGGACCTTGGCGGTGAAGGCCGAGCAGAAGGCGTCGAAGACGGGCTCTTCCACGATGATGCGGGAATTGACCATGCAGACCTGGCCCTGGTGCAGGAAGATGCCGAAGCAGGCGGCATCCACCGCATAGGGGATATCGGCGTCCTTGAGCACGATCAGCGGGCTCTTGCCGCCCATTTCCAGGGTGCACTTCTTGAAGTGCCTGGCGGCCATCTCGCCGATGTGGCGGCCCACCTCGGTGGAACCGGTGAAGGTCACCATCTTGACCCGGGGATCGGCGATCAGGGCGTCGCCCAGCTTGCCGCCGGGGCCGGGAATGACGTTCAGCACGCCCTTGGGCAGGCCGGCGGCCTCCATCACCTCGGCGATCATCAGGCCCGAGATGGGGGTATAGCCCGCCGGCTTCAGCACGAAGGCGTTACCCGCCGCCAGGGCCATGGCAACCTTCTTGAAGGCCAGCAGGAAGGGGAAGTTGTAGGGCGCGATGCCGGCGATGACGCCCAGCGGCCGGCGCACGCTCATGGAGAACAGGCCGGGGGAGTCGGACGGCATGGTCTCGCCGAAGATGCGCCGGCATTCGCCCGCCGCGCTGCGCAGCAGGTTGACGCAGAACGACACCTCGAACATGGACTTGCCGAAGGTCGAACCGGATTCGTAGCGCAGCACCTCGGCGATTTCCGGAATGCGCCCGGCCAGCACGTCGGCGGCCTTGATCAGGATGGCCTCGCGCTGGTTGGCCAGCGTGTTGCCCCATTCCTTGGACGCGGCATGGGCGGCGGCCACCGCCTTCTCCAGATCGGCCAGCCCGGCCTGGTGCACGCGGGCGAAGGCCTTGCCGGTGGCCGGATCGATGTTGTCGGCGACGGTGTTGCCCGACGAGGCAACCCACTCGCCGCCGATGAACAGCTTGTATTCCTTCATGATTCCTGTTCCTCCCTTAGTTCCAGATGCCGGACTTGCCCGGCGCGATGATACCGTTGGGGTCCAGCGCCCGCTTGATCTTGCGGTTGACCTCCTTCTTCACCGGGCCGTAGGTGTCGGCGACCTTGTCCATGAAGGCGGTGTTGACGCGGTAGGTGCCGTAGCCGTGCTTGGAGAACTCGGTCAGCAGCTCCTCGAAACAGGCATGAGCCGCCTGCATCTGGGCCGGGTCGGTACGGTCGTAGAGCAGATCGACGATATGGTGCATGTCGCGCCAGCCGACGATGAACTCCGAGACGTAGTCAAAGCCGTACTTGCCCAGGATGCGCTTGGTCATATCCATCTGCTTCAGCGTCTCGCTGCCGCGCGCCTGACTGACCGGGGCGAACCACGCCGAACCGCCGCCGCCCCGCCAGTTGTAGAGGCCGAACTCGGCGGTGTTCATCTTGCCCTGCATCAGGTCGGCGCGGTACTTGAAGACCGGATCGTCGCCCACCTGCTCGGCGGTCAGCAGTTCACCCTTGCCCGACGACTTGACCACGTGCTGGATGATGTTCCAGTTGACCTCGTTCTGCTCGGGCGTGCCGTACAGGCCGCAATAGACGTTCCACATGCCGACCTTGTGCTTCTTCACCATCTCCTTGACCACGGAATCGGGGATGGAGCCGGGGCCGTTGTAGTAATCGGCGCGCTTGAGGAACGAGCCCAGCTCCCACAGGGCATGGACGATCACCACCGCGTTGGGGATGACCATGGCCATGCGCAGCGGCCGCAGCGTCTCGACGATGTCGACGATGTCGGTTTCCTCGGGATAGCGGATGACGTAGGGCTTGAAGGCGGGCGGGGCCGGCATCAGCCAGAAGCCCATCTTGGTGATGATGCCGTAATTGGACTGGGTGAAGATGCCGTCCAGATAGGGGCCATAGCCCCACTTGAACACCTGGGCGGTATTGGAGTTGGGCAGCCCGCCCATGCCGGTCTTCAGCACCTCGCCGGTGGGCATCACCACTTCCATGCCGCACGAGAACATGAAGTGCTCGCCATAGGGCGTGTAGCCGACGCCACGATCGGCGGCGTTGCCCAGCGGACCGGCGATGGAGGACGGCGCCGGGCATGACAGCCACAGCGGAATCTTGTTGTCCTGCAGATAATCGTAAAGCTGCTGGAAGGTGACGCCGGGCTCGACCAGGGCGGTCCCCAGATCGGCGTCCACCTCGATGATCTTGTTCATGCGGCGCAGGTCCATGACCACCTGCCCGCGCGAGCCGGGCGCCGCCGAGCCGTAGCCCAGGTTGCGGCCGGTGGAGATCGGCCACACCGGCACCTTGTACTTGTTGCACACCGCCACGCAGCGCTGGACTTCCTCGGTCGAGGCCGGGCAGATGGCCGCCGACGGCTGGTGGTTGTCGTTGCTGTCGGGAATCATGATCTTGTTGTAGGACACCAGATGCTCGGCATCGGTGAAGACGTTGGCGGCGCCCAGAATCTCGCGGTATTCGCGGATGGCGGCGTCGAAGTTCTTTTCCGAAACGCCCTTGGGCAGGGCGACATACTTGCTGGCCATGTTCCTCTCCTGATTTCTTTATCGTTAGCCGGCCACCACGAAGGACATCCGGGCCACCAGTGGGCCGCCCGCATCCAGGCTTCCACCCGTGCCGCGCCCGGCGGCCATGCGGCCCAGGCCGTCGCCCAGGGCGATCTCCCAGTCCGCTCCGGCGGTGGAGCGCGGGGCGTGATGAATGGCGGACAGCCAGGTGGCCCGGCCGCGCGGCACCATTTGCTGGAACAGCACGCCGTCGGCGTCATCGACCAATCCCACCACCCGCCGCCCGGGAGCCGCCGCCAGCCAGCGGGCGGCATCGGCCAGGGTCTGGGGACCGGCCACGGCGCGGACGGAACCGCCGGTCCAGTTGCGGACCGCCTCGGCGAAGGCTGGGCTCACCGACGGATCGGCCAGGACCAGGGTGGCGCCGGAGACCGGAGCGGTCATGGCCGCCGCCGGCAGCCCGCGCAGGGCGGCCAGGGTGCCGCCGCCCAGGGCGGCTCCCAGCACGGCGCGGCGCGACAGCCTCATTTCGCCCCTCCCGGCGCCGGGCTCTTGGACAGCATCTCGGCCACCTGCCGCAGCATGGCGTCGTCCACGTCGGTGGGTCGGAAGGCGGGCATGGCCCGCATGCCGTGGCGCACCACGCTCTGATAATAATCGGGGTCGAGGTTGCGGCCCTTGATCACCGGGCCGACGCCGATCTCGTGACAGTTGGCGCAGATCTTCGAATAGACATGCTGGGCGTCGCGCCACTGCCCGGCGGCTTGCGCCCAGGCATCTCCGGTCGCGGCAGAAGCAACGAGACCGATGGCGAGCGCGCCGATCAGCACGGCTGCTTGATTTCTTTTCTTCTTCACTTGGGACCTCCCCCAACTTGCCGTTGCCCGACCCTCCATGCATTGAGGCCGGTTTGCGCAGCATGGCACTGCAAGGGTGATGCCAGATTCCCGATGGGCCGGGATCGCCATTCTCCGCGCCTGCCGGGCGGCAAGGGGTGTCGCGAAACGAGACATTGCGCCGAAACGGGACAGCCAAAAGCGCGACACCCGGTCCCGTTGGCCGCCGCTCCGCCGGGAACCGGGGGATGGCATGGGGGTTGCTACCCAAGGGGCAACGCGCTCGACGCGACAACGGAACTCGATGGGGGAAACCATGCCGAATTCTCTTGGGCTGAAGCAGCCCGTTCTCGGAATCGTCACCGCCCTGGTGGCGGTCAGCCTGTCCCTGGGCATCTGCGCCCAGTTCGATCCCGCCACCTTCGGCAGTTGGGTGGCGTTGCTGATCATGAGCGCCATCCCGGCCCAGATCGTCATCGGCCTGGTGTGGCAGAGCGCTTATCCCGGCTTTCTCGGCCGCCTGTCCCAGCCGGTGAAGGGCATGGCCATCCTGGGCCTGATGCTGGCGGCCGCCCTTGTCATGACGCCGACCATCCTGGCCCTGGTGGATGGCGGCTTCGGCGTGCCCAAGCCCTTCGCCATCATGTTCACCATCGTCTCGGTGTGCTGCGCCTTCTGGCTGGTGGCGGTGTTCCAGTGCTGGCCCATGGCCGCCATGAGCAAGCACCCCGGCGTCATCGGCCTCGGAGTCTTCGTCCTGGCCTACGTCACCGCCCTGATCACCTTCCGGCTGGGCTTCGATTTCGGCGCCATGAAGGACGCCCCCTTCTACGCCGCCGCCCTGGACCCCAAGGGAGCCTTTCCCGCCTGGAAGGCGCTGGCGTTCATCGTCACCACCGTCTCGGTGATCATGTGGTTCGTGCTGCTGGACTTCTGGCCGTCGGCCACCATCGCGGCGGCGATTCCCGCCCTGGGGCGCCAGCCGCTGTTCGGCCTGCTCAACGCCGTGCTGGTGCTGGCCGCCTCCTGGGTCGTCTGGACCCTGGGCATCAAGGTGATGGGCATGGACGTGGTGGATTACATGGTCCGCGTGCCGGTGTCGGGCCTGTTCGGCGAGTTCATCATGCTGGTCATGATGCAGACCGCGCCGTTCCAGACCATCCGCCAGCCGGTCAAGGGCCTGCTGCTGCTGGTCCTGGTGGTGGTGCTGGCCGTGGTGATGTACCGGGTCTATGCCGCCGCCGCCGTCATGCTGGTCGGCGCCATGCCGGGCGGCGCCCCCACCTACGGCCTGGACCTGTGGATCGCCACCGCCATGCTGTCGGTGACCTTCCCGGTGTTCGTGGCTCTGGGCGACGGCTTCGCTTTCTGGCCGCTGTCGCGCCCTGCTCCCGACGCCGCCCAATAGGCGTCGGGGCAAAAGAGAACCCCGGAGCGGTCGCCCGCTCCGGGGTTTTTCATGTCCGCGATCCGAAGATCAGGCCATGCGGATGATCGGCTTGATGGCCTTGCCGGTTTCGGCGTCCTCGACGGCCTGGTTGATCTTCTCATAGGGATAGAAGCTGACCAGCTTGTCGAAGGGGAAACGCCCCTGGCGGTGCAGTTCGATCAGTTGGGGAATGAACACGTCCGGGGTGGAATCGCCCTCGACGATGCCCCGGATGGAGCGCCCGGCCGTCATCAGGTGCATGGCGTTGAGCGTGATCTCCGTGTCCAGCGAGGCGGCGCCGACGATGCCGCAGGTACCGCGCGGCGCCAGGCTTTCCATGGCGTTGCGGATCACCGCCGGGATGCCGGTGGATTCGAAGGAGAAATCCACGCCGGTACCGGTGATCTTCATGATCTCGGCCACCACGTCCACGTCCTTGGGATTGAGGGTATGGGTGGCCCCCAGGGTCTTGGCCATGGTCAGGCGCTCGGGCACCACGTCGACGGCGATGATGGTGATGGCGCCCACCACGCGGGCCGCCATCACGGCCGACAGGCCCACCGAGCCGGCGCCGAACACCGCGATGGTGCGCCCCGGACCGACCTTCAGCGCATTGATCACCGCGCCCGCTCCGGTCTGGATGCCGCAGGCCAGCGGCCCGAGCAGTTCCAGCGGCGCATCCTTGGAGACCTTGACCACGTTGCGCTCGTGGCACAGGGCGAAATTGGCGAAGGACGACTGGCCGAAGAAGTTGCCGTGGATGACCTCGGTCCCCTTGCTCAGCGCGCTGGTTCCGTCGGGCCGCACGCCGGCGAAATTGTGGCCGAAGAAGTCGTGGCAATAGTTGGGAGCGTGCTCGTTGCAGCTGTCGCAATGGCCGCACGAATTATAGGACATCACCACATGGTCGCCCACCGCGACCTTGGTGACGCCGCGCCCCACCTTCTCCACCACGCCGGCCCCCTCGTGGCCCAGCACGATGGGCTGGGGCACGGGATAGGTCTGGTCGCGCATGGCGATATCGGTGTGACAGACGCCGGTGGCGACCACGCGGACCAGGATCTCCCCGTCCCGGGGCTCGGCCAGGTCGAGAACTTCCAGGGACATGGGGGCGTGCTTGGCCCGGGTAACGGCGGCATTGACTTTCATGGACGGTCCTCCCGTTTGGAGCTGTTTGTCCCCGGTCCGCTGCAATCTGGATGCCACCGCCTCCCGCCCCGCCAGCCGGGCGGAACCCGCCGTGGCAGGCCATCGGGACTGACTGATTTCGCGACACTGACCGAAAACGATCCACACCGGTTGCGGGAGGCGTTTCGACGCGCAGTGTACAGATGCAAGACAGTGTCGCCATTTGGAACAAGATATATCGATTCCAGAGACATTCCTTAAATAGATCCCGGAACGCCGAATCCGGAGATATCCGACCAATACTGTTATTTATTGCACCGCAACATCGAGAGACTTCACGATTTCGCCAACACTGGCATAGCGGTTGCTACTCCCCTCGGGTCGCCACCCGACCGCGGTCAACGGTTCCGGTGGTGATCACGCCCCCCGCCCAATCGATGGGGGCCGGTCAAGAAAGGGGAGGACATGTCTTATCGCTTGAGAATGCTGGCCGTGGCGCTGGCGGTGCTGGGCCTTGGCGGCTGTCAGGACGACCAGCGGCACGGTGGCGTAGCGGCGGAGCAGGCGAAATCGGTGCGGCGCATCGACCATCTGCAATCGGTGGCAAGCAACGGCAAGGCGCTGGTCGCCGTGGGGTCGTTCGGGGCGGTGATCGTCTCGGGCGATGACGGCGCCAGCTGGAAGCGCCGGGACCTGGCCGAGGGCGGCGCGCTGATCAAGGCGACCACCTGCGGCGACGGGTCGTTCGCGGTGCTGGATTTCGGCGGCCGGCTGTGGCTGGGCACGCCCGACGGCGCCACCTGGGCGCCCCGCGACCTGCCGCCGTCGGATGCCCATCTGGACGTGGCCTGCGCCCCCGACAACCGCCTGTGGGTGACGGGAGCGCGCGGCCTGCTGGTGACCAGCGGCGACAGCGGCAAGAGCTGGACATCCAAGTCCCTGGACGAGGACATCCAGTTGCTCAACGTCCAGTTCCCGACGCCCGCCTTCGGGGTGGTGACCGGCGAGTTCGGCCGGGTGCTGATCACCACCGACGGCGGCGCCACCTGGGCGCCGGGCGGCGGGCTGGGCGAGGACTTCTATCCCCAGGGCATGCATTTCCAGAACGAGCGGCGCGGGCTGGTGGTGGGCCTGAGCGGCGCCGTCATCGAGACCCTGGACGGCGGCCGCACCTGGGTTCGGGGCAACGCCCCCGTCGAGGCGCCGCTTTACGGCGTCCTGGCCCTGCCCGGCGACGAGGCGGTGGTGGCGGGTGCCGCCGGCATCGCGGCGCGGCGGGCCGGCGGCGCCTGGACGCCCATCCCCGGCGTTCCCATGGCCGATCTGCGCGGCCTGGCCGTCACCGGGACCGGGCTGGTGCTGGCCGGCACCGGCACCTTGATGCCGATCCCCGCCACCAAGAGCAATTGAGGACCGCCCCATGAAAAGCTTCATCGAGACGCTGCCCGACCGCCTGTTCGCGCGACGCGGACTCGTCCTCACCCTGGTGCTGCTGGTGACCCTGGCCTTCGCGGCCAAGATTCCGGCGCTTCGCATCTACACCGATTTCGAGGGGCTTTTGCCCCAGCAGCATCCCTTCATCAAGGTCCACAACGAGATCAGGGGCCTGTTCGGCGGCGCCAACGTGCTGACCGTGGCCGTCGAGGTCACCGAGGGCACCATCTTCACCAACGACAACCTGGCGGCCATCGACCGGGTGACCAATGCCATCGACAACCTGCCGGGCGTCAACCACAACCTGGTGTCGTCCATCACCCACCGCACGGCGCGCTTCATCTCGCTGACCGAGGAAGGCAGCGTGCGCTCGGAGGTCTATTACAACCCGGCGCTCGGCGCCATGACGCCCGAGCAACTGGCGGCCATGAAGGCCAAGGTGCTGGTCGATCCCCGGGTGTTCGGGCTGATCGTCTCGCCCGATCTCAAGGCGGCGCTGATCAAGGCCCAGTTCATCGACGGCGGCCAGTTGGACTACCTGGGCATCTTCCAGGGGCTGCAGGACATCCGCGCGCATGAGAATAAGGGCGGCATCCGCATCCACACCACCGGCCAGCCGGCGCTGATCGGCTGGGTCTATTCCTATTTGCCGCAAAGCCTGCAGGTGTTCGCCTACACGGCGGTGATCGTCCTGGTGCTGCTGGTCGCCTATTTCCGCCGCTTCCACGGGGTGGCGCTGCCGCTGGTCGGCATCTTCATCTCCACCGTGTGGGGCCTGGGCTACATCGTGGTGCTGGGCTACCACCTGGACCCGCTGATGCTGGTGATCCCGTTCCTGATCGCCGCGCGCTCCATGAGCCACGGCATCCAGATCGTCGAACGCTGGTACCAGGAGTTGGCCCGGGTCGGCGACGGGCGCAAGGCGGCCGAGCAGACGCTACGCGAGATGTTCCATCCCGGCACGCTGGGCATCACCTGCGACGCCATCGGCCTCGCCCTGCTGGTCACCGGCTCGGTGCGGGTCAATTTCGAACTGGGCGTGTTCACCGCGCTGTGGGCCCTGTCGGGCATGCTGAACGTGCTGGTCACCGTGCCGCTGCTGCTCAGCTACATGCCGACGCCCAAGGCGACGGTGCGCAAGCACTCGGTGCTGGGCGCCGCGCTGGGCCGCCTGGGTCATCTGGTGGCCGGGCGCCGCAGCGCCATGGCCATGAGCGCACTCGGCGGATTGCTGGTCCTGGGCTCGCTGGTGGTGGCCAAGGGCATCACCATCGGCGAGTCCGAGCCGGGATCGCCGCTGCTCTATCGCGACCACGACTACAACCTGTCCTCGGCGGCGGTGAACAACCTGTTCCCCGGCTCGGAGCAATTGCTGCTGGTGGCCAAGGCCGACAAGCCCGGCGGGCTGAAGGACCCCGAGGCCATGAAGGCCATCGAGGCCTTCAACAACCACATGCTGCTCGACCCCGAGCTGGGCGGCATCAAGTCGGTGCCGACCCTGGTGCGTCAGGTCAACAAGCTGATCCACAACGGCGACCAGCGCTGGGAGCAGATTCCCCACGACGCCCAGCTGGTGGGCGGCGTGCTGTTCGCCTACATGGCGTCCAGCCCGATCCCCGGCACGCTCAACGACTTCATCACCTCGGACTATTCCAAGGCCAACCTCGCCCTGTTCTACAAGGACCACAAGGGCGAGACCGTGGACCGCGCCATCGCCATGGCCGCCGAGGGCGCCAAGGCGGTCGCCGCCCTGGCCAAGGGGGTGACCATCGAGCTGGCCGGCGGCGTGCTGGGCGTCACGGCGGCGGTCAACCGCGAGATCTTCTCGGACAACCTGAAGGTCATCCCCATGGTCTTCGTGCTGATCTGCTCCGTGGTGGGCTTCACCTACCGCTCGTGGCACGCCGGCCTGTTGATGTTCATCGCCATGCTGGTGCCCACCGCCATGACCTACGCCTACCTGTCGGTCAACCGCATCGGGCTCAACATCAACACCGTGCCGCTGATCTCGGTGGGCCTCGGCATCGGCATCGACTACGCGGTCTACATCATCGACCGCATCAGGGACGAACTGCACGAGCACCTGGACTTCCAGGCGGCCATCGGGCGGGCCATCGCCACCACCGGACTGGCGGTGACCTGCACCGTCACCACCCTGGTGGGCGGCATCGTCGCCTGGGTGTTCGTCTCCGATCTCAGGTTCCAGGCCGACGCCGCCAAGCTGCTGATCTTCATGATCGTCGTCTGCGCCGTCTCGGCCATGGTCTTCGTGCCGGCCTGGATCGCCGCGTTCCGTCCGAAATTCATCACCCGTGAGGCCGATCAGGCCGCTTGAACCAACTCGCCCAAGGGGGGCGACAACAGGGAGGGAGTCCAATGAGACGTCGTTTGACCATAACCGCCATGGCCTTGATCTGGCCGCTGGTGCTGGCGCTGCCGGCAAAAGCGGACGAGAGCGATGGCTGGGTCGTCAAGAACAAGGTGGACGAGGAGGTGCGCTTCCGGCCCACCACCGGCCTGTCCAAGGCCCGCAGCATGGGCCAGAGCGATCTGGACAAGAAGCTCAACGTGGGCGGCCCGTTCAGCATGATGAAGATCCACGCCACGCTGCGCGCCTCCTATGACGGCGTCTACGACCTCAACCCCAGCGAATACGGCAGCCGCGCCGGTTCCTCGGTGAGTTTCGCCAACAACGACGGCTCGAAGGCGACGTCGTGGGGCGGCGGCAATACCCTGCCCATCGCCGACATGGTGCTGGGTGCCGGCAATCCCAACGAGGGCATGGCCATCGTCAACGGCTGGCGGCGCCCCGACAACGGCCTGATCTTCGCCACCCCGGTCCGTCCCTGCGACGTGGACAGCCGCGGTTGCATCAAAGACTACATGGATTACAGCAAGAACGACCTGGCGGCCCCCGAGCTGAATTCCCGCGCCGACGTGGTGCGCGAACTCTTCGTCGACGCCGAAGTGCCGGTGGGCAGCAACACCCTGGCGCTCCGGGTGGGCCGCCAGCAACTGGTGTGGGGCCGCACCGACCTGTTCCGGGTGCTCGACGTGGTCAACCCGGTCGATTACTCGCGCAACAACATCTATGACGAACTGCAGGACATCCGCATTCCCATGGGCATGGTCCGCGCCGATTACCGCATGGGCGCGCGCGGTCCCTTCGACGATCTGAACGTCCAGGGCCTGTGGATGTTCGAGAAGTTCCGCCCCAACAACCTGGGACAGGCCGGCAGCCCCAACAATCCCGCCGGCGCCGCCGGCATGTTCCGCGCCCTGAAGAACTGCTGGGACAACGGCTGCACCGTCGGCAATTACAACGGCGGCAACAACGCCCTCAACTTCGGCCGTCACCAGATCGGTATCCGCGAGGCCAACATGCCCGAGTGGAACCTGTCGAACATGACCTATGGCGGCAAGGTCGAGGGCGAGGTCAAGGGCATCGGCTTCTCGGTCAACGCGCTCACCATGCGCTCGCAGATGCCGTCGCTCAGAGGCGGTATCGTCAGCCGCAACGGCCTGAACGGCAATTACGGCGTCTGGGACTACGCCCCGGCCTTCGACATCGAGTTTCCCCGCCTGAACATCTTCGGCGGCTCGCTCGACTTCACCGTCGACCCCATCGACACCGCCTTCCGCTTCGAGAGCGTCTACACCCAGGGCGAGGAGTTCGCCGACACCGCCCAGAAGCAGCTCTACAAGAAGTCCGACGTGGTCCGCTACGTCATCGGCGCCGACCGCAACACCTTCATCCCCTTCCTCAACGAGCGCCGCGCCTTCCTGATCAGCGGCCAGGTGTTCGGCCAGCACATCTTGCAGCATGAGCTCCACAAGACCCGCTTCAACGGCACCGTCGGCATGCCCGATTGGGACATGAACTGGATCGGCACCCTGATGGTCAAGGGCTGGTACATGGCCGACACCGTCAGCCCGCAGATGGTCTTCGCCCGCGACTTCCGCGCCGGAGCCAACGTGCTGGAACCCTCGGTCGAGTGGATTCCCGCCGCCGCCTGGCGCTTCCGCCTGGGCGCCAACGTCAAGTTCGGCGAGTACCGCAACACCTTCGGCAACAACGCCGACGCCGCCACCGGCGTGCCGTGGGACGGTCAGGCCTCCAAGGGCGCCTGGCTCGGCACCGAGCCCTTCGGCAACCTGCGCACCGGCATCATCGGCATGGCCCACGACGAAACCGAGATCTTCGCCAACGCAACGTTCCGCTTCTAAAGGGAGCCTCTCAATGAAAAAGATAGCAACCATCACCCTGGCCGCGCTGACCCTGACGGGAGGAACCGTCCGGGCCGACGACGTGGTCGAGAAGTCGTTCTATCCCTATAAGGCGGGCGTGCCCGCCCACGCCGTGGCCAAACCCGGCACGGTGATCAACCAGGGCAATGTGGACCAGGTCCAGGACGTCCTTGACCCCGGCATGTATTCGGCGATCAAGAACGGCTGGTACGAGATGAAGGTGGGCTCCACCACCTCGTTCGATCTGGAAAAGGCCTATATCGACGCGACCGACAAGGGCTATGCCAAGGTCTCCCTGGGCGACAAGCCCGGCGAGATCAAAGGCTACGTCTCGGGCCGCCCCTTCCCGCAGGAACCATCCACCAGCGACCCCCGGGCCGGCGAGAAGATCGCCTGGAACTTCAAGTACGGCATCAACTGGGGCGATTCCGCCGCCATCAGCCCGTTCTATTGGGTCTACAAGAACATGAACGATGGCAAGGTCGAGCGCGTGCTGAAGATGAGCATGCATTTCCTCAATTTCAAGCATCGGATCAAGCAGCCCCCGGTGCCCGATATCGAACCCAACCCGTCCGAGATGTACCGCGCCACCTACATCAAGGTGATGGAACCCCAGGACGTGGCCGACACCCAGTTGCTGATCCACCGCTACGAGGACGATACCAAGCTGGACTCCGCATGGCTGTATCTCGGCTTCCAGCGCCGGGTGCGCAAGCTGTCCACCGGCCAGATCACCGATTCCTTCCTGGGTTCGGACACCACCATCGAGGACATTGAGGGCTATAACGGCCGCCTGTCGGATATGAAGTGGACCTTCAAGGGCACCCGAACCGTCCTGATGCCCTTCTATAACCACGACGAGATGCCACTCACCGACGAGTATGCCGAACCGGGGTATAAGTACGTTGCCTATGGCGGCAAGGGCAATTGCTTCCCAACCATCACCTGGCAGCTGCGCAAGGTCTATGAAGTGGAGGGGGCCCCGGTCGACAGCAACCATCCCATTTCGAAGCGCCAGATGTTCTTCGACGCCCAGACCCTGCTGGCCAGCCGCACCCTCATCTACGACCGCAGCGGCAAGCTGTGGAAGAGCTTTACCATCGGCAAGTCCCATCCCGACCATCACCTGCCGGTGAACAAGGGGACCGGCATCGGCCTCGACGATTCGTTCGCCATGATCGACGTCCAGGCCGGTCACTGCACCACCGGCTATTTCAAGGGGCAGGTAGACGCCACTCTGTCGCCGCCGAGCCGCTTCTCGGTGGATGCCATGCGCTCGGGCAACTAGCCGCCCGTCCAAGCCCAGATTTATCCTCCTAGGCTGGGCTCACTTCGCCCCTCTCCGGTTTCGGGGAGGGGCTATTTTTTGCGGAGAACAACCTACCTTTAGATAGGCGCGTTTTTTTTATGAGGTAATATACTGAGAGCGAAAATCGCAATAAGTACCGCACGGCCCAGTGTCGAAGCGGTTCGCGACGGGAGTGTTCATGTCCAACTATTCTGACCGTTGGCGGCGATCATAGGCCGGGAGCCTGGGGCTATCGGCCTTGCACGCGGACGCGAACTGCCATGGGTCCAGGAGCGACTTTCCTGAGTCCTGCTGGCGTCTGGCCGTTTCGCCTCCGCCCGCGCGCGCCCGCTCCTCCGCATGGTCAGTGGGAGGTGAGTGATGAAATTTGCGCCCATTCAAAAAAAAGACGTGGCATCCACGCTCTTATCATTCACCCAGCCGACATGCCGGAATTGCAACTCCTCGATCTATTCCACCGGCCAAGGGGACGCGGTCTGGGCCGATTTGGTCCGTACGCGCTTGCGACCGCCGGTGAAGGCCGGCGCCACATTGGTGCGCAGCCGGCTGGAGGAACTGTTTTCCGAAGTCCGCAAGCGGCCGCTGACCGTAATCCGCGCCCCCGCCGGATATGGAAAATCCAGCATCCTGGCCCAGTGGTTCGACCATCTGGCATCCGATGGTTCGGCCGTCGGCTGGCTCAGCCTGGATAAGGACGGGGGCGATTTTACCCGGTTCTTCGGTTATCTGGTGGCGTCCGTCCAGGAACAGCGCCCCAAATTTGCCAAACGGCTGGCCATTCTCCTGCGCTCGGCCCAACGTCCGCCCATCGAGAGGATTCGCTCCGCCTTCTGCAACGCCATCCTGGACATCGGCGAACCCGTTTACCTGTTCATCGACGATTTTCATCTGCTTCACGATGCGGATGCTATCAGCACCATCCGTTCGATCGTCGATTTGCCGCCCGAGAATCTGCATATCGTATTGGCGACCAGGCATAGCCTTCCGTTCTCGGTGTCCTACCTTCGCTCGAAGGGAATGGTCATGGAGGTCGACGGCAATTTCCTGCGTTTCGACAAGGACGAGGCGTCAGAGTTCCTGCACCTGTCCGGTCAGACGGGGTTGTCGGAGGGCCAAATCGAAACCCTGCTTCAGAAGACCGAGGGATGGGCGGCCGGATTGCAACTCGCAAGCATCTCGCTTTCGCATCACAAGAATTCCGGCGATTTCTTCTCGTTCATTTCCGGCCGCCACAGCCATCTGTCCGAGTATCTGGCCGATGACGTCATCGACAGCCAGCGACAGAGTACCATTGACTTCCTGGTCGAGACATCCGTCCTTCCCCGGCTATGTTCGTCGCTATGCAGTGCCGTCACCGGTCGCAGCAACGTCCAGGAAGAGATCGACCTGCTGGAGAAACAAAGCCTGTTCCTGTTCTCGCTCGACTCCGAAGGAACCTGGTACCGCTATCATCATCTGTTCGCCCAATTCCTGCAAAAGCGCCTGAGGGAACAAGAGCCGGGAATGGCGGCAACCCTTCACCGGCGGGCCAGCGACTGGTTCAGCCAGCAGGGCATGTTCGAGGACGCGTTATTTCACGCCATCGAGGGCGGTGACATGGAGCGGGCTGCCGAGCTTCTCGACAGGTCATGCAACCGGCTGTTCTACAAGGGGGGGCTTTCCACCCTGTTGCGCTGGGCGGACAAAATTCCGCCCGCCGTCCTTCGGATATTTCCCCGGGCGCGGCTGGAAATCGCGTGGTCGATCATCCTGGAGTGGCGATTCGAGGCCGCAGCGGAAATCATCCGGGATGTCGAAGACGTCGTACAGGCCAATCCGGAATACTACCGCGAGCTTTATGGCGGCGAAATCGACGCCATCATCATGCATCGCAAGATCATGTTGAACCACTTCATGGACGAGAACGGCAAATGCGCCGACGCCATCGCCCGTTTCACGACTGCGGCAAAGACAAACGATCCCTACCTGCTCGGCAACATCGAAACATGTTCCATCTATGTCGGGCGGGAATCATACCGGCTCCAGGGAATGGACCGGATGGATCAGCGCGGCCGGGAATTTTACGAGAAGGCGGGCAGCATCTTCGTAATGGTTTGGCACGAGACCATCCTTGGCCCGACCTTCTTCCTGCGCGGCGACACCGAACTGGCGGAAAAATCCCTGCGCGAGGCCGTGTCCATGGCCGAAATCATCGACGGGGGGATCTCCCCCCTGGTGGCGATGCCGGCACTGCTGCTGGCGGAGCTTCTTTACGAACGTGATGATCTCGACGGCGCCGGCGAGTTGCTGGAGCGCTATGGCCCCTTGGCGGAGAAGCAGGGATTCGTTGACCACCTTACTGCCTATTACATGTGCCAGTCACGGTTGCTGGCCCGCAAAGGGCAAATCGACGATGCCCGCTCGATCCTCAGAAGTGCGCGCCAGTCGGCCGACCGGCACGGCTTCCAGCGCCTGCACGCCTATGTGGACCAGGAGGATGTGCGCCTGGCCATCCGCTCGAACGATATGGAGGCGGTCAAGCGGTATCTAGGGCGTCTCGACGATCAGGATGTCGACGAGGCGATCCGTCCCGGCAACCACACCACCAGCCGTCATGAAGCCACGACCCTCGCCTGGTGCCGGGCCATGTCCGCCACCAATGAACACACCCAGGCCATACAGGTGCTGAGACGCTGGAGTGCGTTCGTCAACGGCAGGGCGGCGGTGCGCAGCGAAGTGCGGTTCCTGGTGGTCCTCTCCGTCACACTCGCGCTTGACGGCCGCGAAGGCGAGGCGCTCAGAACACTTCGCGAGGCGGTCAAGAAGGCCGCCCGCCCCCGTTTCGTCAGCGCGTTCCTTGACGAGGGCAAGCCGGTTCAGACCCTGCTGCAGAAGCTGTTCCACGGTGCCGACGAGGCCATGGGGCCGACCACAGGCTTCGGGCTTGACCTGATCCGCCGGTTTACGAACGCCGAGGAGGGACGGCAAGGTGCTCCGCAGGCGGACAGCGTGGAGACCGACGACGGCCTGAACCTGCCGGAACAGATGAACGGGCGCGAGGCCGAAGTTCTTCGGCTGGTCGCGCACGGGATGTCCAACAAGGAGATCGGAGACCGGCTCGGCCTGACCGAAGGGTCGGTCAAGTGGTACCTCCAGCAGATATTCCTGAAACTCGATGTCCGCCGCCGCGCCATGGCGGTCGCCAAGGCCAAGAAGTTCGGGTTGATATGAGGGCCTATTCCTCGCCGGCTTCCCTTCTGGACAGCGGCCAGAAGGCGAAGCCGTCGCCCAGCGCGACGAAGAGAGGGAAAGTCACAGACAGCATGGCGGTGGCGATCCACAGGTCCAGGTCGTAGCCGGGAGCACCCGCCGCCATGGGGCCGACGAGGAACAGCGCCGCGATTCGGTAGAGCGCGTACATCGCGGGCGCCAGAACCACCACGACGGCAAGAAGGATCAGCCCTTTCAACGGCTGCCTCACCGCCTGGAACGGCGCGGTCTGCATCATCACCAACATGATGAATTCGCCGAACAGGGCGGAAACGGGTACCCGGACCATGTAGTCCACGACGTCCATCTTCAGAAGGCCGACAAACAGGCCCCATATCCCTGAGGTGACGGTCAGAACCAGAACCGCCGAAGCCAGGCCGAACAGCGGCTGCCGCCCCAGCGCCGGAACGGCCGCAGCCAGGGTGGCTGTGGGCCAGAAATCCAGCATCACGAACCACATGACGACCGATACCGTGGTCACGGTGAACGCCAGGATGGGCCAGGCCGATACCGCTCCCTTGGGGTCGAGGGCATCCGTATAGAAGGGGGCTCCCTTCATGGCGGCGAAATCGAAGCCGTAATGGAACAGCACCCAGGCCACCAGATAGGACAGCACGAAAACGCCACCACCGATCACGGCGGGATGGCTGCCGGCGGCGGTCATGGGCCAGCACTGGAAGAGCGCGACGATCCAGAAGCAGGTGCAGACGGAGACGATAGTGTACATGATGGAGAACGGAAGCGGCGGAGTCTGTCCGCCCCCCACCAGAGTCAGGATGAAGGGCGTCATGACGGCCGCCGCCAATACCATCAGGCCGAGGATCGCCGCGCCCCTGGCGGGTTGGCCGAGACCGGAGAGGAACGCCGGATAGCGGCTTTGCCAGACCAGACCGATGACGATCTGCGCCGGAATAGCGCTCATGATGATTTCGGCGACCCAGCTTCCCAACGCGGGCGGCGCGAAACTTTGGCAGATGAACAACGCCAGGACGATGGCGGCGGCCGCCATGGTCATTCCAAGCAACGGCTGTTTCATGATTTCCCCTCCCTAGTTTCGATTCATCTGGCCGATGGCCGTCGGCCGAACAGGCTCACCAGTTCATCCACCGCCACGCGGGCGAATTCCGGGGTATAGAGGTGGAGGTCCACCTCCTTGAGAGCTGTCTTGTCGCTAAGCTTGGCCCGGAGCCGCTCCACGAACGTCCCGTCGGCCTCGGGGTCGTGGAGCGGGCGCCCCTCCTTGTCCAGGGACGACCATCCCTTGGTGGGAATCAGGAAGGTAAAGGGGCCTTTCGACTGGTTCAGGCGTTCGGCGATGACGTCCGCCGCCTGGATCAGTTCCTCGGCGGTGGTTCGGACCTGGACACGCAACGAGTCCTGTACATAGTGGGCACGTCCCTTAGTGGCCTCCAGCTTGTCCGTCCGTCCGCCATAGCTGAGAAGATCGAGGCCGCAGGGCGCCAGGACAGCGGGAATCCCCGCCCGCACGGCGGCCATCAGCCGATCCGGTCCCGCGTCGCGGTTGCCCTGGAACAGGTTTTCGGTGACCCCCCCGGTACAAAGATCCAGTACGCCATGGAACATGCCGTCCCGGATCATCTCCTCCATGGCCTTGTCGCCCTTGCCCTGGGCATGGCAGACGACGGGAGTGAAGCCGGCCTCCTCCAGCATGCCAAGCGCCGACTGCGCAGCCATCTCGGCAAACCCGAAGGACGAGACGGCCACCACGGGACGGCCGGGCTCGAAGCGGGGCGGCTCGTTCAGCTCGACCATGCCGCAGATGGCGCCGACCGCGTTGGTAATCTGCACCTTGAGGAGAGGGTTCATCTTGACGATGTCCAGCACCGTATTGTGCATGGTGATGTCGCGGGTGCCGACACATTGATCGATATAGCGTGGGTGAGATGCCATGGGTGACGCCATCATCTTGGGAAAGCCGAAGGGCAAGCGTCGCATCACGCCCGTCGAAACGATGGTCGAGGTCGCGCCTCCGATACCGATAATTCCGTGAATTCGCCCCTGCCCGATCAGGTCGTCGACAATGGCGGACGCCCCTTTGATCTGGTTCTGGGTCGCGGCCTCCCGATCGGTGCGGTAATATTCCCGCACGGCCTGGATCGGAAGGCCGCCCCTGGCCGCGACCTCCTCGCAGGTGACGTCGCCGGGAACCGGCGGCGGTTCCTCCATGCTGAAATCCACCAGGATCGGAGTGTGGCCGCGCGACCGGATCAGGTCGCGGACGAACACAATGTCTTCGCCCCGGGTGTCCAGGTTGCAGATGATGGCGATGCCTTTGGTCATGGTTCCTGTCCTATGATGGCGTGGCGGGCGGTGCACCGCGCAGGTGCAGCTTGAAACCCGGTTTGTCGACGACGATGTCCGAAAGGTCGGAGCGCTTTCCGATCCCTTTCAAAAGATGAACGAGCGGCCTGATTTCGGGGTTGTAGCCTTGCGGCCCGCCTCGGCGCATTGCATCTACCAGATCGGCCGGCATGGTGGCGCGCAGCAGGAACTCCTCGTCCGAGATGTTGGGGGCGAACTTCTTGCGGAGTTCGGAGACGGGGCGCGGCGGCGGCTCGTCGGCCAGTTCCCGGGCTCTGGGCCTGCTCAGGATGCTATCCTCGAGGTTCGGGTCGATGGGGGTGGTGGGCCGCCCGAAGCGGCCCAGGACGTAGCGGATTACCTCGTCGGGAACGGTGGCATAGCGTTCGTGCGAAATGACGTTGTAGAGCGCCTGCGCACAGACCATCTGCGGAAAGGGCGTGACCATGATGGGATAGCCCAGTTCACCCCGTACCCGGTCGATCTCGTCGATGACCTCGTCGTAGCGGTGTTCCAGCTTCAGTTCCGCCAGTTGCCGCTTCATGGTGGTGATCATGCCGCCCGGCACCTGGTGGCGCAGGAAGGCCGCGTCGTATTCCTGGGGCTTGCCGGCGGGCAGCCCCTCGGCCCTGGCCAGAGCGTCGAAATATTCGACTATCCGGGCCAAAGCCCGGTCGTCGATGTCGACCGTATGACCGACTTCGCGAAGGTTGGCGGCGATGCGTTCCGCCGAGGGCTGGCCCGTCCCATTCGACAGGGGGCCCGCCGCCACCTGAACCGCGTCCACGCCGCAGTCGGCGGCGGCCAGATAGCTGAGTGGCGCCAGGCCGATGGTGCAGTGTGAGTGCAATTCCAGGGGTTTGTTGCCGATGCGGGCTCGGATGGCGGGTATTAGGGTTCTGGCGCGTTCCGGCGTCAGCAAACCCGACGGGTCCTTGACGTAGATGCGGTCCACATCCGCCGACTTGGCCAGTTCGGCGGCGGCGTTGGCGTAGAAGATATCGTCATGGATGGCGCTGATCGTATAGGTCAGCGCCGGGATGATCTCGGTCCCACCCGCCTTGCGGATCAGATAAGCCGATTCCAGCATGGCCCTGGTATCCACCAGCGGATCGCTGATGGCGAAGCGGGTTATGCCGTTTTCCACCATGCGCTTGTACACCAGAAGCATGAACTCGTCGGAGGCCACCTCCCACGAGATGAAACGCATGCCGGTGCCGAGAAACTGCAAGTGGGTATCCGGCATCGCCTTCTTCATCAGGCGGATGCGCTCCCACGGGTCTTCCTGAAAGTTGCGCACGGCAACGCCCATATGCGTGCTGGAGAGGAAGTCGATGGCGTGGAAGCCGACCCGCTCCATCACCGGGGCGATTTGCAGGAACTGGCAGGTGCGAAGGCCGGTGGCGCCCCACAGGCTCTGGTTGCCGTCGCGAACGGACGTATCGACAAGATTGATCTTGGCCATGATCGGCTCCGGTTACCGCTGGGTCAGCGTTGCTGCATGAAGCGCGGGAAGAACGCGGTATCCACGCCACCCGCCTTAAATTCCACGTCGGCCATCAACGCCTTGTGCATGGCGGTATTGATGGTCAGACCGTCGATCCGGCAGACGTCGAGCGCCTGGGCCATCCGTTCGACCGCCTGGGTCCGGTCGGGGGCGTGGACGATCAGCTTGGCTACCATGGAATCGTAGAAGGGAGGCACGCTGGCTCCCGCCTCCATGTGGCTGTCGACCCGGATGCCGTCGCCGGCGGGGAACAGGACCCTGGCGGCGGTACCGGGAGACGGTCGGAAATCCTGATCCCAATCCTCGGCGTTGATGCGGCACTCGATGGAATGGCCGGTGAACGTCACATCCTCCTGGCGCAGCCCAAGCGGGCGGCCTTCGGCCACGGCGATCTGCTCGGCCACCAGGTCGAGGCCGGTGATCGCCTCGGTCACCGGATGCTCGACCTGGATGCGGGCGTTCATCTCCAGGAAGAAGAATTCGTCCGTTCTGCAGTCCACCAGGAACTCGATAGTACCAAGTCCCCGGTAGCGCATGTGACGTCCGAAATTCACGGCGGCGGCGTGCATGGCCGAGCGCAGTTCGGCCGACAGGCCGGGGGCGGGCGCCTCCTCCACCAGCTTCTGGTACCGGCGCTGTACCGAGCAGTCACGGGTACCCAGATGGACGACGGTTTCCCCATCGCCCAGAATCTGGACCTCGACATGGCGACCCGATGCCACATAGCGTTCCAGATAGACGCGCGAATCCCCGAACGAGGCCGCCGCCTCGGCCACCGCCAGCTCGACGGTCTCGTGCAGTTTGGATGGATCGTGGACCTGCTTCATGCCGCGTCCGCCGCCGCCACCCACCGCCTTGACCAGGATCGGCCAGCCGATGGTCTCGGCCAGGACCGCAGGATCGGCCCCCATTTCGATGGAACCGCCCGGCACAACCGGCAACCCGGCCTCGACGGCATGGCCACGAGCCTTCAGCTTGTCGCCGATGCCGTCCAACTGGGCCTCGGTCGGGCCGATGAAGATCAAACCCGCCTCGCGGCAACGGATAGCCAGTTGGGCGTTCTCGGACAGGAAGCCATAGCCCGGATGGATGGCGTCGGCCTTGCCCTCCAGCGCGGCCAGGATGATGGCGTCGATGCTGAGATAGCTCTCGGCGGGCCGCGCCGGACCGATGCGGACGACGGCACCGGCCATGCGCGCCGCCAGCGATCCCAGGTCCGCGTCGGAGGCCGCCAGAACGGTCTCGATTCCCAGCCGCTTGCAGGTCCGGATGATGCGGACGGCGATCTCGCCCCGGTTGGCGATCAGAATGCGCCGAATGTTCATGCCGGCTCCTTTTTCACGACCATCAGGACGCGCTGCGCTTCGACCAGTTCACCGTTCTGGGCGTGAATCTCCACGACCGTTCCGCTGGTCTGGGCCAGAACCGGATTCATCAGCTTCATGGTCTCGATGATGCCGACGACAGTATCCGGGGTGACGGTGCTTCCTTCCTCGACGAACGGCGGGGCTCCGGGCTTGGCGGCTCGGTAGAACGTCCCGATGAGGGGAGGACGAATTGCCGCCAGGCCCGGGGCAAGGGCGGCTTGAGGCGAGGGAGAAGCCGCTCCCGCCCCGGGCGGGGCAGCGGGAAGAGAGGCGTTCCCGCTGCCCAGGTTCAGCAAATTGGCGGCGCCAAGAGTGGTGGTTTCCTGGCTCCAGATGCCCGATGCCCCTCCGGCCCGCCGGAGCGCCAGTTTGAAGGACTTGGTTTCCAGGTGCAGTTCGTCGTGGAACGATCCCTCCAGCAAGCGAAGGATTTCCTGTACGTCGTCGTTGGAAAGGCTCATGGACTACCCCGCTTTTGGCTTATTTCTTCCCGTGAAAGGTGACGGCCTGGGCCACCAACGCATCGGCGAATTCAGGGTCGTTGATATGGTGGGGAAGCTCGATCACCTCACCCCTGGCGGGCATGACCGCCTTGAGATAATCGGCGAAGACCGGCGGCAGGGACGGATCGTGAAGATGCCCCTCGGCACTGTCGTGGGAGGAGAAGCCCAGCAACGGTACAAAAAAGGTTACCGGCCCGTTGGCGTTCTTGATGAGGTCGGCCATGTGCTCGGCCACATGACGCAGCTCCTCGGCCTCGGAGCGTACGGCGGTCAGTGCCGCGTTGTGGATGTGGTACCGTTTGCCGGGAAAGCGGGCTTCGGCATCGGCGATGGGACCGGCCACCAGGAAGTCGATGTTGCCAGGGGCGAAGATGGTGGGAACGCCCTTTTCCAGGGCGGACTTGCAGCGGTCGGGGCCGGCACTGCACAGGCCGCCATGCAGGAAATCGTTGATCTCGACCAGCGACATGTCGACAACCACCGAGACGTCACGATCACGCACAATGTCGTCCAGTGCCGCCCCGCCGGTTCCGAGCGTGTGGAAGATGACGACCTCGAACCCCTTGTCTTCCAGCGACTTGCGCACCCGAACGGCGCATTTGTCCGAGGTTCCCAGGGTGGAGACGGCAACCAGCGGCTTGCCGGTGGCTTCCTGGGGAGAATAGGCGCGGGCCATCCCGACCAGTGCCGCCGCACCGTTGGCGAAGACGCTGCGAGTGATGGAATTCAGCCCCGAAATGTCGGCCACCGAGTTCACCATCACGACGTCCTTGAAACCGACGAAGGGACGGGTGAACCCCGACGCCATGGTGGAGATCATCACCTTGGGCAACCCGAAGGGAAAGCTGCGCATGACGGCGGTTCCCAGGGTCGTGCCCATGGAGCCGCCGACCGCGATGATTCCCGACAACCCCTCGCGGGCATGCAGTTCCTGCGCGCATTTGATGGCGCCATCGATCATGATCGCCTGACACTTGCCCTCGTGGTTGAGGGCCCGGATGTCCGGCATGGTCTTGCCCACCGCCGCAGCGATCTGGTCCGGGCCGACGGCAACATCCCCGCCCATGGTCTGGCGGATGCTGGGGTCCATGAGGAAGACCGCGGCCCCATGACTTTCCAGGTTGCTCCGGATGAACTGAACCTCGGCCGATTTGGTATCCTGGGTACCGATCAGCAGAACCTTGGGCGCGCTTTTCATGACAGTCCCCCCCAACTCCGTTATGGGTCTGATGGCCGCAAACCGGCCGTTGAGGGAAGTTTCGGCCTCCGGTTGGCGAGGGTCACCTATCCAACGATAGTTGGAAATAAATGCCGAATGTTTCTCAAAAAAGGAAACGGCGCGAGACAATTTCCACTGCCTCGC
>Ga0265320_10000524_pt1 | contig 29735 bp, 34 predicted proteins | sample 4827metaG_FD_202087 | JGI IMG/M metagenome (GOLD analysis project Ga0265320, IMG submission 202087) | Rhizosphere microbial communities from Carex aquatilis grown in University of Washington, Seatle, WA, United States - 4-8-27 metaG | ecosystem: Host-associated > Plants > Roots > Rhizosphere >... | reverse complement strand
CCCCCACCTGCGGATCGACGGTTCGGACGAGCTCGTAACCCACCTCGAGCGACATCAGATCGAGCGGGAGGGCAGCATCGATGTCCTCGCCGGGACCCGGCTTCATCGGTTCGGCCGCGACGGGCGCCTCGGCGACCTTCTCGACGGGCTTCGTGCGCACCGAGTACGCCAGAAGGCCCGCGATCGTGAGGAACGGCAATGCAGGAAGACCCGGCAAGAGCGCGAGCAGTGTCATGACGCCGGCAGTGGCAGCGACGGCGCGCCGACTTCCGAAGATTTGCCGGCGGAGGGCGCGGCCGAGTTGTTCGCCGGTGGCCGACCGCGTCACGACGACGCCGGCGGCGGTCGACACCAAAAGCGCGGGGATCTGCGAGACCAGCGCATCACCGACCGAAAGGATCGAGAACGTCTCGGCCGCGTCGCTCAGGCTCATCCCGGACGCGATGCCGAGCAAAAGGCCGCCGAGTAGATTGATGCCGGTGATGAGCAAGCTCGCGATCGCGTCGCCTTTCACGAACTTGCTCGCGCCGTCCATCGCGCCGAAAAAGTCGGCTTCGCGCTCCAGATTGCGCCGGCGGTCGCGCGCCATTTCGCCGGTGATCGCGCCGGCGTTCAGATCGGCGTCGATCGCCATCTGCTTGCCGGGCATTCCGTCGAGGGCGAATCGCGCCGCGACTTCCGCGACGCGGCCGGCGCCCTTCGTGATGACCACGAAGTTGATGACGACGAGGATCAGGAACACGACGAGGCCGACGACGACGTTGCCGCCGACGACGAAATTGCCGAACGCTTCGACCACCTCGCCGGCCGCGCCGTGGCCTTCGTGGCCCTTCAGCAAGATGAGCCGCGTCGTGGCCACGTTCAGGCTCAACCGGAGCAAGGTGGCGACGAGAATGACCGCAGGAAACACGCTGAATTCGAGCGCGTGCTCCATGAACAAGCCGATGAGAAACACCCCGACGGACGTCGCGATGCTGAACGCGAGCAAGAGGTCGACGAGCAGCCGCGGGAGCGGCAACACCATCATCAGCACGATGCCGATGATGCCGAGTGGTATGGCGAACTCCGACAACGGAGCCTTTGGCGTTTCAGCCGTTGCGGGGGTCGCCACGCTTCGCGTTTTGCGAGAACCGTGCCCGACAGTCTGGCGATTTTTTTGGGGTTGATTCTCCTGCGCGTCCCGGCAGGGCCTTTGGAATCGCGCGGTCTATCCGTGATCGAACGTCGTTCTCGCGACGGTGATCTCCAACCGGTCCGTCAACGGCGGCCGACCGAGCGTCGCCCTTGTCGGTCCGATGTCAACCGATTGACGTGGTTTTGTTTTTTCGATTTTCCACCAGGGGGGGATGGCGGCCCTTCCGCTTCGGTAGCGACCCCCCGCCGGGCTCGCCGGTAGTCTCACTCGCGCATCATTCGCGGATCGTGATCTGGTCTATCAAGACTGCAGGTTCATGGCAGCAAACGGGGCGGTGCCCCGTTTGCGGGTGCTTCGCGGTCCGGGACATGGACCTTGCCGTCCGGGACACGGACCTCGTCGTCCGGGACACGAACCTCGCCGTCCGGGACACGAACCTCGCCGTCCGGGACACGAACCTCGCCGTCCGGGACACGAACCTCGCCGTCCGGGACACGAACCTCGCCGTCCGGGACACGCCGGCCACGCCGTTTGGCGTGCGAGTGGAATCGGTCACAGTCCGGACGGAAGCGTCGATCAGGCGCGGCGACCGCGGTTCTTCATGCGATAGACGAACGCGAGCACTTCGGCGACCGCGACGTAAAGATCCGCGGGGATGACGCGACCGACGCGGACTCGATCGGCGAGGGCGCGGGCGAGGGGTTTGTTTTCGACGATCGGGACGCCGTTTTCCGTCGCGAGCTTCTTGATGTATTGCGCGACTTCGTCGAAGCCCTTCGCGACGACCATCGGCGCGCCTTCCCCTGGTCGATAACGAAGCGCGACCGAGACGTGCGTGGGGTTCGCGAGCACGACGTCCGCGGTCTTGATGGCTTTCGCGAGACCGCGTCGTAAGAGCTCGCGCGCTTTTTGGCGCTGGCGCATACGAACGCGCGGGTCGCCTTCCTGCGCGTGGTGCTCTTCCTTGATTTCCTGGCGCGACATCCGGATGCGTCGCTCGTGTTGGATGTAGCTCTGGAAGTAGTCGGCGGCGGCCAGCACGGCGAGCGCGAGCGTGGCGGAAAGCGCGAGATGCAGCACGGCGTCGCCGAGCTCGGCGATGGCGCTCGGGAGGCGGACGTTGGACAGTCGAACGAGCGCGTTGAAGTGCTCTTTCGTGAAGTGCCACGTCACGACGCCCACGACGCCGACGCGCAAGAGCGACATCACCGTGCTGATGCCGGCGGTGGTCGGCGAGAAGAGTTGCCCGAGCTTCGAGAACGGGTCGATGCGCTCCCACTTCAGGGCGACGAGATCGAGGTTCGGCGAGAAGCCCGCTTCCGCGAACCCGAACGCCATTCCGACGACGGCGGCGATGCCGGCGATGGGCAACGTCAAGATGACGAGCGTGTGGAGCGCTTCCTGCGCGAGGGAGAGGAGCCCTGCGCCGCGCAGCGCGGACGTATCGCGCAAACACCGTTCCGTGAAGTTTCTGGCGGTCCCGATGAACGCGTCGCCGAACCCGAAGAGCGCGACGAGAATTGCGCCGGTTGCCGCGACGGGCCCGGTATCCTTCGCTTTCGGGAATTGTCCGTCTTCGCGCGCCTTGCGCCGGCGTTCTGGGGTCGCTTCCTCTGTCCGATCGTCGGAGTCTTCACTCATGGCGGGGTGGCTCCTAGAGAGAGCAGCACCGTTTCCATGCGCGACTCGGTGTAGGACGCCTCGACCTGGACGCTGCGCGCGAAATCAGGCGCGATCAGCACGAGCACCGCCGCGCCGACCGACAGCGTGACTGCGAACCCGACGGAAAAGATCTGCATCGTGGGCGCCGCACGCGACACGAACGCGAGCGCCGTGTGCGTCAGAAGCAGCACCGCGACGATCGGCAGCGCGATCCGGATCCCAGCGGTCATGCTTTCCGCGGCGGCATAGAGCAGCGCCGGCGTGGCGCGCGATGGATCCACGACGCTCCCCGGCGGCAGCAGTCGAAAGCTTGCCAAGACGCCGCCCACCAGCACGCGATGCAACCCCGCGAGGAGTGCGAGCAGGATACCGAAATTCCGTAGCAGCGCGGCGAGCGCCGTTTCCGACACGTGCGTCTGCGGATCGAAGATGTGCGCCACCCCGAGCCCCATCTGCGGCGCGATGATGTCCCCCACGATCTCCGCCGTCGCCACCACCAGCCGCACCACGAACCCCAGCGCCGCCCCCACGAGAAACTCCGTCGGAACCGCCAGCGCCACCAACCCGAACGACGTCCCCAGCGCATGCGGCGCGAGCGTCTGCCCATGACAACACAGCGTCAGCAGCACCACGAACGACGCCCGCGCCCGCACCGGCGCATTCGCCCAAGAAAGCGGCGCCACGACGATAGCGCCGGCGATGCGCGTCGCCTCGAGAATGATCGTGACGACTTCGAGGCTCAGGAAGGTGTTGAGGGGGCTGGGCATTTAGTGTGCGACCTGATAGGTCGCTGCGACTCGTGCGTCTTGGCGGGACCCGGGTTGTGTTGGCTGAGAACCCGTTGCGACTCGTGCGACCTGCGAGCGGCGCCCTCCGGGTTCGCCGGTAGTCTCACATTCCTCTCCCTGGCTGATCGTGATCTGGCCTGCCAAGATTGAAGAACACCTGCCAGCGAACGGGGCCGCAGCCCCGTTCGCGATTCCGTCGCGAGGCGTGGGCCGTGAACTGGAAGGCTCGCGCTCTGTCAGGTTGAACGATCCAGAGCGCAGAGAGTAGATTCGGCGCTGTTCGGTCTCAACCTCGTTCGCGATTCCGTCGCGAGGCGTGGGGCGTGAGCTGGAAGGGTCGCGTGCTGTCAGGTTGATCGAACCAGAATGCAGTAAGCGGACTCGGCGTTCGGCCTGCCTCTGATTCTCGATCTGCGTCTGATCGAACCCCGACGAAGCACCTGCAAACGGGGCAGGGGCCCCGTTTGCTGCCAGGTGGTGATGGTCTTGGAAGACCAGATCACGATCTGCCAATGAGAGGCGAGTGGGACTACCGGCGGACCGGGCGGGCGTCGCTCGCAGCGCAGCGCGAGTCGCGGGACGCATCGGAGTGGATCTGAAAAAACAAAACCCGGCCCCGTTTGCTGCCAGGACCTTGCGGTCTTGGAAGGCCAGATCACGATCTGCGAATGAGAGGCGGGTGAGACCACCGGCGGACCCGGCGGGGGTCGCTCGCAGCGCAGCGCGAGTCGCGAGACCTTTCAAAGTGGATCTCCAGAAACCAAAACCCCAAGCGGAAGCGAGGCCTATGCGCTCTGCAAGCGTCATCGCGTGACTTCGGAAATACTACTCAGCATGCGAGCCGTGTAATCCACTAGCTGATGCAGCGTCCATGAACCCAAGACCACGCAGGTGACGCCTACGGCGATCAACTTCGTGACGAAGCTCACGCTCGATTCGTTCACCTGGGTCGCGGCTTGTAGAATGCCGACGACGAGGCCGACGAGGAGGGCGACGAGGAGCATGGGGCCGGCGACTTTGGCGGCCACCAGGATGGCGTTGCGCATGAGCTCGACGGCGCCGTCGGTGGTCATGTGTAGCTCCTGAGGAGGGAACCGGCGACGAGGTTCCAGCCGTCGACGAGGACGAACAAGAGGAGCTTGATGGGCAGACTCAAGGTCGAGGGGGGCACCATCATCATGCCCATGCTCATGAGCAAAGAAGCCACCGCGAGATCGACCACGAGGAAGGGGAGAAGGACGATGACTCCCATCTGAAACGAGGTGCTGAGCTCGGAGATGACGAACGCCGGTGCGGCGAGGCGCATCGGAACGTCGTCGGGGGTGGCGGGGAGCGGCGTGTTGGTCGCGGAGTAGAAGAGGCGGAGATCGGTCTCACGGGTCTGCCGAAGCATGAACTTTTTGAGCGGTCCGGAACCGGCGTCGAGGGCCTCGATCTCGGTCATCTTGCCTGCGGAGTAGGGCTCGTAGGCGACGCTCTTCATCTGATCGACGACGGGCGACATCGTGAAGAAGCTGAGGAACATGGCGAGACCGACGATCACTTGCGTCGGCGGCGTCTGGGGCGAGCCGAGGCCTTGCCTCACGAACGAGAGGACGACGACCATGCGCACGAACGACGTCGTGGTGAGGACGATCGCCGGCAAGAGCGAGAACGCGGTCAGGATGAGGAGGATCTTGAGCGGCGCAGCGAGCTGCTGGCCTTCGAGGAGGCCGGATACGGCGTTCACGCGCCCCGTCCCTGCAGGCGGGCTGCCAATCCCTTTGCCTGTCCTTCGATGGAGCGCGTTCCGGCGCCGTTCGAGTGAGACACGAACACGTCGCGCGTGGTCTCGGCGATGAGCGACGCCGCGGAGTCGAGCTCCTCGGGCGAGCGCTTGGTCGGCATTTTTTGCTGCGACCAGCGACTGAGGAGCTCGCGAAACGGCGCGGTGTTCGGAATCGTGACCTGCGCGGCGACCGCGGCTGCCGCGGCGCGGGGCGCGGGTTCGTCGGACTCGGTGCCTTGTGGCACACCGTAGTCGAAGGGCTCTTCGTAGCGCGTCCTCGGCGCTCGCTCGCTCGCGAGGGCTTCGGCGGAGAGCGGGTCGTCGAGCAACGCGAGCTGCGCGACGGAGCTGTCGGTCACGCCGAGGAGAAGCCGCTGACCGGCGACCGAAACGACGACCGCGTACGCCTTGGGGCCGATCTTGGTGGTGCCGAGCACGTTGACGGAGACGCTCGCGCCGCGCATCGGGTGCGCGACACGCCGCTTGTGAAGGACGAGCGCCGCGGCGCCGAGCCCGGCGAGAAGCGCCGTTGCGGCGAACGAGCGAACGAGCGTGCCGCGCATCGACTCGGGCTTGGCGACCGGAGGAGGTGCCGGAGTGTGTGCGAGCCACGCCTTCTGCGTCGGCTGCGGAACGTCGGCGTGGGCGCTGGGTGCCAGCCCGCCGACGACGAGCGCCAGAATTCCGGCGGATAGCAGCTTCATGGGTTGCCCCCGCGGCTGCGTCCGTCTTCCACGACGAGGACCTCCGTGAGGCGGATCCCGTAGTGTTCGCCGACCACGACGGCTTCACCGCGCGCGATGAGGCGGTTGTTCACGTAGATGTCGAGCGGTTCGCCGTTCGCCTTGGAAAGCTCCAGGATCGAACCCGGTCCGAGCCGCAAAATGTCGCCGATTCGCGCGTGTTTTCTGCCGAGCTCGACCGTCAGCTCGACCGGGACGTCCATGACGAACCCGAGGCTGTCGATGTTGCGGAGCGCAGGCGGCGGCGGGGGTTCCGCGGCGGGAGCGGGCATCGGTGCAACGGCGCCGTGCTCACCGGCAGTGCCGGGCGGAGTCGAAGGGCGAAGGCTTGAATCGTTCATCGAAGCCTTCCCTATTCACTCTCCGTGCCGACCGCGAATCTCTACGGAAAGCTGCCCTCGCGACACGACGGGCACGCCGGTGAACTTGCGGATGCCGGCGATGCGGAGGACGACGGGGTCGTCGACCGCGGTGGGCAAGCGAACGACTTGTCCGACACGAAGCGAGAGCACGCGACGGAGACCGAGCGTGACGCTGCCGAGCTCGGCGACGACCTCGACGGGAACGTCGCGTACGGCTTCCCCCATGCGAGGGTCGCCGCTCGAGGGCTCGTGTTCTTCTTGTTCGCGCACCGCGGACTCGAGCGCCGTGGCGCCGATGCTGATCGTGACGGCGGGGCTGCCGGGAACCGGTTCGATCCGGCATTCGACGCGGAGCCCGTCGGCTCCCGGCGCATCTCGCCGGTCGCCCTGCGCGATGCTCTTTTGCACCGTGATCGCGAAGTCGATGCCGCACTCGTCGCGGACCGCCGCAGCGAAATCCTCGGCCAAAGACCGCGCGATTCGGCCGACGAGAGCACGCTCGGCGAGCGTGAGCTCTCCGGAAGGCGTGGACGCCGTTTCTTCTTTGCCGCCGAGAGCGCTGTCGAGCACGAGCCCGATCGCGCCCGAATCGAGGAGCAGGTTCGCCCAGCCACCGTTGCCGGCGACCTCGAGCGCAACCTCGAACAATGGACCATCCGTGGCTTCCATGCCGACGGCGTCGGCGACGGCCACGGGTTGCGGTTCGAGCTTGGCTCGTCGCCGCACTAAAAAGGGGAGCGTTCGGCGGGCCGATCGCGCAAACCGAGTCGCGACGCGACCCATCGTTTGCATGGCCGCGCGCAGGTGCCGCTCACGGCCGGTGAGATCGAGGGGCCGTGTTCCAGGAGCGATGCGGGGCGACAAACTTTTCAACTTCGGCGAGAGGCTGTCCGGCGACATGGGGGCTCCGGAGCGCCTCGGGTTACTGACCTACGAAGTCGGTGATGACGACGCGCTTGACTCGCTCTTTGCCGAGCGCTTCCTTCAGCTTTTCCCCGAGTTCCTTTCGAATCTTCTCGAAAGACTTGGGATCGGTCGCGGTGTCGAAGTCGAGGCCGCGCAGGTATTCGACCGCCGCTTCACGGCCGCGCGGGAGAAGCTTCGCAAACTCCTCTTCGGAGACCGTGCCGGTTTCGATCGAGATACCGACCTTCAGGTGATGAACGTCGCCCGTTTTGTCGCGGACGTCGACGATCACCTGGGGGAGCGCGACGCTGGCAGCCGGAGGAGCGTCGTTGGCCTCTGCAGTCGGCTCGGCGGCTTTCGCCTGAGGTTCCCCGCCGTGCATGAGCCTTCCTCCGAAGGTTCCCGCAGCCGCCGCGGCACTCCCGACGAGTGCCACGGCGACGAGGTTTCCGATTTTGCTGCTCTTCCGAGGCTCTTGTTTTTCTCGTGGTGCGTCTTCCGAGGACTCGATCTCGCTCATCTTACGACTCCATCACGAGGTAGGTCACTTCCAGACTACTGCTTGATCTGGAGGAGCTCTTGCAGCATCTGATCGGCGGTGGTGATCGTCTTCGAGTCGGCCGAATACGACCGCTGATCCTGGATGAGGTTCACGAACTCGGTCGCGAGATCGACGTTCGAACCTTCGAGCGATCCGGCCGAGATGGCGCCGCGACCGCCGCTGCCCGCCGTGCCGAGCGCCGGGGGGCCGCTGTCACGGGTGTCGATCCACATGTTGGAACCGGTGCGGCCCAGTCCCTCGTTGTTCTGGAACTTCGCGATCGTGAGCTGGCCGATCGCGAGCTTCTGGCCGTTCGTGTAGAGACCTTCGACGGTTCCCGACGAGTCGACCGAGACGCCCGAGAAGTCGCCCGAGGCGTAGCCGTCTTGCGACTGGCTCGACACGTTCGACGGGGACGAGAACTGAGTGATGCCGTCGAGCCCGGTGCCGCCAGCGCCGGTGATCGGCGTGCCGACGTTCAGGCTGATGGCCTGGTTCGCCGTGGCGCCCGCGAAGCTCACGCTGATCGGCGTGGTCGTGGTCACGGAGTCGAGCGCGCCGTTCGAGGTGAACGTGAACGAGCCCGTTCCGACCTCGACGTTGCCCGTCGTCGCGGGGGTCATTTCCGCGCCGTTGGCGAGCACGTGGTAGTCCCACTGGTTGGCGCCGGTCTTGGTCATGTAGACGTTGAGCGTGTGCGCCGTGCCGAGCGAGTCGAACACCGTCATCGACGTCGAGGTGTTCGAGGTCTGGCCGGGGTTCGTGGGATCGAACACCGCGGTCGGGGCGACGCTGCTCGAGTCGAGGTTCGCAGTGATGGTCATGCTCGTCGACGCGTGCGGCTGGAGCGCCGTGGTCGGAACTTGCAGGGACGACACGTTCGTCGAGAACGTACCGTCGGCGTTCGCCATGTAGCCCTGGAGTTGAAGTCCGTCGGCGTTGACGATGCTGCCCTGGGCGTTGATGTTGAAGGCACCGTCGCGTGAGTAGAAGTTGCCGCTCACGCCATCGATGGCGCCTTTGACGACGAAGAAGCCGTCGCCGTTCAACGCGAGGTCCGTCGAGACACCCGTGTTGGTCACGGTGCCTTGAGTGAACATCTGTTGAACCGCGCCGACCCTGACGCCCGAGCCCGGCATGGCGGTTTGGCTGCCAGCCATGATCGAGTGTCCGAGAACGTCTTCGAAGACGTCGCGTTGGCTCTTGAAGCCGTTGGTGTTTACGTTGGCGATATTGTCGCCGACCGTACTAAGGGCCTCAGTTTCGGCCTGAAGTCCGGAGACGCCTGAATACATTGCTTGCAGTGACATGAAAGCCTCCTTCGGAGAGCCCTTTTCTATTGTTGGGTTGTTGCGGGACTATCGACCTCGAGCAGGTCGGAAAGCGGTACGGAAACGCCGTTGTTCAAGTCGAGCACGGGCGATCCGGTAGAGAACGACACGGCTTGAACGACGCCGGTCGTGTTCTGGTCGACGGCGACGGGGCCGCCGGCGGCATTCGTCGCGGAGACGGCCACCGTGTACGTGCCTGCGGGCTGCAGGTTGCCCGTGTCGTTCTTGCCGTCCCATTGCACCTGGGTCAGCCCGGCGCGTTGTGGACCCGCGTCCATGGTGCGGATCGCGGTTCCCGTCGAATCGAGAATTTGAATCTTGGTGTCGGCGGACGCGCCGCCGAGTGTGTAGTCGATTGCCGCACCGGCGCCGCTGCCGTCGAGGGTCGCGGTCGAGCCGTTGGCGGTCGCGATCTGTCCGACGAGGCCGACGGCGTTCGTGCTCGCGAGGCCTTTGCTCTGCGCCGTCAAGGTGTCGAGCCGGCTGTTGATGCCCATCTCTTGTTCGAGCGACGAGAACTGGGCGAGCTGCGCGACGAACTGCGTGTTGTCCTGCGGCGCGAGCGGGTCCTGGTTTTTGAGCTGCGCGACGAGGAGCTTCAAGAAGTCCGCTTCACCGAGGTTCGCGCTCGCACCGAGCGAGCTCTGAAGGCCTCCCGCTGCCGACGACGCTGTCGAGGCCGCTGCGGCGTTGCTTTGGGTGCTGGTGAGGGAGGTGGTCATGCTTTACCCGATGAAGTGATTTTTTTTCTGGAGCCGTTTGCGGTCGGCTTTCGATGCGGTCCCGTCGGAGCCATCGGCTTCCGGCGTTGCAGAAGTCCCTATCGCAAGGGTCGTGCCGCTCGCCCCGGCGCGGACGATCGTCACCGAACCGACGTTCACGCCGCTGCTGGCGAGGGCGTTCAAGAGACGGAGTCGTTCCGGCTCGAGCGCGGCTGCGGCGCGCTCATTTCCCACGGAAATCTGCACGCGAACGCCGGCTCCGTCGCGATCGACTGCGATCGAGAGCTGCCCGAGATCCGCCGCATCGACGACGACCGCGATGCGCTCCGTGCCAGGAGCTTCCGAGCTTTCGTTCGCGGGGCCTGCGTCGGCGCCTTTCGCGGCGGGCGTCAGATTGCTGTCACCCCCACGCCAAGCTGCCGCCGTGGGCTCCGTTCCGAGGATGCGCGGGGCCGTCGGACGCACGAGAAGGCTCGCCGCGTACGCCGCGGCCCATTGCTCTGCCGTGCGCTGCTCGGACCTATCGGTGTACGAGGTAGGTTCGGCGGCGTCCATCGGCCCCGGAGCGGCGATCTTTCCGTCGCTCATCGGCTGCCCTGCTTCCCGCGTTCGAGCGTTTGCTCGAAGCGATGAGCGGCGATCTCGTCTTCGAGGCGCTGGGCGGCGCGTTCGACGACGCTCCGCTCTTGCACTTCCATGCGCTCCGAAAGGAGCTCGACGCGCTTCACGTTGACCTGCGCGACGCGAACGAAGCCGCGCGCGCGGTCGACGGCGACCGTCGCAGTTTCCGCGTGCTTGCGCGCTTTGTCGAGCAACGACGCGCGCGTGGCGAGCCACTCGTCGGCTTCCAGCCAGCTCTTCGCGTCGGCGCCGGTGGACTCGAGCTTCTGACGCTCGGCAGTCGCGTGGGAAAGCCGTTGTCGTTCGTTTTCGGCACGCTCGGTCGCTTCGGCGAGCGCACGTTGCTCTTGCCGCAGAGCCTTCACTTTGTCGTCGAGCTGCTTTTCGCGGATCGTGATGATGCGCTTGACCCGGGCCCGTCGAGGACTCACTTCTTAGCTCCTTTTTCCGAAGATCGAGCGAGCGCCTCCAAGCGGGTTTTGGTCTCCGCGAACGGGGTGCGCTCGCCGACGCTTTGTCGGAGAAAATTCTCGATGTGCGGCATCGCCGCACATGCGGCGTCGATCCGCGGATCGCTTCCCGCTGCGTAGGCACCGACCTGGATCAGGTCCTGCGCTTCGCGGTGCGTCGCGATGAGCTGGCGCACGGCCGACGCCGTCCGCATTTCGGCGTCGCTCGAGATCTCCGGCATCAATCGCGAGATGCTCGCCGAGACGTCGATGGCGGGAAAATGCCCGCGTTGAGCGATGTCGCGCGACAGGACGATGTGTCCGTCGAGGATCGAGCGTACCGAATCGGCGATCGGATCCGACAGATCGTCGCCCTCGACGAGGACGGTGTAGAGCGCGGTGATGACGCCCACGCCGCTTCCGGTGCCGGTCCGTTCGAGCAGTCGTGGCAGCGCCGCGAACACCGACGGCGGATAGCCTTTCGTCGCCGGGGGCTCGCCGGCTGCGAGCGCCGCTTCGCGGAGCGCCATCGCGTAGCGCGTGACCGAATCCATGACGAGCAGGACGTTTTTTCCCTGGTCGCGGAAATATTCGGCGATCGCCGTCGCCGATTCTGCGCCGCGCGCGCGCACGAGCGGCGGCTGATCGCTCGTCGCGGCGACCACGCAGGTGCGAGCGAGGCCTTCCTTGCCGAGCGAATTGCGGATGAACTCGTTCAGCTCGCGGCCTCGTTCACCAATGAGCCCGACGACGTTCACGTCGGCCTGCGAAGAACGGCAAATCATGCCGAGAAGGGTGCTTTTCCCCACACCCGCGCCGGCGAAGATGCCCATGCGCTGTCCCACGCCGAGCGTGAGCAGGCCGTCGATCGCGCGCACGCCCGTCGCGAGCGGGCGATCGATCGGGCGCTTGCCGAACGGAGGAGGAGGCGGCGCGTGAATCGGCACGACGCGGTCGGGGGACGGCTCCGGACCGCCGTCGAGCGCGCGCCCAAACGAATCCACGACGCGTCCGAGGAGCTCGGGGGATGCCACCATGGTGGCGCCGCGTTCCGTTCGTTCGACGCGCGCGCCCGGCCGGATTCCGACGAGCGGGCCGAGCGGCGTCGTGAGCAATCGTGCGGCGCGAAATCCGACGACCTCGACCTCGAGCTCGGTCGCTTCCCCGTGGCCTTCGCCGTGAACGGTGAGCGTATCGCCGACCGCGGCGCGCAGACCGCCGACCTCGACGATGAGCCCGACCACGTCGAGAACGACGCCGACCGGTGAATGCAGCGGTGCCTTGCGGCCTTTTTCGATGAGGCGTTCCAGCATGGTTTACGTACCCGGCGGACGAGAGTCGGATTCCAGCGCTTCGAGCAAGGTGGCGAGTCGGGTTTCGATGGATTCGTCGACCCGCCCGAGATTCGTCTCGACGATGCAGCCGTATTCCTCGAGCTCGGGATCGAGCACGAGATCGACCGTCGTTCCGTTCGTCTGAAGGCGTCGCGCGAGTGCTTCGCCCGCTTCCGCGAAGCGATTTCCGAGGCGCACGACGAGACGGTCGTGCTGCCCGAGCGCGTCGATGCCCTCGCGTACCAGGCCCTCGACGAGGCCCGGATCGATCGACAATTCGCGGCCGATCACCCGTCGGGCGATGACCGTCGCGAGCTCGACGATTTCCGTCGCCGTGGCGTCGAAGACTCGCTTTCGAGCGTCGCCGAGCGCAGCAAGCGCGTGGTCCAGCGCGTCGACCATGGCGCGATTCGCGCTCGCTGAGGGCGGCGGAGCGATCGTTGCGGTACGGGAGACCGATTCCGGGGGGATCGTCGGCAGACGCTCGGCGAGCCCCGTCCGATGCGCGAGAGGGTCCGGCGCGCCCTGCGTTTCGATGGGGTGATGCGCCGGAGTGGGCGCCGGAAACGCACTCAAGCGCGCCTCGACGGGGATGGGCGGGGGCTTCAGCGACGCTGATTCAGGGAGGTGCGTCCCGGGGCCGAGCTGCGACGCGACCCAGGACGGCGCCTGGAGCTTGCCTCGGGTGACGTTCTCGAAGCGCGCCGCCGGAGCGCGTTCGGACTTCGTCCGACTAAACGACGGCATTGGCCGATCCTTCGAGCGAGATGGTTCCCTCGGCGTCGAGGCGGAGCGCGATCTCCACGATCTCTTGCTGCGCGGCTTCGACGTCGGCCAGGCGCACGCCTCCCATCATCTCCATGTCCTCGCGGATCCGGTCGGCGGCGCGTTTCGACATGCTGCGGAAGATTTGTTCTTTGAGCCCGTCGCTCGCCGTCTTCAGTGCGAGCGTGAGTCGTTCGGCGGGCACTGCTTCGAGGACCGCGCGGAGCGACCGTGCGTCGAGTCCCTTCAGATCTTCGAGCGAGTACATCGCCTTTCGAATCTGCGCGGCGAGCGTCGAGTCGTCTTGCGAGAGCTGACTCAGGAGCAGCTCGCCGGTTTCACGGCCGAGCCGGCGAACCAGCGCCGCCGAGCGCGCGACGCCGTCCACCGACATCGATGCCTCGGCGCCGCCTTGTGGGAGTTCGGCGCTGAGCGCCTGCGCGACTTCTTCGAGCAACCCCGCCGGAACCTCGTTCAAGCGTCCGAGCCGCTCGAGCACGGCCGTGCGCGACGCTTCCGGTAGCTCCTGCATGACGCGCGCGGCCTTCTCGGTGTCGAGCTGCGAGATGACCGCAGCGACGAGCTGCGGATGTTCGTTTTCGAGGACCAGCGCGAGCGCCGAGTGGTCGGCGCCGGCGAGTCGCTCCATCGAGGTTTGCGGTGCATCCACGAAAATTTCCTGCGTCCGAGCTTCGCCAAGCGCCCGCGTCGCGAGCCGGCGGAGGTAGCGCACACCACCCCTCGGGACCGCGACCGCTTCGCGCGTTTTTTCGATGAACTCGGCGTAGACGGCGTCTAGCGACGCGGTGGGTACCGCGCGCATCAGGCTCGCTACTTCGCGGAGCTTGCGGACTTCACCTGCTTCGAGCTCGGCGACGATCGGCGTCGCACTGATCTCGTCGAGGGAGAGCAAGAGCAGTACCGCTTTTTCCGGTCCCGTGAGCTCCATGTGTCCCGTTTCCTTGCGAGGAGCGTGCCTACCGCTGGACCCGTGCTCAGGAGCGAGCAGATGTAGGCAGCGCTGCCGCGTTGTTCAGCCACTTCCGGATCACTACGGCGGCCGTAGCGGGATCCTTCAGGGCGAGCTCGAGCGCGCGGGTACGATAGTCGATGACCTCGCCGGGCACCGCGGCCGCGAGCGCGGGTGCTGTCGCGTCCATGCCGGCGGGCAGGGATTGAACCTGGGCCGCCCGAGCCAGCGCGAGCGTCGCGCTCTTCTTCTTCGCCTTGCCGCGCCGCCACGAGAGCACGACGATCGACAGGAGGAACAGCGCCGCGAGCGCCGCCGCCGCATACGGCAGGTAGCGGCGATACGGCAGGAGCGGCTTCGCGGCTTCTTCGCCGTCGACGGTGGTGGGTCGCGCGAACTCCGCGCTCTTGAGCTCGACCACGTCGCCGCGGGTGGCGTCGAACCCGACGGCGCTCTTCACGATGCGATCGAGCGCCGCGACCTCGTCGGCGTTCCGAGGGACGAAAACCGACGTCTTGCCGTGCTGCTCGTACTTGCCGTTGAGGAGCACGGCGACCGACAAGCGGCCGATGCCGCCGGCCGGCGTGGTCGTCTTTTCGGTGACCCGGTCCACTTCCCAGTTCCGGGTGTCGCTGCGCCGGATGACGCTGTTACCGGGCCCAGGAGGCGCGCTGTTGCGGTCGTCCTTGGCTTGCGCCGAATCCGCGGGCGCGTCGGGCAGGTTGCTGCGCGCACCAGGAACGCCGGCGACGCCGGCTTCGGACGCTCCCGCCGTGAGTTCTTCGACCTTGTGCTCGCTCCGGAGTGCGACCTTGTCCTGGTCGTAGTGTTCTTCGGTGCGCTCGCGGGCGGCAGCGTCGAGGGTCACGTTGACCCGAACGTCCGCGTTGCCCGGGCCCACGACGCGCTCGAGCTGGTCGCGCACGTCGCTCTCCAACTGGCTCGCGACGGTACGTGCTTGCTCCTCGCGCAGGTCCGCCATCTCGCCGCCGCCCTGGGTGGTGTCAGAAACCGGGCGGTGCAGCGTCAGACCTTCGGTGCTGACGACCGAGACGCGGTCGTGGCTCAAGCCGGGAACCGCTGCCGCGACGAGGTGCACGATCGCCGCGACCTCGCGCTTGCCGAAAGCGTCGGGATTGCTGAGCTTCAACACCACCGAAGCCGACGCGGATTCCTCGCGAACGGCGAAGAGCCGGTGCTCGGGCATGACGAGGTGGACGCGCGCGCTTTTCACGCCGTCGACCGTCATGATCGACCGCGCGAGCTCGCCTTCGAGCGCGCGCCTGAGGTTCACCTGTTGTTCGAACTCGGTCGCGCCGATCTGCGAGCGATCGAAGATCTCGAACCCGACGCCGGTCCCCTTCGGTAAGCCCGCCGACGCGAGCTCGAGCCGGAGCGCGTGCACGCGCTCTTCGGGCACGAGGATCGACGTGCCGTTTGCGTCGAGACGATGCGGGATCTGCTGGGCTTCGAGCTTCTGGACGATCGCCGCGGCGTCTTGCGTCGCGAGATCGGTGTAGAGCAGCGCGAAATGATCGCGCGTGCCGAGGATCGCGATGACGGATCCGATGGCGAGGACGCCGACCGTGACGCCGATGAGCGCGAGTCGCTTGGGCGTCGGTAGCTTGGCCCAGAATGCCGTAAATTGTTGGAGAATCTGTCGAAGTTTCGCGGGCATGGCTCAGGTGTCTCTTAGATCTGCATGCGCCAGATTTCGAAGAACGCGTCGGTGACTTTGCTGCGAATGTTGTTCGCGAACTTGAGCTCGATGTCGGCCTGGCTCAAAGCGATCATCGTGCCGTGAATGTCGTCGCGTGCCCCGGAGGCGAACGCTTCGCCCGCGGCTTGCGCTGACTTGATGTCCGCGTTGGTGCCGCCGATCGCGCTTTCGAGAGCCGCTTTGAACGACCCATCGACGGGTCCGGTCGACGGCGCGACGTCGGGAAGTCCGTACTCCGGCGTATGTGGCCGGATGAGCGGGATGCCGCTGGCGCCGTCGATGGCCATTTTAAGAGCGATTCTCCTTCACGCCGTTTACTCCAGAGGATCCGCTCAGCGTCCGAGGTCGATGGCAGATTTCGCCATCTGCTTCACGGTGTCGATCGACGTGACGCCGGCTTCGTAGGCACGCGAGGCGGTGATCAGGTTCACCATTTCCTCGACGACGTTGACGTTCGGGTACTCGACGTACCCGGCTGCGTTCGCATCGGGGTGACCAGGCTCGTAGACCATCTGCCCGGGGCGCTGGTCCTGGACGATCCGGGCGACCCGCACCATCGACACGCCCTGGCTCGCGCCGGAGAGAGCGGAATCGCGATCGAGCCCCACCGCTTCGAACACTGGATCGAGCCGTTTATAAGGGCCCCCGTTCTCGGTGCGGGTGGTCCGCGCGTTGGCGAGGTTGCCCGCGATCGTGTTCATGCGAATGCGCTCCGCGGAGAGACCGGAGGACGCGACTTCGAGAGCACTGAACACACCGAGCATGGGTTAGACCTATCCTTTTCCGTCGCTCGCGGCGAAAGCGAGCTGCCGCAGTTCGGCAGAAGCGATCGCCGAGACGACGTCGTAGCGAATGTGGTTCGAAGCGACCTTGGCCGCTTCGCGATCGAGCGAAACGTAGTTTCCGTCGCGACCTGGGCCTGCCGTCGCATCTTCGAAGACGGCGCCTTGTTCAGGCGCGAGGGCCCCGTCGGGATTCGTCAGGTGCGCGGGGTTCGTGCGCGACATCGCGACGTTCAACGCGCTCTCGAAGCTGCCACCGTCGACGCGTTCGAGATCGACGGGGCGATAGTTCGGCGTGTCGACGTGCGCGACGTTCGACATCAGCACGTTGTGTCGCTCGAGATGGTAGTCGAGCGCAGCGTGCAAGGAGTCGATAGGTGCGAAGACGGCCGCCACGAGCGTCCTACAAGCAGGGAGCGTGCCGTTCGAAAGTCGCTCAAGGTTCTCGATCTCAAACCGTTTCACCGGTGAACGAGTCGAAGCGACGCTGGGTTGTTCGCGACCCCTCCTCCGAACGTGAGCAAAACGCCATGTTTCGCGGTTTATTCGACCCGGCGCCGGGTCTGCCGCGACCCACTGCCCCGTCGTTTTGAAGGAAAACGCCGTAAATTTGGCGGTGGCGTGGCGTTTGCTTGGCACCCCTCCGCCGAGCGCAACGTCGGCGCTCTATTGCAGCAGGAGGATTGCCATGAACACGAATGTCGATGAACGGGTGGACGCGAATGGCTTCGAAGACGACGGTGACCAGTCGCATTCGGGAGTCTTCTTCGTCGACTCGATCGGCGAAGTGTCCTCGTCCTCCGACCGCGCCGCATCGACAAAGGAAGAGCCGTTCTGCGAAGAGCGGACCGTCGAGGTTCCCGTGCTCGCTCCTCTTCCGCGCAGCATGAGCGGTCTCGTCGGGCAATCGGCGGCGCTCGTCGACGTGTTCCGCGTCGTCGACCGCGTCGCGAAGACGATGTGCACGGTGCTCATCACCGGCGAGAGCGGCACGGGCAAAGAGCTCGTCGCGCGCGCTCTCCACTCCGCCAGCGACCGCGCTTCGGGACCGTTCGTCGCGGTGAACTGCGGCGCGATCCCGGAAGCACTCCTCGAGAGCGAGCTCTTCGGGCACGCCAAGGGGTCCTTCACCGGCGCACATGCCACGAAGAGCGGCCGCATCGCGATGGCGCAAGGCGGAACGCTGTTCCTCGACGAGATCGGCGAACTCCCTCTCTCTCTTCAGGTGAAGCTCCTCCGCGTGCTTCAGAGCAAAGAGTATTCTCCGGTCGGCGACACGCGAACGCTCACCGCCGACGTGCGCATCGTCGCGGCGACCAACGTCGATCTCGAAGTGGCAGTCCAGGACGGCCTCTTCCGCGAGGATCTGTACTACCGCCTCAACGTGATTCACATCCCGGTGCCGCCGCTTCGCGAGCGCCTCGACGACATTCCGCTGCTCGTGCAGTATTTCCTGATGCGTGCTCGTGAAAAGACGAGCCGCCAAGACGTGACCGGGATCTCGCGCGCCGCGGCCGAGCTGCTCATGGCCTGGCACTGGCCCGGCAACGTGCGCGAGCTCGAAAACACCATCGAACGCGCAGTCTTGATGTGCGCCGAATCGACCATCGAACCTCGCGATTTGCCGGCGCGCGTCTGCGGTCTCGGCACCGAGCGCCGGGTCGCTCCGCGTCTGCCCGATTCAGGCATCGATCTTCGCGGCGCCGTCGAGTCGTTCGAGAACCAGCTCATCCGCCAGGCCCTCGAGCGTACCAACTGGAACAAGAAGCAAGCCGCCGTTCTTTTGGGCCTCAACCGAACGACGCTCGTCGAAATGCTCAAGCGCAAACGCATCAATCCGAAAGCGGCCTGAGTCGCTCACGACTCGTGTCGGAAAACGCCCTCGCTACCGCGGGGGCGTTTTTCTTTTGTCGGCGAGAGGGACCGCCCGCGCGTCTTCAAATCTCCCTCGAACCAAAATGATCGGTCGGAGAGCGTCGAGCGCCTTCGACGGTGAATCTTTCGAAGCGCGACCAGGTAGGTCGTTGTCGGCGACCATCTCGTCGATCGGCGTTGGCGCGTTCGGTGCAGAGAGACGACGGTGACCGTGAGCACTCGATTCTCTTTCGTCGTCCGTCGCGTCTGCGTCAGCGCAGCGACACTCCTCTGCGCCACGTTTCTGGCGACACAGGCTCATGCGGGCGAAGGCTGGGTACTCGACGGTGAAGCGGGCCTCGGTACCGGCCTCGAAGGCGGAGACGGAGGCACCGGGAAGATCGGTTGGCGACTCGCCCGACTTCGCGTCGTGGGCGGCCTCGACATGCGCACCGACGAAGACCACAGCGACGGCATCCGGGTTCGCGCGTTCGCGGAGATCCAAAAACGAGGCGCGGTCGGCGCAGAAGCCGGGTACACGCGCTGGATCAGTCCGCGATTCGGCGTGTTTGCCGGGCTCGTCGGAACGGTCGTGCCGGAGACGCTGTTCGGTGGCGGATTCGGCGCACGATTCTCGATTCCACTCGGGAAGCGCACCGGGCTGTTCATCGAGCCCTCGTTCGATGCGCTGCCCGTCGGAAGCGATCTTCCGGGCAAATCCATACTTCTCTGGGGTCTCGTGACGGTGGGAATCAATGTCGGTCTTTGAATCCTCATCGCGATGCGGGCTCTTGGTCCTGCTCGCGCTCGCGCTCGAAGTGATGGGCTGCACGAAGAATGCGTGCCTGCGTCACTCGGATTGCTCGACATCGGAGCGCTGTCGCTCCGGCCAATGCGTGCCGCGGATCACGCCGCCGGACGGTGCCGTACCGGTTAGCACCGGCGGAACCGGTGGAAGCAGCGGCAGCGGCGGAACCGGTGGAAGCAGCGGCAGCGGCGGAACCGGCGGCGTTCTCGCGACGGGCGGCTCGTCTTCGATCGCGGACGCCGGCGTCATCGACGCCGGTCACGACTGAGCGCGCTCGCTCGCGGTCGTCCGCTCACGAACACGCGAGCCTGGGAACGCGTGAGAGTCGAACGTCGTCGGCCCTGTCACGACGATGACCGTCACGACCCCCCGTCCACGTGGCGCGGCACTTGCAACTCGATTCGTCGGAGGTGAAGCATGTTTCGATCGTTAAACACGGCAGCAACCGGCATGGCCGCTCAGGAGACCGAGCTCGAAGGTATCTCCAACAACATCGCGAACGCCAACACCACCGGCTACAAGAAGCAGCGCGTCGACTTTCAGGATTTGCTCTATCAAACGATCGTCGCGCCGGGCACGCCGACGGGAACGACCACGATGTCGCCCGACGGGCTCCAGCTCGGTAGCGGTGTGCGCGTCGTCGGTACCTCACGGCAATTCGGCCAGGGCTCGATCACCACGACGAACAACCCGCTCGACCTCGCGATCGAAGGCAACGGCTTCTTCGCCGTGCAACAAGCCGACGGCACGCCGGCCTACACCCGCGCCGGTAACCTTCAGACCGACGGACAGGGTCGGATCACGACGCCGGAAGGGCTTCCGGTCGACCCGCCCATCACCATCCCCGCGGGCTCGACGTCCGTTTCCATCTCCGCGAACGGCATCGTCACGGCGACGATGAGCGCACAGACGACGCCCGTCGAGATCGGCCGACTCACGACCGCGACGTTCATCAACCCGGCGGGCCTCCAGGCGACCGGGCACAACCTCTTCGTCGCGACCGACGCGAGCGGGCAGGCGAACATCGGCGAACCCGGCCAGGACGGTCACGGCACGTTGCTTCAAGGCTCGCTCGAGCAGGCGAACGTCGACATCGTCGAAGAGATGATCGGCATGATCAGTGCGCAGCGGGCGTACGAGATGAACTCGAAGGTCGTCACGTCGGCCGACGAAATGCTGAAAGCGGCCACTCAGCTACAATGAATCGCCTTCGCTTCGCTCTGTTCGCGGCCCCGGCGCTGCTCTCGTTCGTCGCACCGACGGCACTCGCCGATGCCACGCGAACCGTCGACGCGAGCACGATCTACATCTCCGACGTCGCGCCCGGCACGGACCACGCCGAGCTCGAGCTCGGTCCGGCGCCCCCGCCCGGCAGCTCGCGCCTGGTCGAACGTCGCGAAGTAGAACAGACGCTGCGCGCGTCCGGGTTCGACGCAAAAAATCTCAAAATGGCCGGGTCGGTGCGCGTCATGCGCGCCGGCAAACGATTCGAAACGAAGGCGCTCGAGGAAATGACCGAGCCGCTCCTTCGCGCCGTTCTTCCCCCCGGCGTCACCCTCCGGAGTTTCCGCGTCTCGCGCGCGCTCCTCGTCGGTCCGCGCGCGACCGTGAAGCCCCCCGAGCTTCCGAAGCTTCCGCATCACGCCGGCGACATGCGCACGACGGTCATGTTCGAGTTCATCGACGACGGCAGCGTCGCGGGCCGCGTTGCCGCGGCGGTCACGTTGAACCTCGACGACGCTGCGGCGCAGCCCGTCGTTCTCCGCGGGGCGCGCGTCGACCTGGTGATCGAAAAAGGTCCGGCTCGCGTGAGCGCCGTCGGTTACGCGATGAGCGACGGTGATCGCGGCGACGTGATCCCGTTTCGCGTGGATACGACCGACAAGATCCTGCAAGCGCGCGTGGAATCGGCACAATCGGCGAAAGTCGTGCGGCCGTGACGCGAGTGGGCATGTTCGCGCTGCTGATCGCGACGGGGGAGCTCGCCTCGGCGTGCGGCCCGTCGCACATCCGGCCGTTCACGCCTCGCGACCGCAAATACGAGGCCGGCGAATACGCGGCCACGCAGAAGACGGCCAAGCCGTCGATGGGCTCCGTCTATTCGGAGGCGCAACCGGGGTATCTCGAAGATACGCGCGCGCTTCGAGTCGGCGACGTCGTTCAGGTCGTCATCGACGAAGAAGCGAACGCCACCGGCGGCGCGTCGACCAACCTCAGCAAGAGCTCGGACAACGACACCGAGGTCAACGCGCTCCTCGGGATCGTCCCGGCCATCAAAAAGGCGTATCCGAGCATCGATCCGACGAAGCTCCTGAACTTCATGTCCAAGAGCGATTTCGCGGGGCAGGGCACGACGCAGCGCGCGGGTACGTTGACCGGCAGCATCGGCGTCCGCGTGAAGCAAGAACTCCCGAACGGCGACCTCTTCATCGAAGGCACCAAGGTCGTGATGATCAATCACGAGGAGTATCATCTGTACATCTCAGGCGTGATTCGAACGGCAGACATCCAGCAAGACAACTCGGTGAACTCGGCGCTGGTCGCCGACGCTCGCGTCGAGTTCACGGGGCGCGGCGACATCAACGACCAAACGGAGCGCGGATGGCTAACGGCGATCATCGACGCAATCAACCCGTTTTGACGCCGTATTCGTCGTCTTCGGGACAGAGGTCGCGTCGCTCACTCGGCGCGCGATGGGCTTCTTTTGGGGTTGCCCTGCTCGCCGCGGCTTCCGTGGTCTTCGGCGCCACGCCGGCGCGAGCCGATCGGATCCGCGACCTGTGCGACGTGGTCGGCGCGCGCGACAACCAGCTCGTCGGTTACGGGATCGTCACCGGTTTGGGCGGTACTGGCGACGACATCACCGTGCCGTTCGCGGCGCAATCGCTCCGGGCCTTGCTTCGCCGCCTCGGGGTTCAGATCGATCAAAAGCAGGTGTTTCTCCGGAACGTCGCGGCCGTCATCGTCACGACGACGCTCCCGCCGTTCTCGCGCTCGGGGAGCCGGCTCGACGTCACGGTGTCTTCGATGGGCAACGCGCGCTCGCTTCGCGGCGGCGTTCTCGTTCAGACCCCGCTGCGCGGCGCCGATCGACACACCTACGCGGTCGCGCAGGGGCCACTCGTCGTCGGTGGATTCTCGGCCTCGGGCGCCAACGGCAGCTCGATCAACAGCGGGTCCACGAACACCGCGCGCATCGCGAACGGCGCGCTCGTCGAACGCGAGATCCAGACGACGTTCTCGCAAAACGGCAACGTCCGCCTCTCGCTTCGCTCGCCGGACTTCGAGACCGCGGCGCGCATCGTGACCGCCGTCGACAAGGCGTTCGGCGACGGCAGCGCCAAGGCGCTCGACGGCGGCGCGATCGACATCAAGTCTCCGAAGGAATTGAAGGACAACCCGGTCGCCCTGCTCGCCAAGGTGGGAGAGATCGACGTCGAGCCGAGCAACGATGCCCGCGTCGTGATCAACGAACGCACCGGCACCGTCGTCGCGGGCGGCGACGTGCGGCTCTGGCCGGTCGCCATCGCGCAGGGCGGGATCACGATCTCGGTGAAAGAAACGCCGCAGGTCTCGCAGCCTGGTGTCCTGGCGAACGGAACGACGAAGGTCGTCCAGCAATCCGACGTGCAGGTGGACGAGAAGGTGCCGCCGACGCTCACGTACGTGAACGGAGCCGCATCGCTCGCCGACGTCGCGCAAGCGCTCTCCACGTTCGGCGTGAGCCCCCGCGAGCTCGCCAGTATTCTGCAAGCGTTGAAGACTGCGGGCGCCTTGCGCGCCGAGGTAATCGTCCAATGAGAATGCACGCGGCCCACCTGCTCACGACACCGATGTCGGCGCAGCTACTCACCATGCCGCCTTCGAGGCCGGCGCTCGCGCCGGTCAATCCGAACGCCGCGCCCGCCGTGGCGCCGAAGGATCCGAAGCTCGTCGAAGCCGCGAAGCAATTCGAAGCGGTGTTCATGCGCGAGCTCCTGAAGCCTCTCGAGAAATCGACGGCCGCCATGGCCGGCTCATCGACGTCAGCGGGCGAAAGCACGTACGGCTCGATGATCGTCGATGCTCTCGGCGACGCCGTGGCCAAGGCGGGCGGCCTCGGTTTCGGTGACCAGCTCGTGAAAGATCTCGCTCCTCGGCTCGAAGCCGAAGAGAAGGCCAAATCGACCCCGCCCGCGCCCAAAGCACTTTCCGGCGCGGCGATCCCTATCGATAAGATGTCAAAATGATTAACGAAAAAGCCAAAGGAATTTTTGTCCTCAAGCGTTGGCGGTTCGTGCCGTTCACCGAAGAAAGCCGAAGACCCCTGCGATCGCGTCGGTGTCCCGGTTCTAGGAGAACGCCATGAAGTCAATCGGAAGCAACAACACGGTCGTCGGCGCTTACCAGCGGATGGCGATCTCCGAGGTCGGCGGTGCGAAACCGCAGGCTCGTGTCGAACCCGGCGCTCAAGAACCGGCGCCGCGCGCCGCTCAAGTCTCCATATCGAACCAAGCTCGCGAACTATCGCAGAGCTCCGAGGGAGACATCGACGTGAAAAAAGTGAATGCGCTCAAATCGGCCATCCAGGCAGGAACCTTCCACGTCGACGCGCACGCGGTAGCGACGCGCCTCCTCGACCATTCGGCCTAGGTCCTTCCGTCAACGACTACGAAGAAGAAAGACGACTGCGGTGGCGAGCACGACCCTGAGCGCGATGGAGGTGGCACTGCTCGAGCTCGAGCAGTTGCTCGACGAAGAGACGGCGGCTCTTCGAACGCTGGACCGCGAGTCCATCGATCGCATCACGTTCGCCAAGACCGAAGTTTGCCAGCGCCTCACGGCGCTGACCCGTGACGGCAATCACAGCCCCGAGCGCAAAGCGCACCTCGAGCGCATCCGTCACCGAGCCCTCTACAACCAGGTGCTCCTCGTGCATGCGCGCGACTCCGTGCGCGGCGTGCTCGCGCTGATCGTCGGTCAATCCCCGCATTCGAGCAGAACCGTTCCCGGGGACGGTCGCATGCTCCACGTGAGGGGCTGACGTGGCAGGCCTAACGAGTCTTCTCTATACGGCTCGCGACGCGCTGACCGCTCAGAGCTACGGGCTCGACGTCACCGGCCAGAACATCGCCAACGCCAACACGCCGGGCTACGTCCGACGGCAGGTCGTTTTACAGACGCAGGCGTTCGGCAATCAGACGACCGGGACCGTCCAGGTTGGCCCGCTGCAGCGCCCGACCGACGTTTTTCTCGACGATCGGCGCTACGAATCGACGGGGCTGTCGTCGTCGGCCGGCGAAGAAGACAACCAGCTCGCGAACGTCCAGTCGCTCTTCAACGACACGACGGGCGGCGGCATCTCGACGTCTCTCGACGCGCTATTTTCGTCGTTTTCGGCTCTCTCGGCGTCGCCCAACGACTCGACCACGCGCCAGACCGTGCTCTCCAACGCCGCGAACTTCGCGAGCCAGCTGAACGACACCGCCAATTCGATCGCGCAGCAAAAGACCGACATCATGACCGAGGCCAAGGGGGTCACGGTTCAGGTCAATCAAGACGCGACCGACATCGCGAAGCTGAACCAGCAGATCGCCACGGCGACCGCTGCGGGCCAGGACGCCGCGGATCTGAAAGACCAGCTCGGGACCAAGGTCCAAGACCTCTCGACGTTCATCAACGTGCACACGTTCACCGACAATCAGGGCAATCTGGTGGTTCAGGGGGGCGGCACGACGCTCGTGCAAGGTGACGTCGCGAGCACGCTCTCGGTGGGCCTCGCGACCGACGGCACGATGCAATTCACGGCCGCGAGCCAAGGCGGCTCGTCGACGGACATCACGGCATACGTCACCGGCGGGAAGCTCGCCGGCCTCAAGCAGGCCCGCGACACGGATCTGACGCAGGTCGGTCAAGAGCTCGATCAGTTCGCGTACGACGTCGCGACGGCGGTCAACACGCAACACGCCTCCGGCGCAGGTCTCGACGGCGTCTCGGGACGGAACCTGTTCTCGATCGGGGCCAGTGCGACCGACGCGGCGCGCACCATCGCCGTCGATCCGAGCGTCGCCGGCCAGCCCAACAACATCGCCGCCGCGTCGTCGTCGGCGAGCTTGCCGGGTGGATCCGACAACGCCGTGGCGCTCGCGGCCCTCGCGAACCAGTCGTTCGCCAGCGGTGGCACGCGGACGGCGTCGGAGGCCTACTCCGACGTGCTCGGCGACGTGGCGCAACGCAAAGCGAGTTCGGCGAACGCGGTGACCCTTCGCGGCGACGTGGATGCCCAGGTAAAGACGATGCAACAGTCGCAGAGCGGCGTGTCGCTCGACGAGGAAATGGTCAACTTGACGAGCTATCAGCGCGCCTACGAAGCGGCGACGAAGGTCCTCACCACGGCCGATACGCTCCTCGGCGAGCTCATGAACTCGGTGACGACGTGAGAGTCACCGAAGGCATGCAGTACGACGCGGCCCTCCGGTCGCTCGGCTCGCTCGCGTCACAACAGGCGGAGGCGCAGACCGAAGCTGCGACCGGTAGCCGGCTCACGTCACCCTCGAACGACCCGATCGCGTCGGCGGAATACGTGCGGCTGCAATCGTCGCTCTCGCAAGCGAATGCGCGGCGCTCGACGATTCAGACCGTTCAGGGCGATGCGACGTTGGCCGAAGGCTCGCTCTCGCAAGGGGTCGACCTGGTTGCGCAGGCCAAGTCGCTGGCGATTCAGGGCGCGAACGGGACCTTGTCGGCCGCCGATCGCGCGACCTTGGCAAAGCAAGTCGACGGCCTCCGCGACACGATGATTTCCATCGCGAACACCAAGGGCGCCTCCGGTTATCTGTTCGGCGGTAGCCAGACCCAGACGGCGCCGTTCGACGCGACGACCGGCGCATACTCCGGCGACAACGGCGAGCACGTCGTCGACATCGGGGGCTCGACGCCGACGTCGGTCGGGACGAGCGGCGCGCAAGCGTTCACGACCGCCGGTGGCCAGGACGTCTTCGCCGCGCTCTCGACGCTCAGCGACGCGCTGAACGCCAACGACGTGACGGCGATCAGCGGCAGCGTGTCGGGTCTCGACGCCGCGAGCACCCAGCTCGTCAACGCGCAGGGCCAAGCGGGGCTCACGATGGCGAAGCTCACGTCGAGCGACAGCGCCTTGGGGCTACTTCAGACCCGGATTTCGTCGCAACAAAGCGCCGTCGGGGCCGCCGATCCGGTGGCGGCCTATTCGAGCCTCTCGCAGCTCAGCACGTCGTTGCAGAACGCCGTGGCCGTGACGAAACAGATCCTCGACAACAGCGCGTTCAATCGCTTCTAAGCCCGGTTGGCGTGCGGCACGATTGGTGCCTATTAGAGGGACATGCTGATCGTCGCGCGCCGCAAAGGGCAACGCATTGTCATTGGGCCCGACATCGAGGTGGTGGTCACCGAGGTGACGAGAACCACGGTGAAACTCGGTATCGTCGCACCCAGGACGTGCACGATCCTCCGCGGAGAAGTGCGCGACGCCGTCGCCGACGCCAACCGCCAGGCGGTGGAGACCACGTTGGATCCCGTCGTTGCCGAGCCGCTACCCGTCGCCTCGGGCGACGAGTGAGCGCGCGCGTTCGCCGCGCCAGCGTCAGGATTTCGACGCCGGGCACCGTCAATGAAACCGACGTCCGCGTCCCCGAGCGCACCCCGCTCGATCGATTCGTACGGCACGTAACTTGAAGTCTGAAGGGTCAACATGGTCCAGGCCGCAGTGAATTTCATCGAGCCGCTCGCCAGCGAGTTTCTGTCCGAAAATCTCGAATCGCTCGGCCTTCTTCCGAGAACGCGCGAGCTCATCGAGCAGACGACGACGCCGACGGCGTTCGTCGACGTGTCTCGTCATCGCGGTGTGCCGCTCATGGTCCACCAAGGACGGCTACTCGGAGCGCCCACTTCGGGCGAGCTCGACGGACACCAGGGACCGACCGGCGTCATCGTCGTGTTCGGACTCGGTATGGGGCACACGGTTCGTTCGCTCCGGGCGATCACCGACGCGGAGATCCTCGTCTACGAGCCGGACCCCGGCGTCGTGAGGGCCGCACTCGAGTTCGGTCCGATCGGATTTTCCGGCGTGACCATCGTCTGTACGCTTCCGGAGGTCGCGCAGTGCTGGTCCACGCTCGCGCGCGGCACGTCGGCGGCCGTCCTGGTCCGGACGCCGGGCTACGCGGAGGCGTTTCCCGACGACGATCGCGAGATCTGCCGGGTCGTCGAGCAACAGGTCCAATCGACGAGCATGAACAACGTGACCTTCCGCAAGCGCTCGCGCGAGTGGATTCGCCACGTCCTCACCAACGTCGGCGCGTTGCTCGAAGCACCGCCGTTTCAGGCTCTCGAGGGGAAGTACGCGGGCGTCCCGGTCTTCATCGTGGGGGCAGGGCCGTCGCTCGGGAAAAACGGCGCGCTTCTCGCGGAGGCGGCAAGAAAGGGCATCGTCATCGCCGTCAATTCGAGCGGCAAGGCGCTCGCGAGCTACGGCGTCGAGCCGCAAGTGCTCGCGTGCATCGAGTCCATCGACGTGTCGCACCTGATCAAGGATTTACCGTACATCGATCGCGTCGTGCGCGCGTTCAGTCTTTCCGCACACCCCGCGACGCTCGCGACGGGCCGCGGACCGCTGTTGCCGGTGTACGAGGCGCTGCCTCAGATTTCGATTCCGTTGAATGCGCTGACCGGACAAGCCGGGTTGGCGGTGTGCGGCAGCGTCTCCACGGTCGCCTTCTCGCTCGCGCAGCGCCTCGGTGCTTCGCCGATCGTTCTCGTGGGGCAAGACCTCGCGTACACAGACGGCCGCGCGTACGCGCGCGGAAGTGCTTACGAAGACTCGCGGGCCGCGCCGTCCGCCGACGGCACGCACGTCGCGCTCGACTGGTGTGCGACGCTTCGCGACACCCACGACCGCACCGGCGCCGCGATCCACTCTCGCGAACCGCTGATGTCGATCCTCGCATGGGGCGGTGAGGGCATCGTGTCTTCGACGCCCAGCTTCAGCGCAGTTCGCACCTGGTTCGAAGGCGCTGCGGCCGTCCTCGCGCGGGAGTGCCCGGATGTTCGTCTCGTCAACGCGACCGAGGGCGGCGCGCGTATCGCGGGATTCGAAGAGGCGACGCTCGCCGACGTGCTCCGCGACCTACCCGAGCGAAATATCACGGCCGCGTCGATCGCCAAGGACGCCGCCGCGCACGGCGCGGTGCCCCGCGCCCGCCTCCGCGCGTTCGTTCGCGATCAGATCGACGGCGTCTCGGAAGTCCGCACGGCCGCGAGCCGCCTCGGGCGCCTCGCCGAGGCCGCGGGAAGGGCGATCAAACAAGACCGTCCGCGTCGCGTGAACCGGGCGTTTTCCGCGCTGTCGCGCGCGGAAGAAGAGCTCCGCGGCGCCGTCATGCATACCCCGTTCGTCGATGCTTGGGCTTACGCCGACGTCGGCGAGGCGATGGGCGCCCCCGAGAGCGGCGTCCGCGACGAGGGCGCGAGCGACGAGGCCAGATCGGCGATCGGAAAGGAGCGCGAGCTCGCTCGACTCATTCGCGGCGCCGCCGAGGAGCTCTCGGTCGAGCTCGAGCGCGTGCGCCGCGGCCTCGGCGACGGCTGACGACTCTCGCGGCGCTCACCCTGAAGGCGGAGCGCCTACACGGGATCGGCCGCTCGGGCCAGAGTCTCGGAGGATTTTCCCTCAAGGAAACGGGCTGGCCTCCGTTCAATAAAACGACGGGCAAAGAAGCCCGCCGAGCACCCAATCCGGGGCGCTCAAATCTCTCCAAGGACGGAGTCCACCATGATCAATATTCAAAGCAACATCGCGTCTCTTCAGGCCCAAAATTACCTCAGCGTCAACCAGAACGCCCTTCAATCGAGCTTCAACAAGCTGTCGAGCGGTTACCGCGTCAACAGCGCGGCGGACGACGCGGCGGGTCTCGCGATCAGCGAGAGCATGCAGTCGCAGATCCGATCGTACACGGTCGCTTCGCGCAACGCGGGCGACGGTATCTCGATGGCGCAGACGGCTGAAGGTTCGTTGAGCCAGGTTCACGACATCCTAGGCCGCATGCGCGAGCTTGCCATGCAAGCGAGCAACGGCAGCTTGGGTTCGACTGACCGTGGCTACACGGACACCGAGTTCAAGTCGCTTCAGGCCGAAATCGGCCGCATCCAGGGCTCGACTCAGTTCAACGGAAACAACCTCGTCAACTCGACCGCCACCACCGTGACCTTCCAGGTCGGCCTCAACAACACCGCGAACGATCAGATTGCTGTCACGTTCGGCGGCGTTGGCCTCACGGCGCTCCTCGCTGCGACCACGACGCTCGCAGGCACCGGCGCGACGGCGGCCTTGTCTTCGCTCAGCGTCATCGACGCCGCGATCACCAAGGTGTCGACGGCCCGCTCCAACTTCGGCACGGCGATGAACCGGCTGACGGTGGCAACGGCCAACATCAACACGATGTCGACGAACCTCACTGCT